>Ga0265797_10007919_pt1 | contig 14340 bp, 13 predicted proteins | sample P2T30metagenome_FD_192433 | JGI IMG/M metagenome (GOLD analysis project Ga0265797, IMG submission 192433) | Plant litter microbial communities from East Loma Ridge, Irvine, California - P2 T30 | ecosystem: Environmental > Terrestrial > Plant litter > Unclassified | place: USA: California... | reverse complement strand
CCACCGCGCCGTATTCGCCGCCGACCGGGGCCACGCAGTCGAGCCAGTACGCGGCCGGCGCCGGCAGCATCAACGGCGTGCCGACCACGTCCGGCAGCGGCGCCGTCGGCACCAGCGGCAGCTCGGCGGACATCGTTGCTTCGCCAGTCGCGAACTCCACCCATCCACGTGTCGAAGCGCCCGTGCGCGACGAGAAGCTGCAACGCGAACGCGAGCGTGAACGCGCCCGCGAACGCGCGGTCGAACGCAAGAACGCCGCCACGCCGGCCTGCACTTACTGCGGCATGGTCGAAGAGGTCAACGAGACGAGCACGCGCGCAGCGGGCAGCGGCGTCGGCGCGGCCGGCGGTGCCGTCGTAGGTGGCCTGCTGGGCCGCCAGGTGGGCGACGGCCGCGGCCGCGACCTGGCGACGATCGCCGGCGCCATCGGTGGTGCCGTGGTCGGCAATCAGGTCGAAGGCAAGGTGAAGGCAACCAAGCAGTACGACGTCAAGGTACGCATGAACGACGGCGAGATCCGCACGTTCCATACCGATTCGCCAGTGTGGCGCCGCGGCGACCAGGTGAAGGTGGTCGAAGGCATGCTGCAGGCACGCTGAGCCGGACCTCGCTCTCACAAAGCCCCGTGCTGCGCCACGGGGTTTTTTTCAGGCTCTCACACCGGGGTCAGGTCCGACATTCGGACACGAGCCCAGCCGTCAGAAGCAGCGTTTGTCCGAATGTCGGACCTGACCCCACCTTCGCTGCTGACCCCGCCTTCGCTGTGGTACGCCGCCGGGCTTTTTGTTGCTGTGTGCTCCAGCGAACAGAGGCAGCTCGACAGTACGCCAGACAATCGATTGACGCTGTCCCACGAGGGCAAACGCCTTGCGGATGCCATGAAAGGAGTAGAACATCATGAACAGGATGCATTGGGGCTGGACGATCGCGCTGGGCCTGCTGCTGGCGCGCATCGGTTACGCGGAACTGGAAACAGCGGACGCCGTGCTGCCGGAATGGTCGATCCTGCTGTTGCTGACGGGCGGCCTGATCATCGGCCTGTTCGGTGTCACAGGGCTGCTGGGACTGCTGGGCTGGGTGCCGCAGCCAGGCGCCAGGACGGGCGACTAGCACGTCGCATTGTTGAGACAATGTCTATTCTTTTTCGCCAGTGTACGGCAGCGAACAGAAGCCAGCAGTACCGGCGCGACATAATGGTTTCACGACGGCGCAGCACCACCGGGCCGGATAATTAACCTGAGATGAGGGGATCCCATCATGCTTTATACAATTGCTGTAGTACTCATTATTCTGTGGCTGCTGGGCTTGGTCACGTCTTACACCATCGGCGGCTTCATCCACATTCTGCTGGTCGTCGCCGTCATCATGATTCTGCTGCGCCTGATCAGCGGACGCGGCGTCTAGCTTGACGAGAGCTGACAACAGCGGCGGTGCATGAGAGTGCAGCGCCGCTGTGTTTTTTTGAGGGTATAACAGAAGGAGCACCACCATGACTATCCTGAACGAAACGTGCAAGAAGGCAGTGGCCGGCGCCGTCGCGCTGGCGATGACGCTCGGCGCCACCGGTTGCGCAGACATGAACGCGGAACAGCGCGGCACGGCAACCGGTGCCGGCATCGGCGCCGCGCTGGGCGGCATCCTGGGCGCATCGACGAGCCACGGCGGCGGCGGCCGCGCGGCCGGCGGCGCGGCAATCGGCGCGGCGGTCGGCGCTGTTGCCGGCAACATCTGGTCGAAGCGCATGGAAAGCCAGAAGCAGGCCATGGAACAGGCCACGCGCGGCACGGGCGTACAGGTCTCGCAGACGAGCGACAACCGCCTGAAGATGGAAATCCCGAGCGACATCTCGTTCGACACCAACCGTGCCGACATCAAGTCGAACTTCCGTCCGATCCTGGACCGCTTTGCCTCCACGCTGAACGAGAATCCGGCCACGACGGTCACGATCATCGGCCACACGGACAGCACGGGCAGCGACTCGATCAACCAGCCGCTGTCGGTGGAACGCGCATCGCACACGCGTGATTACCTGTCCACCAAGGGCGTGTCGCCGACGCGCATCGTCGTCGAAGGCCGCGGCGCGCGCGAGCCGATCGCATCGAACGACGACAACTCGGGCCGCGCCCGCAACCGTCGTGTCGAGATCTACGTGGCCGAACCGTCGCCACGCACCTGATCGCCGACGGAACACATCTCTTTTGCCGGCGGCGTCGGGCCGCCGGCCCCTGACCAGGAGCTTTCATGACCCGCACCGCCATGTTTGCAATCCGTTCCGCCGCCACGCTGGCCGCCGCGCTGGCAATCGCCCTACCCGCCACTGCGGCGGCCATCAAGCCGGGCCTGTGGGAAATGACCAGCAAGGTGCCCAGCGCCGATCCCGCGGCGATGCAGGCCATGGCGCAGGCGCAGCAGCAAATGGCGTCGATGCCGCCCGAGCGGCGACGGGCGATCGAGGAGGCGCTGGCCAAACAGGGTGTGACCCTGGCGCTGGCCGAAGGCGGTGGCGTCAAGGTGAAGTTCTGCATCACGCCGGAACAGGCCGCCAACCCGACGATGCCGCATGGCCAGCCAGGCGATTGCAGCAGCACGCGCACGAAGATTCCCGGCGGCCTTGCCGTGCAATTCACCTGCAGGAATCCCGCCTCCAAAGGCAACGGCCAGGTCATCTTCGATGGCGACACCGGGTTCTCGATGCGCATGGCCGTCGACAGCACGGTTGCCGGCCAGGCCCGGCACATGACGTCCGAAGGCACCGGCCGCTGGCTGGGAAGCGAGTGCGGGACGGTACAACCGGTGCGCTAAGCCAGACGGGTCAGTTGCCTTCCATGAAGGCGAAGTAGAGGTCGCGCGCCCGCGTCGCCACCGGCCCCACGGGCAGCGCGTGCTCCTCGTAGCGCACGCACGGCGTGACCTTGCCGAAGTTCCCCGTATTGAAGATCTCCGTCGCCGTCGCCAGCTCTTCCGGGCGCACGCTGCGCTCTTCCACGTGCACACCATCATCTTTCAACAGCGCGATCACGCGGGCACGCGTGATGCCGGCCAGGAAGGTGCCGTTCAGCGCCGGTGTCACCACCGCGCCCGCTGGCGTCACGAAAAACAGGTTGGCGGTGGCGAATTCGGCCACGTTGCCGTCGATGTCGCAGACGACGGCGTTGTCAAACCCCCTGCCCTTCGCCTCGCGCAGCACGCGCGTCGTGTTGGCGTACAGCGAGGAGGCCTTGGCATCCGTCGGCGCCATGCGTGCGTCCGGGCGCAGCAGCGCGGACAGGCAGGCCGTGAAACCGGTGAACGGAGGAATGGCGGCATCGAACAACGTCAGCGCGAATGCGCTCTTTTCCGCGACCGGCACCAACAGGCCGTCGGTGGCAAACACCAGCGGCCGGATGTACAGGACTGCATCGGCAGGGAATTTCGCGACGCCTTCGCGCACCAGCGCTTCCATCTCGTCGACCGACAGCGGGCATTGCATGCCCAGCCGCTCCGCCGAATGGATCACGCGCTGCAGGTGCGGACGCAGGTCCGGCAGGTGGCCGCGGATAGCGCGGGCGCCGTCGAACACGGAGGACCCCAGCCACACGCTGTGGTCCATCGCGCCGAACAGGGGGGTATTCCCTTCGCTCCAGGCGCCGTTGAAATAGGTCAGATACATGCCCAGCTCCGTACTTGTCAAAAGTACAGAATCTAGCACACCCGGCAAGGCGCTCGTCAGAAGGCGTGGCGCAGACCGATGTTGACGGCGCTGCGGCCCTTGCCCTGCTCGCTGAAATTGCCGACCGTGTACGGCGCGCCGTTGTGGTCCTTGATCTTCGCGTACGCCGCGTAGAACGCCGTACGGCGCGACATCGAATACGTCATGCCGACGGCGACCTGGTTGGCATCCTGGTTGGCCAGCGAGCGGTCGTCCTTGCGGATGTACGACAGCATATACGTGGCGGCGCCGGACGCATATGACACGCCGGCCAGCGCATCGTTGCTGCGGTTCGACGGCGACGACAGCACCAGGGCGCCGTACGGATTCTCCTGGTCCCAGGGCGAGCTGCCCACGCCGCGGTTGACGGCATACGCCGCATACACGGTGGCCGCCTGGCCCAGGTGCAGGTTGGCCGCCACCAGCGAATTGCGCGACGACAGGTCGACGGGCGTTGTCGCCCCTGCGCCTTGCAGGAAGTTGTTCTTGCGCTGGTGCGCCGCGCGCAAGGTGAACGGACCGCCCTGGTAGCCGATCATGGCGCCATAGGCCTTGTTGCGCGACGTACTGAAGGCCGACTCGCCGAAGCTGTAGATGGCGCTGGCGACAAAGCCGTGGATCAGGGTGGAACGGTATTTGATCGTGTTGTCGGAGCGCTTGCCGCCGTTGCCCATCAGGTTCGTCGCGGTACCGGCCATGCCGCCGCGGAAAGGATCGGCCACTTCCGTCAGCGTTTCGTAGCCGACGTCATATTGGCGGCCCACCGTGACGGCGCCCCAGCGGTTGGCCAGCCCCACGTAGGCCTGACTGCCGAACAGGCGGCCGTTCTGGTCGGACTGGCCGGTATCGTTGCGGATGCCCGCTTCCAGCGTGAACACGGCGGAGGTGTTGTTGCCCAGCGCTTCACGGCCCGTAAAGCCGATGACGGAGCCGGTGCTGACGCCCGGAGAAATCTTGGTGCTGGGGCAACTGCCGCCGCGGCAATCGTGTTCGGACACGGCGCCGGCATCGAGCACGCCGTATATCTGCACCGACGAATCGGACGAAGGGGCTGTCGCCGTTCCGGTCGGGGCGGTCTGACAGTAAGCCACAGGCGCCGTAACGGCACAGCATACCAGGGCCAGGATCGGGGTTTTCATGAATCGGGTCTTCATGATGCATCTCTAGGTCAAGTCAACAAATCGCCGATCGGCTCGGCTCTGCCAAGTTGCATGCTTTTCCTAAAGCTTGGTGCCAGTTTAGCCACATCCCGCCAGCAATTCTGTGCGGAGTTTCACAAAACACACCACTTCTGGTTACTCTACGGTACCCGTACAGATATACCCCAACGGCAGGGCGGCGTATAGTGGCGGAGCAGGTGTTTTATCCTTTACTCGAGAAAGGCTGCATCCATGCAACATCAAACCCCGCAAGCGTTATACGAAGGCAAACGAGTTGCCGCATATGACGCTGTTTCCCTGCTGCGTGACGGCGACTGCATCATCGTTCCTTCCGGTGCGGCCGAGCCACCCGCGCTGCTGACAGCGCTGTCAGAGCGTCGCCGTGAGCTCCACGATATCAAGGTAGCGCAGATTCTCGCGCTACGCAAATACGGATACTTCGATTGCGAGACAACGCACCACGTGCGTCACCTGGCGCTGTTTTTCGGCGGCGCGTCGCGGGCCGCCGGGCAGGCCGGGTGGGCCGATTTCGTCCCGGCGTATTTTTCCGAAATCCCCGCGCTGATCGAGCGCGACCTGGTGCCGGCGGACGTCGTTTTCTCGCTGGCGTCGCCGATGGACGAACATGGCTTCTTCTCCCTCAGCCTGGGCGCGGACTACACGATGGCCGCTGTGGCCAAGGCGCGCGCGGTGATTCTGGAAGTCAATCCGAACGTACCGTTTGCCCATGGCCAGTGCCACGTCCATATCGACCAGGTGGCGGCCGTCGTCGAAAGCGACGAGCCGGTATTCGAGGTGGGCCTGCCGAAGATCGGCCCCGTGCAGGAAGCCATCGCCGGCTATGTTGCGGAGATGATCGAGGACGGCTCGACGCTGCAGATCGGCTATGGCGGCATTCCGGACGCGGTCGTCATGCAGCTGTCGCACAAGCGCGACCTGGGCATCCACACGGAAATGATCGGCGACGGCATCCTGAAGCTGGTCGAGGAAGGCGTCGTCACGAACCGGCGCAAGACCTTCATGCCCGGCAAGATGGTGGCCACGTTCGCGCTCGGTTCGAAGAAGCTGTACGACTTCATGCACCACAACCCGATGCTGGAAATCCACCCGGTCAGCTTCACCAACGACCCGTACATCGCCGGGCAGAACGATAAACTCGTGGCCATCAACGCCAGCCTGCAGGTGGATCTGCTGGGCCAGTGCGGCTCGGAGAGCATCGCCCACCTGCCCTATTCCGGCACGGGCGGCCAGGTCGATTTCGTGCGCGCCGCCAACCGCTCGCGCGGCGGCAAGGCGTTCATCGTGCTGCCGTCGACGGCGAAGGACGGCACCATCTCGCGCATCGTGCCGACCCTGACGCAGGGTACCCACGTCACGACAGGCAAGAACGACATCAATTACGTCGTGACGGAATACGGCGTGGCGCAGCTGCGCGGCAAGTCGGCACGGCAGCGGGCCGAGGCGCTGATCGCCATCGCGCACCCGGATTTCCGCGCCGAGTTGCGGCGCGCGGCGGCAGCGATCCACCTGTGTTGACCGGAAAATAGGGACAGACCCCATTTTTCCGGCAACATCCGGCGAACCGTTTGTTCGCTGGCGCACCAAGGCCGAGCTTGCTGAGCGGTTACACTATCGTTTTGTTCAATGCGGCCAGTCCGTATCAACCGCATGCTAGCCATTCTTGAAAGCATCGACCAGCACACCCTGAGCATAGAGCCTCTGGTTGCGCTGGTCGAGACCCTGCGCCCCCGCCGTCCGAGGGACGTCATCCGCGCCACCTCCCATGTCCGCACCCTGACGCAGCTGCTGCGGGGGAACCCCGAGCACGCGCGCCAGTTGCGCGACTATATTTTCCGGCTGCTGGAAAGCCGCCGTCACGCCAGCCTGTACAGCGAGGTGGGCGTGCTGTCGAACGACGGCTTCTTCACCGAGCTGAAGCGCCGCATCGCCTACCGCATCCTGCCGCCGGCGTTCGGCGACGAATACCTGGCCGACGCGCTCGACCAGATCCTGTACAAACAGACGGATTACTGCTGGATCAGCGCCGTGCCCGTGGCCGACTGGCTGGCCCTGTTCGACGTCATCATGACACCGCGTCCCGGGCCGAACGTCATGCTGCCGGGCCTGCTGGAAGCGATCCGCACGCTGAGCTACCGCGTCTGCGCCATCGGCCTGGAACCGAAGCTGACCAATTTCCACACGGAGATGGAGGAGTTCGAATCGCCGTTCATCGTGCAGAACCGCGAGGTCGTCCAATACCTGGACAGTTACGAGCGCATGCTGGCCGGCGGCGAAGTCATGCTGGACGCCCGGCACCTGCTGGTGATGCTCGACCAGTGCGACGCCGTCATCGCCAAGATCCGCAAGAAGGCGCTGCTGCAGGGCACCAGCATCGCGCTGACGTACCTGCTGGTGGCGCTGAACCAGAGTATCGACCGGCTGCGCAAGCTGCTCTACCTGGTGGACACGTCCGACCGGCGGGCCGAAGCACCGGTCCCGTATTCCGATGAGGTGGTGCTCAAGGTACTGCCGCACCCGCCCGTGGTCCAGGCCATTACGCGCAAGCGGGCCGCCGCCGTGGCGCTGGCGCTCGAGCTGATCCAGGCCCACAACAACAAGTACACGGTGCGCGATCTGCTGGCGGACAATATCCACCTGCTGGCCCGTAACGTGACGGAAAACGCCAGCCGCACGGGCGAGCACTACATTGCCGAAAACCGGCGCGAGATGACGGGAATGTTCCTGTCGTCGGCCGGGGCCGGCGTGATCGTCGGGTTCATGGCGCTGTGCAAGATCCTGTTTGGCACCCTGCGCGCGGCCCCGCTGGTCGAGTCATTCCTGTTCAGCATGAATTACTCGCTGGGCTTCATGCTGATCCACGTGCTGCACTTCACCGTTGCCACCAAGCAGCCGGCCATGACGGCCTCGCGCATCGCCGCGGGCCTGCAGAGCCGCGACGGCCGGCATATCGACGTGGACAGCCTCGCCGAGCTCATCAACAAGGTATTCCGCACGCAGGTCACGGCCGTGCTGGGCAATATCTTCACCGTGCTGCCGACGGCCTGGCTGATCGCCTGGGGCTGGCTAAAGATCACGGGCCACCACCTGGTGACAAAGGAAAAGGCGCTGCACCTGCTGCACGACATCGACCCGATTCATACCCCGGCGCTGTTCTATGCGGCCATTGCCGGCGTCTGCCTGTTCCTGGCCGGCCTGATTTCCGGCTATTACGACAACCAGGCGCTGTACACCCGCTGGGCACAGCGCGTCAGCCAGCTGCGCGGACTGTCCCGGCTGCTGGGCCGCGAACGCACGGCGCGGCTGGGCGTCTACCTGGAGAACAATCTGGGCAGCCTGATGGGGAACTTCTACTTCGGCATCATGCTGGGCACGATCGGCACCCTGGGCAACCTGATGGGCCTGCCGTTGGATATTCGCCACGTAACTTTCTCTGCTGCCAACTTTGCGACAGCCCTGGTCGGCTTGGATCACAATGTAAGCTGGCAACTGGTAGTGAAATCCGTTACTGGCTTCCTGGCGATCGGTGTCGTCAACCTCGTCGTCAGTTTCGGTCTCGCATTATGGGTCGCGCTGCGCGCACGGCGCATCCCGTTCGAGCACGGATTCCTGTTGCTGCGTGCCCTGTTCCGGCGGCTGCGCAAGGCACCCGTCGACTTCTTTATCGGCAGTAAGGAGAATAAATGAGAATTTTACGTGCGCAAAACTGGCTGGCACCCATCCTGCTGGGATGGTGCCTGGTCGCCTGCGCCTCGCTGCCCACGGTGGACGCGGACAAGACCAAGGCCCACGCGGCCGCGGCGCCGGTCGTCCACTCCGCCAACGGCACGCTGTCGGACAGCAAGGCCAAGGCGTTGCTGGCCAAGCGCTGGAACAAGGGCGCGCTGGACCTGAAAGCCCAGGCGGCCCTGGAAGACGCCGCCACGGGCGTGCCGCTGATCGCCGGCAACCAGGTCAAGCTGCTGTTCGACGGCCCGCAGACGATGGCCGAAATGATGAAGGCCATCGCGGGCGCGAAGAACAACATCAATTTCGAGACGTATATCTTCGACCAGGACGAGCTGGGGGACAAGTTTGCCCAGTTGCTGATGGATAAGCAACGCGCCGGGGTGACCGTCAACATCATCTACGACAGCGTGGGTACCCTGACGGTGCCGCAGGAATTCTTCGACAAGATGCGCGCGGCCGGCATCCACCTGATCGCGTTCAACCCCGTCAATCCGGCCAAGGTACGCGGCAACGGCTGGAAGGTGAACAACCGCGACCACCGCAAGATGCTGATCGTCGATGGCAAGGTGGGCTTCGCGGGCGGCATCAATATCAGCGACACGTATTCGAAGAGCTCGCCGTTCCGTTCGAAATCCCGGCCGAAGGACAAGAAGGACGTCGGCTGGCGCGACACCCACGTGCGCATCGAAGGCCCGGCCGTGCACGCGATGCAGTGGCTGTTCATCCAGAACTGGACGGGCCAGGACGCGGACGACCTGCGTCAGGCGGATTACTTCCCCAACCCGATCATTGCCGGTGACAAGCTGGTGCGCATCCTCGGCAGCGAACCGGGCGGCAAGTTCGAGATCTACAAGGCGATGCTGCTGGCGATCCAGGAATCGAAGAAATCGATCCACATCACGTGCGCCTACTTCGTTCCCGACGAGCAGACGCTGCAGGCATTGATCGACGCCGCCCGCCGCGGGGTGAAGGTGGAGCTGGTGCTGCCCAGCGTCTCCGACAGCGGCGTCGTGTTCCACGCCGGCCGCGCCTTCTACCAGCGGCTGCTGGAAGCGGGTGTGCGCATCCACGAGCTGAACCTGGCCGTGCTGCATGCCAAGACGGTCGTCATCGATGGTGTCTGGTCCACGGTGGGCTCAACGAATATGGACACCCGCAGCTTCCTGCACAACAGCGAAGTCAACGTCATCGTGCTGGGCGACGCGTTCGGCACGGAAATGGAAAACGCGTTCCGCGAGGACCTGAAGAATTCGAAAGAAGTGACGCTGGCCGCGTGGAAGGACCGCCCTGTCGTGACGCGCATGAAGGAGTGGGCGGCGAAGTGGTGGGATTATTGGCTGTAACCCAGCCAACTGCCTGGCTCGTGTCCCGAAGATGGACACGAGCTCTTCCATCAAGAGTTCTCAATCTCCCAGCCAGGGCTCCCAGGTATTGCCCGCGCGCCGGAACGTCTCGACGGTGGCGACCTCATACGCCCCCGACGCATCCTTCCAGCTGTAGCGCTCGACCTGGATCTCGTCCGTATCGACGCGCAGCACGTTGAACGAATTGGTCTCTCCCCTGCCCCGCGTCGACGTGGCCGTGCCCGCCTGCACGACCAGCGCCGCATAGCCGGCGATCTTGTAGCGCCTGGCGCTGTTGGCCGAGCTGCTGGAATGCACGTGGCCGGCCAGCAGCAGGTCCACGCCGCTTTTGGCAAACGCGTCCATCGCCATCGGCGCCCGGTCGACGAGGTCGTCCTTGTCGTGGTGCTCCGGCAGGTCGAACGGGTGGTGCGTGACCACGATGCGCGTCAGTTTCCGGTCGACGCCCGCCAGCCGCGCTTCCAGCCGGTCCAGCTGCTCGCGGTTGACGCGGCCGTCCTTGATCGTCAGCGAGCGGGCCGTGTTCAAACCCATCACGGCGATCTCGTCATCGACGTATTCCGGCGCCAGGTTCGGCGTGATGTAGCGGCGGTATTTGGTGAGCGGCGTCAGGAAGCGCGCCGCGACGTTGTAGAGCGGAATATCGTGGTTGCCGGGCACGATGATCTGCGGCTGCGGCAACGTGTCGAGGTAGGCCTTGGCGGCCTTGAACTCTTCGCTCTTCGCGCGCTGCGTCAGGTCGCCGGAGACGACGACGACGTCCGGCGTCACGGACTCCACCGTCGCGCGCAGCGGCGCCAGCAGCTTGTCGTCGACCCTGCCGAAGTGAATGTCGGATAAATGCACGATGGTGCGCATGTGTTGTTGTCCTCTCTCTTTTGTCAGCGCGGTACGAGCACCGTCAGCGCGCCGGGGCGCGAGCGGTAGTGCAGCGGCGGCGCCATCAGCGTCACTTCGCCGTCAGTGGCGACGCGGATCAGCTTGCGCCGCGTATCGATGGTGAAATCGCGAGCCAGCAGCACGTCGAAATCGCGCGAGCTCCCCAGCCGGCCCAGCAGGACATGCCACGCGAAACGCACGAGGCCGCGCCGGCTCGGCCGCTGCGCCACGTACAGGCTCAACTGGCCGCGGTCGAGCGTCGCACGTTCGCCGATCGTCAGACCCTGCATCATGTATTCATTATTGCCGATGAAGACGAAGGGGGTGCGTCGCGCATGTTCCGCTTCCCCGACCTTCAGGCGGATGCTGAGGAACGGATAGCGCCGCAGCGCCGCCAGGCTCGCCCAGCAGAACGCCAGCCATTTGCCGCGCCCGAGCCGGCGCTGCTGCTTTTCGCGGTCGCGCACGATGTCCGGATACAGGCCGAGGCTGGAATTGTTCAGGAAGATGCGGCCGTTGACGTCGCCCACGTCGACCCGGCGCGGCGTACCAGTGGCGATATTGGCGATGGCCGCATCGAGCGCGAGCGGGATGCCGAGGTCCTTGGCGAAATGATTCAACGTACCCAGCGGCAGCACGGCAAACGTGACGGCACTGCCGACCAGTGTCGAGGCAACGGCGTTGACGGTGCCGTCGCCGCCCCCTGCCGCCACAATGCCGACACCCCGCGCGACAGCCGCCTCGGCCGTCTCGATCATTTCCTGGCCGCTCCCCGCCAGCGTGATGTCGGCGGCCAGGCCGTTGGCGGCAAATTTGTCGCGCAGGCTGTCCGCCCACGCGCGGTCGTAGCCGGTGCCGGCGCCCCCGTTGATGATGACAACCACTTCGCGCATCATTGGTCCTTGCGCGCCGCGCGGCGCCGCCGCAACGTCGATACCGACGTGATGCAGACTGCCAGCCACGCCAGGCTTTCGGCCATGGCGGCCAGCACGTCGCTGACGAAATGGGCACCCAGATACACCCGGCTGAGCGCGACCAGCGCCACCATGCACATGGCGCCGATTACCGCTGCGCAGCGCGTGCGCCAGCGCGGACTGGTCGTGACGACGTAGCTGGCCAGCAGCCCGTAGAACAGCGTGGCGGCCGCCGTGTGGCCGCTGGGGAAGCTGTAGGTTGCCAGCGTGACCAGAGGTTCATCGAACGCAGGCCGCGCGCGCGCGTAGACGTGCTTCAGCAGGACGTTCAACAGCATGCCGCCCGGCACGGCGATGGCCGTCGCCAGCAGCCAGTACGGCGCCCCCTTGCGCCAGAACCACAGGGCCAGCAACGCCGACAGCACGCACATCGCCGGGATGCCGTGCAGGTGCGTGATGGCGAACATGAACGTCGTCAGCGGCTCGAAGGCGTGGGCGTAGAACCACTGGGAGATGTGCTCGTCGTAGCGGGCGATATCGTCCCCCTCGCCGACCGCCTCGGCGATCTCGGCAAAGACGGCGACGGCCGCGACGAGCGTCAGCACGCCCGCCGTCAGGTGCAGTCCCAGCTCGCCGCCGGGGGTCAGACGGGAGGTCACAAACCTCATCAGTTTGCTGTAAGCTTGTCGAATTATCATCAGTGCGGGATTACAACGGTTAGCAAATAAAACTGATTTTTTATACAGGCCTGTGTTTTTATACAGTGGTTGTGATAAGCTTTCATCCAGTGCAGTACAGACTTCGATGCGACAAACGGCAGCGCAGCGCCGCCGAGGTAACGATGGCAACGAACGATGCGGCGTAACAACGGTCTGTGGTCGTTCGCCCGGCATTCGGAACCCGGTGGGCGCGCGCTGCGACAGATGTTGCGGCAGCTCCCGGCGTTTGGCAGACGGTCGCGGTAACGTCGGGAAACTGACCTCGTCCGTTCCACGTCGAAGTCGATAAAACACGAAGCAAATCAGCAATCCAAACTAAAGGAATAGTCATGGCAACTATCAACTCCAGCGTCGGCTCCAACCGTTTCGAATCCCGCTTTGGCCTCGAATATGCTCCCATGTCGTTTCTGGTCCGTTTTGGCAAGCGCGAAATGCTGGTCTGCCGCGATTTCCGCAAGCGCTTCTACGCCGTCAACCCCATCATCGAATGCGACACGGGCGTTCAGCCCGGCCATATCGAAGTGCTGCTGTTCGGCCGCTGGCTGTTGATCTTGTCGAAAGCGCACTAATCCATCTGTGCAGTTTCGCACAGTCAACCCAACATTGGCGTTCCGCAGCCGCCCGCCCCCGGTGCGGCGGGCAGAACGTCGGACGATCACGGCAGACGCGGCGGGCTAGTCCCGCCAGACCATCGGCAGCAAGACAGCGGTGGGCCCCCTCGCAGGCCCTCTTCACCCCGCCGTCGGCCGTCGGAGGTTTGCGGTTCGAGCTCCTCTTCCGCTGAACGAGAGCGGTGGCGGAGGGCCGGCAAGACGCCGGCGCCGCGTCAGGACGTGAGCGGTCGTGAATGGTGATGAACGGTCATGAACGGTCACCCGAGGTGGCCGTCTTTTCTTCTGCTGCAGGTTTCGTCAAGTCGCTGGCCCCATATGGCCGCCAGTCAGGAATTCAGCCCGCGTGGCGCGTGGATGTTACCGCGTTCGGCCCGCTGCCGGGATCACCTGTCGGCACTTCCCAAGCGCCGGTGAAACGCATGAGGAACCCCGGGGTCAGACCCGCCGGGTGTGAGGTGTACCGGAAATTGTAGTCAGGTCGAAATGGGGGACAATTGCGCCCCTGGAGGACCTCATGACCAGGAAAACAAACAAGACCCTACCGAAGATGCTGAGGCTCCGCGCCGGCGTGATAGCGCTGCGGGCAGCGCGCAGCGGCAATCCCAGCCCTTGATGTGCGTGGAACGTTGAATTGTCGGGGTGAGACCCGCCGGGTCTGACCGCAGCCCTCCCCAGCCTGGCCTCACCGGCGTTACGGCGCCGCGGGAGAGAGCGGGATGGCCGACAGCGGCGGCTGATGCATTGGGGGCTGGCACCTTTTCCGGGCCGAAAGGCCCGGAAAAGGTGCCAGCCCCGATTTTACCAAGCGCGGCCGCGGCGCGAGGCAACGTTGCGTCGTTCGGAACAGCGGAGCGACTGCTCCGTCACAGCTGCAGTTCCGGGCGACCGCCGGCACTCGCAGGGGACTGCGCGCCGTTGCCTGGCCGAGCGGTGACCGGCTGGTCGGGCTGCTCGCGGGCATCGAGCTGGCGCAGCAGTTCGATGGCCCGGTTGTCGTGGCCTTCCAGCGCGCGCTGCAGCGTTGTCGCCGTGATGCAGGCGTCGTCCACCGCGTCCAGGAAGGCGCGTTGCGTGCGCTCCAGCAGCCGTGACGCGAAACCGATGCTGCCGAACATCGTTGCGACGTCGACGCACAGCTCGCGTAGCGTCAGCAGCGTGCGCTTTGTCGATTCGATGTCGTTGCGCATGCTGCGGTCCATGTCGATCAGCTCGGTGCGGGCGTGCGCGTTGTGCGACAGCCCGGTGATCGTCTCCA
>Ga0265797_10007918_pt1 | contig 14346 bp, 15 predicted proteins | sample P2T30metagenome_FD_192433 | JGI IMG/M metagenome (GOLD analysis project Ga0265797, IMG submission 192433) | Plant litter microbial communities from East Loma Ridge, Irvine, California - P2 T30 | ecosystem: Environmental > Terrestrial > Plant litter > Unclassified | place: USA: California... | reverse complement strand
ACGAAAACTTATGGAACGCGAGCGAGCTTGATACCATTCTGCACCCGAACGAATACTTCAAGCGCAGTTTCCTGCTCAAGAACCTCAGCCTCGCGCGTAATGGCGATCTGGGCGTTGATGGGCCTAGTCAAGGGTCTAACTAAGACTAAGACTTCTCGAGTAACAGAGATATGCTTTACATCAGCGATGGCGTTCATGGGTTTTGGTTATTGGTGCATGATGGCATGGGTATTGTGGGCTGCGTTTCTAGGCAGTCTCCTGTAGAGTGAGATTAGACGCGAAGCACAAAGTGAACGATCCGACATGCAGACTTATGCTTATGTTGCAACTTTGATTCGCTGATTATACGAGCTCTCTTGGTGTTTCTGTTTTAACCTTGATGATTAAAAATACAGTAACATGCCTGTTGGTCTGGTTGCTGTAATTCCTGTCGTGAAGTGCTTTGCAGACTTAAGTTACCTGCAGATGGCGTCTTCTATGTTGCAGAATTGCATCCTCGCTACCGTGATCGTGGGTTGCAGAGTGGATGTTAGTGGAGAAACAATTCCTTGGAAGGATCTCGCTTGCATGCGCATGCTTGAGACGATCAGCAAAAGGAAGCCCGGATTGCGGGAATCCCAAACGCGCTCATTGGCTGGCGCATCGTAACGCTTGATCCACTCATGGCAACCCATCACCACGGATCATCTCGCATCCGCGCGCGGTGCCCTCTGAGGCTCTGAGTGAGCGAAGTCTAATCGTGTGAGCTGACGGCTGACCTCTGGGGAAGGCCTCAGCCTTTCGCGGCCATGTACATCGTCTCCTTCAATCCACTTTTCACTTCCACGCGCCACGAAACACCATGACATTGGTGCAAGCTCTTGTCCAAGCGGCGGAGGACCGACCGGTCCTCGCGCTCGCCGTTGTCTCTGTTCTAATCCTCGTCGTCGCCAAAGCGGCTTCCTCAAACCAGGAGTATCCCAGCCTGCCATGGGTTGGCAAGGACGATTCCAAGTCTTTCGCTGGCACGAGGGCGACGCTTTCGAGCATCAGCAATGTCAAGAACTGGCTGGCTGAAGGCTATCAGAAGGTAGAGTGATTGTGTCACGATTTGAGGCTCACTTCACAAACTGACCGATTACTTCACTAGTACTCGCAGCAAGGCAAATCATACATCTTCCCGGACTTTTCTGGACGCCATGAGATTGTCATGCCCAACAACAAGCTGAAGTGGCTCACGGAGCAGCCAGACGACGTGGCGAGTGTTCGTGCAGCGCACTATGATGTTTTGCAGGGAGATTACGCGTTTACAACACCTTGTGAGTGGCAATCTTTTTCTCGCTTATTGAAATGAAACAGCAATGCTGACTGGCTGATCATTCAGACTTGCTGGAAACCGTCTTCCACGAGCGCGTGATCCACAAAAGTCTGGCACGCAGAGTCGACAACATCATTCCGAACATTCACGACGAAATCATCCATTGCTTCGATACGACATGGGGATTCGACACCAAAAACTACAAGGACATTCCCGTCTGGGACAACACCATGGACATGATCTCTCGCATTTCTAACCGGATGTTCGTTGGTCTACCGCTGTGTCGCAACGAGAACTTCTTGAAGCACAACAGCGCCTTCGCCATCGATGTCATCACAGTTACCGCATTGATGCCGTTCGTTCCTAAATTCTTGCACCCGATTATCGGACGTCTGATGTGCCTTCCTAACCACTACCATTACTGGATGACTCGCAAGCACACTCTACCTGTGATCCATCAACGTCTTGCAGACTTCGAGGAGAAAGAGAGGAATCCTGACTCCAAAATAGAGATTCCTGATGACTACATCACCTGGCACATCCAAGTCGCCAAAGCTGATGGTCTGACAAAAGAACTTGACCCCGTCATGATCTCTCGTTTCATCATGCCCATCGAATTCGCCGCCATTCATACCACCACATTGACCCTCTCCATGTGCCTGTTCGATCTCTTGAGCGCCGACCCTTCAAAGGGCTACATGGAAGGTTTGCGCGAGGAAGCCGAACGCGTCTTCGCAGAGACCGAAGGCGGTCGTTGGAGCAAGAGGATCCTCACCAAGCTCGTCCGCGCCGATTCCGCGATTCGCGAAAGCATGCGTGTCTCCAACTTCGTCACCCGCGGCATCACTCGCAAAGTCGTCGCCAAAGAAGGCCTGCGCAACGAAGAGGAAGGCTGGACCGCTCCCTTCGGCTCCATGATCAGCATCGACGAACACAGCCGCCACCACGACTCAAAAGTCTACTCCGACGCCGACTCGTACGACGCCTTCCGCTTCTCGCGTCCGAGAGAAGAGTACGAGGCCTCGCGCGCGAGCAACCCTGAGAATTTGCAGAAGTACGTCGACATGAAGAACCTGAGCATGGTCAGCACGGGCGAGAACTTCCTTGCTTTCGGACATGGCAGGCACGCTTGTCCGGGTCGCTTCTTGGTGCAGCATGAGTTGAAGGTAAGTGCACGGTCTTAGACATTTGTACTTCAAGGATGTAAGGCTGACCTGACGAATAGATGATGTTGGCGCATATCGTGATGTACTACGATGTCAAGGCTCTTCCTGAGCGTCCGCCGAACCAGTGGCTTGGTACTGCTATCGTGCCTCCTATGAAGGCGAAGATTCAGATCAAGAGGAGAGCTGCGAAGGCTTGAGATGCTGCATAGAGGCTAGTAACGTAGAGGACGACACAACACGATTGATTGCATTTCTTCCTGCCATTCTATCTACTCAAGCCGTTTCAAGCGAGCCGTGTTCGCCACCCGTTTTGGTCTCCCACGTATTGATACATGCAAGCCCGCTGTACTCACTCACTCTCTGATAATACTTGGCACCCATATCCTTCAAAATCTCACACCTCTCCCGCATCGTCGTCGCTAGCGTCACCCGACTCGCATCCGACGGGACGAGGTTCCGAGTCTCCCGTGCATGATACATAACCCGGTCAAACTCAAGAACCCAAAACCCACCATCCTCTTCAACGCCAACGCTAACCCACCGCCGCTCCACATCAGACGGAGCAGGCTGCTCTCCGTCCTCAATAGCTTGAATTTCAGGCTCGCAATCGTCGGCAGCGTTTGCCACGAAGCCGTATCGTTCGCGGCTGTCGAACCAGCGGGCGCCGAGGTGGAGCAATTTTTGGCAGAAAGCGTCTTCTTCATCTTGATTGTTTGATCTGGTTGCTAGGGGTTGGAGTCTGTTGAGTTTGAGGTGGTCGAAGTCTACTGTCCCTGCGCTTTCGAGGACGATCAGACCGCCAAGTGATGGCCATCCCCAGAGGGAGATGCTGCGCTCGAGAAAGACGGTTCGCCGATTGGGAGGTCGAGGTGGAGTTTTGGCTGGTGCTCCGATGGCTTTGCGGACGTGGTCGGGGTTTGTGGGGTGTTTTGGGGTGCGCATGGTGGGAGGGTTGGTGCCGAGGCGAAGTGAGATTCGATTGGGGAGAGGTAGTGGGGACCAGAAGGCTACGGAGTGGGCAGAGTGGGCTGTGTGGCAGAGGCAATGGAACTTCAAAAGCGAAATCGATAATTGAGTGTTTGGGGGAGGGACTGCCACTGATAATGCACATCAAAAGACGAATCCTTCTACGCCGCTTTCGTAAGCAGACTGTGGGGACCAAGTCGGAGACATTTCGAGTCAGGAGGAAAGACTTCGTACTTGCACTCATCGATATTTGTATTGATGTCTTGCGAAACGAACCACTGGCTAGTTGATAGTCGAATACGATAGGTTAAGGTGAAAAATATGGTTGACTTTACTTGATCTTAGGCTACAACAAGTAATGTCCAAATAAGTCCACAATCTATAACCCCTTTAAATAATTAAAAAGAAAAGAAAAGGAAAGAAAAGAGCATCAAGCTCAGACTTAGATCTTGCCGAAACCAGTGTTCTTGGTAACGCTGGCGACAACACCGCGTGATGCCGTCCGCGCGTTTCTTCCCAACCCCTTCCTCCAAAGCCTTCTTATCGTTCTCCATCTTGGCCATGAATTTCTTTTCGGCAATCCGGGCTGCCATCGACAGACGTCCATCGAACTTCCTGTTCGCTTCGGCGTAATCGTTGATGATGGTCTGATATCTATGTATCAATTCACCTCCAACTTGAGATGACCTGCATTCAACACCGATCGTTTGGAGAACGCACCACCTCGTCTAATACAAATTAGCTTACATTCCATTGTTATATATACTGTTTTTGCTCACCAGACTCTTCGCTGGCGTCCGAAGGAATTGTAATATTGAACAGATCGTCCCGTGGGCGGAAGCTACTGCCTATCGCTTGCTCCCACTGCCATTCAGGAGAACGCTATGAGGCTATCCACGCCACAACATTGAAGGCAGTGATCAGATCGGCCACTTGCCATGCCCACAATCATAGACTGCAGCACGCAGGCGACTCCTGCGAGCCCGGAGACGCCATGGGGATAACGATGCACCAACACCACCAACGCTACCGGCGCAGCATATCTGATGACTACGACTTTGACCAGAACATCTACAACCCGAGCACAGACGACTTCCCGTCTCTCCCACAAGCTTTACGACTGAGGATCTACTACTTCGTGCTGTGGACAGACATCCGCAATCTCCTGAACCCCAGCACAGCCGATGACTTCCTTGCGGGTTTTAAGGACGTCTCGCCTGTCAGGAACGATCTCGAAGCAGAGGCTATGACGACAAAGATCTTGGGTATTCCCTGTGATACCGCCTGGCGCTACAACCAGCATCCGTACCCGACCTCGCTGCTTATCGAGACGCGGCTGGCAGACGCCACGTTCATGCACAACATCAACAATCTCACTACAATTGAGATTGTCTACCAGAACATCAAGAATATCAAGTTTGACGCTTTGGTTGACCTGGTCGATATGGTGCGCAGTTACCCGCTGCTCAGCTCGGCGTCGGTAACATCAGAAAGGTAAGCCTTGTACATGGGTGCACTGCAGACTCGAGAACTGACAACATGAAGACACGCCTCCAAAAGACGGCGCCTCGATTTTTTGCACCTTCGTTTCGGCCCAGAGTACCAGGACCGCCAGCTTTAGGAGGCAAACGGACTTTCCCAGCTACTGTCGGGCTTGATACTACACTCGCGCGATGTGAAGTATGAAGAGTGCTCGCTCAACGGCTTACGAGCAATGGTATTCGATTTTGTGGTCAGTGGTGAGAACATGAATGGTATGATTCACAAGAGCTGGGGTAAGGTTAGAGGAGATGCACTCCTATTACATGTAGCTTTGCCTACTACCTATGATATTAGTATTGTCGTTTAGCCAGTTTGCCTAAACATAGGCGCTACTGTAGTAGGTCACTTTCGAAGACTTTGGTGGGCTTGTTACGAGCTCATTGCGCCTTTGGGCGACACTACTCACCCTCGTCACACCATCGATATCTGTGACCAGGGCTGCTCCAAACCATTGCTGGATGTGAACTCAATACGATCTGGCAAAAAATACGAAAAAATATGTTTAACTAAACTTGATCTTAAGCTACAACAAGCAAGTCCCAAATGATTCAACAATCCGCAGGCCCTTCAAAGAATCGAAAGAAGAAGATAAATGAGCATCAAGCTCAGATTTAGATCTTGCCGAAACCAGCGTTCTTGGTAACGCTGGCAACAACGCCAGAGGCGGCAGCAGCAGAAGCAACGTTCTTGCCCTTGAAGTTGGCAATGAAACCAGTAGAGCCCATGCTGTTGAAAGCGCCAGAGCTGCCGAAAGCGTTGATCTGGCAAGCACGGCCGAGAGCAGAAGAGCAAGCGGTGTTGGCGGAGGTGCTAGGGGCGGTGAAGATCTGTCCACCAGAGGTGCCGGGGTCGATAGGAGAGACGACGTTCTGGAAAGCGTTGCCCTCGGCGATGATGGAGGCGCCGGTGCCGACCTCGAAGGCGTGGCCGCTGTTAGCGTACCAGTAGTTGTTGACGGCGTGGAGGAGGGTGTTGCCGGCGACCTTGGGGCTGCGGCCGCTGGTGTGGTGGATGTAGTTGCCCTTGAGGGTGACCATGTCGTTGGAGCCGGTGAAGTACATGGCCCAGTAGTGGTGGCCGTCGCAGGTGGCGGACCAGGTGGAGGAGCCGTCGATCTCGTTGTTGGAGATGGTGACGCGGTTGCTGGCTGAGTTACCGAGAACGATGTGCTGACGGCCGATCTGGGAAGTAGTAACGTGGTCGATCCACCTGTAGGGAAGAGAATGGATTAGCATGTTTAGTTGGACTCGAATTTCATCTTCGAACTTACACCATGTCGGCGCCGTCAAGAGTGATAGCATCACCACCCCAGACGTACTGAGGGTTGAGCTGAGTGATCTTGATGTTCTGGATGATGATGTTGTTGGCACCGGAAACGATACGGAGACCCTTGCCCTTGATCACACCGCTGCTGCCCTGGCCGATGATGGTCTTCTTGGACGCAACAGTGATGCCAAGCATGCCGGCATTGTCGTACTTGACGCTGGCGGTCGGGGCGTTGGGCTGGTAGTTCTTGCACCAGTTGTCCTTGTTAATGGCGAGCTGGCACTTGGCGCCAGTTCCCCAGGCGGCACAGCCAGATCCTGAGGTGGTACCCTCGGAGCCGGTGAAGTCGAAGGTCTTGGACAGAACGATCACACGAGCGGAAGAGTCGCCCAAGTACGAGACCAGCTCGGCGTTGGTCTTGGGGTACACGGGAGTGGCACTTCCACCACCAGTGACACCCTTAGCGAATCCTTCAGCGGCACCGACGACTCCAATGGCAGCGACATTGGAGGCCCAGGCCGCAACCGTGGCGGCGAAGAGAGCGAGCTTCATGTTAAAAAGTGAGCGTGAAAATGTAAGATATGAACGAAAGACGAAGAGAGTGATGGTGTTGACGAAACCTTACCATTGCGACGACGAGACATCTTATAAACAGCGTGGTGCAATTGCTGTTACCGACTAGCTATCTGGTATAGGGCTAGGGCAGGCGGGTCAAATGTCGCTAGAAGAGGCCAAGCTCGCTGGCCTCAACCTGAAACCGCTATCGAGTAAGTTGACAGAAGAAGCTTAGGCATCTTGTCCAGACCCGAGACGTCTGCAGGATCGTGCTCACATGGCACTATATCCTATATAGGCCTTGGCCGTGCGGGAAATTGTCGAATGATAGGTCGAGAGGGCAAGAAGGCTAGGAAGGAGTTGTCTCCTCCGGAGAGAAGACGTTCGGCCGGCGACTCGAAATTCTCGCTTGCAGGCAAGGCGGTTTTGATGGATCCTTGGAAGGCACTAAGGATTCATATTTTTGCACCACACATGCTGTTTCCTTGTATTAAAAAATGATCATGGGTTTCGGAATACGGCATAATGACAAGATTGATACCGGAGCATCCGGACAACCACTGCGTCACCTCTACGTGTGGTTTCATTCACAAGTTTGGATACAACAGTCGTCCTTGCCTTAGGCGTGGAGGTGCTAGTGTCATGCACTGTAGGTCATGGAATGCATGAATCAGGTATGTATACCATTGAGTTTTTGTTGAGCACGACTGACTTTCTTCATAAGCGTTTAGGCTATCGCTATCATCTATAAAGATTATACTATCTTTTAAGTGCCGGCGAGACACTGTACAAACTTCCGCAAAGGAACTTTCCAGACAACCCGGATACCCACTTCTTTGAAAGCTTGAATTTCGCGATAGTGAGATCATAACAGGGATGTTACACACCGACGCTTAGTAGTACCAGCGAAAATCAGGGCTTCTAGGGCCGTCCCTCATGAGGGCGGTTGACACGTCTGGCCCTCTCATGCGAACACCAAGCCCTTGTTTCCTGTCGCGACGCTTGTTGTCAAAGATCATGAAAGCCCCGAGCCCGAGAGTCAAGACAATTCCGGCAGCGCCGAACGCCGCTGTGGTAGCCAATGCCGGGATGTAGTCGGGAGCGTCCTCGTTGCGAAAGATGTTGGAAGACACAAGGCCCATCAGGTTCGCCAAGGGGATACCGATTGAGGTGAGAAGTACTCGACGACCCTCGTGCGCAATGTTGTTATTGTATAACACGTCGAGTAGCACGGAAGGCGCCGATGTGCCCCAGGTCATCATGAAGCATGCGAAGTATGCGACTTGCAGCGAGTTGACGACGTCAATGGCAGCATAAATTATGAAGCCCATGAACGTGAAGAAGAAGCCAAGCGCTACGAAGGGGAATCTCCAGCGCGTGTAGTCCGAGGCAAATCCAAGAATCAGCAGCATGACTGCACCGCTAATGTTCGGTGCGACCGTGTACAGATTGGTCTTGATAGTGTCGTACCCAAGTCTTGCGACAATTTGTGGCAAGAACAGAGCGGCGCTCTGCAAAGGCACTCCCAGACAGATCTCGATGCCTAAGATAACCCAGCTCGTAGGCTCTCGAAGAATGGCAATCGCATCCCGGAACACGAAAGGCTCATTCACCACCGAAGAAGAATCCACTTGGATGCGGTGAAAGGCTAGCTTCTTTTCGTCCTCGGTCAAAAATTTGGCATGGGCGGCCGAGTAGGGCAGGAAGATATAGGAGATTATGGCCATGCATATTGTCAGACTGCCCTCGAGAGCGAACAGATAGCGCCAATTTGCGATGGAGCCGCCTTTGATTTGGAAAGTGCCGAAGGCGAGCAGACCGCCAAATGCATAGGCGATGTTCGAGGCAGCGTAGAAGATGGCGAGGCGCCGACCTAGCTCGCCACGGCGATAGAATTGGGTCTGATAGTATATCACCAGCGGAAAGAAGGCACCTGTCACGCAGTGTACAATTAGCACAACGCCAGAGACCTTATTTTTGAGACCCACTTACTCTCTGCCATTCCCAGGAACCAGCGCAGCGCAAAGAGTCCCGAGAAGTTCTGCACTGCGACAACCAGCACCGTCATGCTCCCAAAGGCTAGCATCATGGCAGGTAGCACACGGCTTGGTCCGTACTTCTTGCCCATAATGGCCAGAAATGGTGCTGTCAACACATACGGAACGAAAAACACGCTCAGAATGGTACTGTATTGGTTCGTTCCGAGCATACCCAGATCCTTCTCGAGGCCGTTGGTCTTCGCGTTGCCGAGATTTGCTTTATCCAATGCGTTGAACAAATACATCACGCTCAAAATAGGAAGAATGTGAAGGTCGAATTTCCAGACCAGGCGACGCTCAGCGGCGGCATCAATGGAGTAAGTCTCGCCATCGATCTGGACTTCTATGCTCCCTTTCGCATTCGACGAGTTCGATTTGGTGGGAACTGCTGTTTCTAGGTCGACGGTTTTGTCGATTGACGACATCTTGTAAAGGGGCGTTGTTTCTCACCGGCAAGGTAATCGCTTGTTGGGTCTGGGAGACTCCGTATTATCACGACGGTGCTATCAGGACGGAGAAGAGCATGCAACTCGAGGATGTAACACCGGGAGGTGATCATGCCCGTTTCCAGTCTGACTGCGGGGATACCGTACCCCAGCAACACTCATGCATCATGCGACCTCTTATCTTGTAAGATAAGGATCAAGATAGGCAGAGAGTCACATGCTGCTATCTTGCTGGAGAGTGGCCTGATTACGATGTTCCAATGCGTTGGAAACTTCTTCAGACGCCGCATCATGATACGGCCCACGAGACACAACACTTTAAGGTATTGCGATCTTACGTGATTTTGATTGTTGTGAGTCATTCTCCTCGTAAGATAGCATATTTGATATTGATGTTTATTTGAGTCGCGAACCCCTTTGCGAGATTTCGAGCAACAAAACTACTGACCAAATGATCAAAGATGGCCAGAGCACTCAATCTCTACATCAGTGTTGAGAGGCAAGGTCTTAACGGCAACACATGTGCGAACCTAATCTTCGTCAGACTGCAACCTTGCGTGTGGCCTATGTAGTTCTATGGAATATACTGACCGGCTTAGGGTCCGGGAAGAACTTGGTGTAGACTTCGTTCACAGCTGCGAAGTCGTCCATGTTGGCAAGGAAGACGTTAACCTTGACCGCCTTGGCGAGGCTTGAACCGCCAGCCTCGAGGACGGCGCCGCTACAGCGTTGTTTAGTATGGTTCTTTTTGGCTTCGTGCCTTGTGTTAGATGCGGCTTACAGGTTCTTCAAGACTTGTTCCTAAGATGGAACGTTAGAAATCATTCACTACGATGACTTGTCCCACGAACTTACCGCCCTGTCTGCTACAGTTCCCTCGACTAGCTTTCCTGTAGCAGGGTCGGTGCCGACTTGGCCGGAGCAGTATACCATATCTCCAACGACGAGACCCTGGTTAAGGACGGACAATGGCTTAGGAGCCTTGTCGGTCAAGATTACTTGCTTGGTGAGCACCATTTTCTCTTGTGAATAGGGATTGAAATGTGCGTATGAGTGGAAATCGATGATGTAGTTGTTTGATAGAGTGTACTCTCAATGGTTTAACGGAAAGCGAGTACAGTACGTGGCTGTATTGCCATGCTTACAAACTCCCCCACTTTGAGACTCCAAGCCAAGCTCCGATGTAGGATGCCGATTACTCTCCGCACCATCCTGCCATCCAGAACCCCTCCTCATCATATTTCACGCCCTACTGCAAAGTAACCGCGCAGTAGTTCTACTGATGTGATGGCAATGTTACAATCTTGCAATCCATTTGCCGCCGGGGTTTTTGCCCGTCGCTCGCCGCGTCGGCCAAAGCTAGGCTGAGCTATCTCGGCGCCAAACATGCATCGGCCAACACTGATGATTGTAGCTGGCCTATCAAAGGGTATCATGACTATCGGTAGGAGAGGTAAGATCATCTGGTCCGAGTACACAAGACATACGATTGTGTCGCGACGACCTAAGTGACCATGCTGACACACCCGGCCAAACAAAATGGCAAACACACGCGAGAGCGATATACTGTTCAAGGCAGCTTCTGTGGTCGATGGTACAGAGCACAATCCGGCCTACAAAGCTGATGTCCTGGTAAGAGATGGCTACATACACTCCATTCAGCCATATGGCAGTGATGGATTTGATAACCCAGACATGGATGGAGCGGTCCGAATCATCGATTGCGAAGATGGCAAATGGACACTCAGCCCAGGATTCATCGACATGCACGCCCATTCGGACTTGTCTCTGCTGCACACGCCTGACCATCTGGCCAAAATCACCCAAGGTGTGACTACAGAGGTCATAGGTCAAGACGGCATCTCTTACAGTCCGGTCACAGACTCTTCAATTGCACGCATCAGGAAGCAGATAGCAGGCTGGAATGGAAATCCCGCGGATCCGCCAGACTTCTTCGAGAGATGGCGTAGCGTCAAAGAATATCTCGATGTTCTAGATGAGTCGGCAATAGCGACAAATGCCGCTTACCTGGTGCCGCAAGGCAATCTTCGAATCCTGGTGAAAGGCTGGGACTCATCGGCTTGTTCACAGGCCGAGATCGATTCGATGATAGAGCATCTACACGTGGCATTTAAAGATGGTGCCGTGGGCATGTCTTCTGGTCTGACATATGTACCTGGTATGTTTGCCGATGATGCGGAGCTCACCCAGCTTTGCCGAGTCGTGAAACAGTACAATGGCTACTTCTGCCCTCATCACCGCTCCTACGGTAAAGGCGCTATCCAGGCTTATGCTGAGATGCTCGATCTCGCGCGCAAGACTGGTGTTCGACTGCACTTCACGCATGCCACGCTCAACTTCCCAGAGAACGCCGGCCGCGCTGATGAGCTCATCGCGATGATTGACGATGCTCTGGCAGAAGGCCTGGATATCACATTGGACACTTATCCGTATCTTCCTGGCTCTACTACTCTGTCGGCATTGCTTCCTAGCTGGGTCTCATCAGCTGATAACAAGGTTGACATTCTAAGCGATCCAGAGCAACTCGCGAAGATCAGACATCAAGCTCTTGTCGAGGGAACCGACGGGTGCTACGGCTGTACACTGAACTGGGACATCATCGAGATCGGTGGTGTACAGAACGCTCCGCTCGCTGACAAGTACGTGGGCAAAACGCTTGGTGAGATAGCTCGCGAGCAGGACCAAGATCCCTTCGACACGTGGATCGCGCTGCTCAAGGCCGATGATTTTGGCACTACAATTATGCAGCACGCAGGCCACGAAGACAATGTCCGCAAGATCATGCGTCATAAAGTCCATACTGGCGGCTCCGATGGTATTCTGACTTCTACCAAACCCCATCCACGAGGCTGGGGCACGTTCCCGAGATATGTCGGCCACTATCACCGGGATCTGAGCCAAGGCAAGTCGCGCAATATACTTGGCCCAAAGGACGCCTCCGCTGGAGAATATGAGGCCGTGGAGCCTGAGGTCATCTTCAAAGGTGGATTGGAAGAAGTTGTGGCCCATCTCACCGGGCGGCCGGCCGCTGTGCTCCGACTTCGAGATCGTGGCTTTGTAAAAGCAGGCTATCGCGCAGACCTGGTCCTGTTCGATGCGAATACTATCCTCGACGCTGCTACATTCGCTGTGCCTGAGAGACCTGCAGCGGGTATCCGCACGGTGCTGGTCAATGGCCGCTTTGCGGTCGATGAAGGCAAAGCAACAAAGCAGAGAGCTGGGCGAACGATTCGTTTGCTAGTATCTGCCAGTGGTGGTGAATGCAGTGTCAGATAGCAATATGCCAGCAGTAGCCGTACTACTACTGTAAACCGATGCCATGGACAAAACTGCAACATAAAACTGTTATATCTCTACCAGTAGGCGTGACAAAGGTGATGGTATCCGATGAGCTGAATAACTGAAACATCATACTGTTCATACGTCGTCTACCGGCTCCATCTTCACCCATAGCCCGCCTATCATCCTGCTAGTGGTCCCTTGCTCCAGCTTCATCTCTTGTTCCTGTCCGTCTTCGCCTGTTCCCGCCCAGGTGAACTTGTACTGTGCAATCAGCCCAACCAGCAAATGCTTAAGCTCGGCCCTTGCAAAGCGCTGGCCGATACAGATGCGTGATCCTGCCGAGAATGTCATGAAAGCGTTCCTGTCTTTGGCGCCACCAAGAGCAGGGTCGTCTAGCCAGCGCTCCGGATCGAAAACCAAAGGATCTGATTTCCAGAGTTTAGGGGAGACATTGAACGCCCGAATGGGTATCATGAATGTGGTGCCTTTCGGGAAAGCTTGGCCTGCAATAACCACGTCCTCGATACTTCGGCGATGCATCAGGGGAACAGAGTGATGCAGTCGGAGAGTCTCGTTGCACACAGCTTGTAGGTATGGGAGATTGTCAATGTGATCCATGTCGTCAGACCGCTTATCGGAACTTTTCTCGTTGGCCTCGTGCATTGACTGGATCTCGCTACGAAGGCGATCTTGAACAAGCGGGTTCTTGACCATCTGCCAGATGGCGCTCTCAATGGTGAAATGGACAGTATCGTGGCCAGCACCCAGGATCGTGATCGACTGGTTGATCAAAGTTTCCTTATCGCGCACGCCACTCTCGGCCATCACCATTCCGAGTATATCATTGTGATGAGATCCAGTGGCATGCTTCTCGGAGCCATCCAAAGCGGCACACCGCTGGTCGATGACACGGCTTGCGCATTCTCTGACAGCTGCGACTGCAGATCTCAGCTCCTGGTTGCGTTTGAGTGGTAGGTTGTCGAGAAGGAATTTGGGCAGAATCAACGCGAGCATTCGGTATTTCTGTGCCTCTTTGCTTGGCGCGAAACCTCTGGCATAGTCGGTGGCCAATTTGTTCTCCGGATCTTTCAGACAGGCAAATTCTATTCCGAAGCTTGCGTGGCCTATGATATCTAGTGTCACTTGCTGTTGAGAAGAAGAGAAGTAGTCAGCAACACATCTCGACGAACACCTTGGGTTGTATGGTGCACTCTTACATTCAGCCTAGATCCAAGATCTATCGCAGAAGAATCGACACGATTCCCCTGGTATTCCAAGGCTGTCGACAAGGAGCCGACAAGCTCTTCTGTCTTGCGTGTCAAAACAGGGTAGAAATCCTTGATGTTGCGGATCTTGAATGCTGGCTGCAACGCTCTCTTTTGCGACTTGTGAGCATCACCCTCTACCACGATAATCCCTTCGCCCAAGATGGATCTGATAATCTTAGAAATTGGTGGCGGCTTGATGAAAGAGTATGGGCGTGTGGAGAAGATGTCGTGAACAGCATTGGGATCTGTGACAAGCACCTTTTCGGTATTGAGAATGCCACGGTATCTGATGAAACCTTCGTTAGGTATCTCGTGGCACCATTGTGCTAGCTGATCCACGTTAGGTTCAACAAGGAGACGCTTGTATGCTGGCCCTTGTAAAGGCGCTGGTAAGTGCCTCAAAGGACTGGACAGCGGCTTGATGGCCAGGCGGTAGACAAGCAGGAGGAAAAATGCAACGAGGCTGGCTAACGGTAGGTTGAGCATGGTTTCGAGCCA
>Ga0265797_10007917_pt1 | contig 14350 bp, 11 predicted proteins | sample P2T30metagenome_FD_192433 | JGI IMG/M metagenome (GOLD analysis project Ga0265797, IMG submission 192433) | Plant litter microbial communities from East Loma Ridge, Irvine, California - P2 T30 | ecosystem: Environmental > Terrestrial > Plant litter > Unclassified | place: USA: California... | reverse complement strand
TGGATGGATGGGAGAGCGGATGGCGGGGTCGACGTGCTGCAGAGAGTCTACCTCCCGCTGCAGGACGAATGGTGAACAGGTTGTCAGTCAGGTGAGTCGACCGCCTGTTGTTGTTATGGTAATGCTGCGAGAGGGTATAGGGTAGGGTAGGGTAGGGTAGTATGGTACACAGAGACGGCTCGTCTTGGTCGTACGGCGATCAGGCCGGTGATGTTCCCACCCTGGGCGTGCCGGTGACGCAAGTGGTTGGGGAAGGCTTTCTGTGACGAGTGAGAGTGACGAGCCCGCGTGCTGCCCGCGTGCTGACGAGGAAAAGAACGAGACCGAGTACTAACAGTCATCTGCCGCTGGCACAAACTCCCTCGCATCCGCTCATCTGCGAACTCATTTCCCCTCCCGTTGCACTAACTGCTTATTGTTGTCGTCGATAGTACGGGATAGTCGCCTTACTCCTGCACAGTTGCCTGACTTTCATCAATTTCACTTACCGCTGACGTGGCCAGGGCAGGCACGACTGGATGACGGTACATGTAGGTAGGTAATCATCTCTTGATTCATGTTTCATATCCTCATGCGCTATACAAGCTGTATGTATTATGTCCCTCATCCCATAACAAGCCGACTATGTATGTATGCAATCCAGTCCAGGCCGAGCCTCTCCAATCCGAAATGGTGGAAACTATTAACAACCAGCCAGCCCAGATAACCTATGTCCATGCAAATGTGCAAATCACAACTCCGTGGCAAAAGCGCCAACCAGCCCTGTTTAGCCGTCCATGCCAAACCATGGGGATGCGTTCTCCGTGCGACCGAGATGCCTGATGCTGCTGTATGGTCGATCCGTTGTAGAATGTTGGCGCTCGAGTCGCCCACGCTCGAGTCTCTCCGTCCAGTAAGTCCAGATAAACCAGCCACTGCGTCTGTGGTGCGCGGCAACCTCTTCAAATCGATTCCAGCCAAGCGCGGCCACAGTCAGCAACAATTCCCATCAGCAACTCCCCTCAAGTAATAAGGAAATCCCATCCTCTACCCGCAATGATCCCCTCCCAATCCCACGTCTCCTCCTCCCTGCCCTCGTCCATCATCCCCCAGATCTGCTCCACAATCTCTTTAGCATACGAGATGTTGCCCAGCCCGCTCCACTCCTGCAGACGGGTGAAAGCCGCACTGATCTCCGGACGCTGACCCGGCTCAAAAGCAGCACAGCCGAGGAGGAATAGCGGCATCAGCAGGATCGATTGCGTCGAGCCGTCTGGCGTGTCGGGGAGCATGCGCAGGTAGGTCAACCCTTCGTCCACCGCTTGCTTGAAAGCCGGCGAGGGTCGTGAGAGCTGGATGGTGCGGTGCAGGTAGATCCACGCGCATTGGCGGTAGAGGAGCGAGGCGGCGTAGCGTGGGGAGTCGGGCGAGTGCGCGCACGTCCAGTCGCGGAGGGCGCTGTCGATGGTGAAGGCGTTGTCCATGATGGGATCGTCCCACCAATTGGTCAGACCGATGGCGCGGCGGGCGCGGATCTGGTCGCGCAGGGCGCGGATGCGTGAGATGAAGCCGAAGAGGCCATCAACGACGCCGAGGAGAGTGCCGTTGGCTGCTTGTGGCGTTTGCGAGTTGATCATGTATTCGGGTAGGCGGAAATCGGCCATGAGGTCTAGACTTCGCTGGTCTATGGGGTAATTCGCGGCGGTTACACTCGCGCTGTAGTCGTGGTAGAGGAGAAACTCCAGGATAAATTGCCGTAGCTGTTCATTGGGGAACTTTCTTTGGCGTTGAGTGAGCATCGTCTTCAATGCATTCAGGTGGAAGCGGTAGAGGCCGGTGCGATCTCCAGAGCAGACAGTTTCCAAGCAAAGTATGAGCGTTTGTGCAATGGAGGGATCGCTGACGACGGCGTTTTGATCGTTCTTTTTGTCGTTGATATCCCGGAGATCTTCTGACAGCAAGCCCACTGCCTTGCCACTGTGATGAGCTTGACGTTCTTCCCACTCCCAGTTCGCATCAGGTGCCTTTGCGACGAGGCAGCTGCCAGACAGCGACAACAAGCTATGCATGAGCCCGGGATGTGACATTGACATGGGGACAATGTGTTCCAAGAACGGATTTTGGTAGTCGTTAACTGACAACACCTTGCTCACATTGCATGTAAAGTGTTGGAAGAACAGCTGGTCGACTGCGCCATCGACGCCGTTTACCAGAAGTGGCAAAGATGGCGGGATCTTGTTCGATCGAACCGCCACCGCCACAGCCCTTTCCTTGCCGCCTCGCCATTGCTGTTTTGGTTCATAGCCGTCACACACGACATTGTTCTTCTCGCATGCGAGGCACGATGGTTTGCGCTCGTCGCATCTTTTCTTCCTCCGCCGACATGTCACACACCCGGTCTTTGACCTCGTGTGTGTTGTCTTGCGAGTCTCCGACACCGGGTGCTTCCTGGGTCGTCCCCGTTTACGTACAACAGGCTGGCCCGCATCGTTGGCAGTCAGCAGCTTCGCTTCCTCAATGTGGTTGAGTGCGTTGAATTCATCATCGTCCAGCTCTTCAATCTTGGGGCCTATCGTGATATCGGAACTATCGTCGCTCTCTGGCGTGATGACAGAATCCGCGTTCTCTGGGCTCGAACTCGACCGGGCGGAGGACCATTGTGAGCTCGAGACATAATTGCTGGACCCGCTGCCAGTGAAGTTGCTTTCCGTTGGTGAGGAAGGGCTCATATCCAGCAAGGTTCGAGAGGCGAGTGTTCGATATTCGGTTCGGGAGGGCGCGGTACGGGGAGTGGCCTCGTAAGCTTTCTGTTGTTCAACGCTACCGTCGCGGATCGAGCCACGCTGACCTGAACGTGACGACCATTGATGGTGTTGTGAATTTGACTGAGACATGGATCTGGATGGTGAAGGTCTCGCTACTCGAAAACGAACAGACGCAGAAACAACAGGAACATGGGCGTATGCAGCTGACGACAGCACCCAAAGGCAGACCGGCGTGCCTAAAGCTCTGGGTGGTCAGGCAGATCAGTAGTAGTATTGGCCTAGTAGAATCGCGTCACAGGGAAGGAAGGTTCAACGCCCCAGCACGAAGGGACCGAATGGAGCGGCGCACGGCGCTCAGTGCAGATCAAGCGTCTCGTGAATCCCGCACACAAGTGGAGATCAGGCGCTGCGCTCCGCTCTTCACGTCCCGGCCGCGAAAGCTACGAGCGATTCTGGCCAGTGCAACAAGGCCAGGTGGAAAGAAATCGGACGAGACTGGGGGCGCTAGCCCGATGCAAGTGCGATTGAGCAGCACAAGGATGCAACCATATGAGTCGTGGGCGTGAGCGTGTGGCGACGGTACAGTAAAGCCTCGACGACGACGCGTGAACCCGAAGACCACCCGCCGCGTGACCGTCTTTCGATTTTTCCCCCAACACAGAACCGGTTTGCTAGGCACCCGTAGTCTTGGAGACGATTGTCGCCGAAGAGAAAGAGACGGAGACGAGCTAGGCTGTCATCCCTGCGCTGGATGTGCGCAGAGGCGCATTCGAGTTAGCCCGTGACAGAACAGAGTGAGAAGCAGAGACTGCAGAGAGAGAACTTGAAAGACAGCAACCTACGAGAGACGACCCCCACGCTGCATACGCTTGCGCTTGGGAACTCGGCCGGGTCGTCTATTCGATGTGCAGCCTTCAAGCGAGCGGCAGGTCCCAGAAGCGACCCAATAGCCAGAGCACGGCGAGCAGATCCATCGCAATCCGCGAGCGGGGAACGCAAGCCATAGCATGTTGCATATCATTGCTCTGCAGGTGTGTGTTTGATGGTTTCGTACATCTTGTTGTGAGTGAGGTGGCTTTGGATGACAGCAGCAGCCTTGCCGTGTGCCGTGAAGATTGGATGGATGAGTGCGCGGACACCCCCACACCCTGCGGGCGCGGCAAGGTTCATCCTCCATTACATACATGTAGACTAGAACAAGTGCACACCCGGTAGGTCGTGGTAGTGGCTAATAGTTTGATGGGTCGGTGGTGCAAGAGCCTGTGGCCAGACCGATGGACAATGGCGGTGGCGTCGAGCAGGATGCAATACTTGCCGTCGCATGAAATCGGAGAACTAGCGGGACGGACACCAGCGCATTCTTCCAAGAATTGCGTGTTCGAGATGTTCTACCCTCCTGCTGCCCTACGACACTGAATCGCGTGGAATGCAAGACCTGCAAGTCATTCTCCCGTTCGTCTTGCAATGACTGTACACGGCACACTACTGCGGAGAAAGTCGGCAGTCGACGCAGGCATCATCGCATCAGCTGCTAGGCGGTGACCTGGCGCATGTATAATTATAGTCGCATATCGCCGCGGCGTTGGAAGCAGTAGTTGGGCGAGCGATGACTTGTCTCTCACCGCGTGCGAAGGAACCGATCGAATGCTGCTCACGATAAACCAACGTTAACCAGGCAAATGAGGCTGACTTGCTGAGACGTACCGCAACTACAGCAATAATTCAATGCGAGATAGAGTAGTGTGGCACAACGCTATGGCGATCAATGCAGCACGCTGCATACTGTGCCTTCGGAACAAGGCTCAGAGAGCCGTTGGTCGGGACTCATGTGGGTGTTGGCAGTAGTGTCAGTACCTAGTAGTGCAGGCTATTAACTGAGTCGCTTTGTTGAAGAAGAACCGCGTCGGCGAGAAGAGCCGAATTGCAGTAGTCGTACGAGTCCACCTTTCGTTTGTTGAAAGAAGTTTCTTTTCAATCGTAAGTGTTCGAAGGTCGTATCATGTCTGCAGGGCCAACTCCCATGACATAGACGACCACACGAAACCACCACGCGAACCGTTCGTCGCCCTTGCTTGCCCTCGCTTGCCTCCCACGACACGGCACAGCGCAAGCATCAAAGTCCACAGGCGCATAATCAACCAGCCGTCTTTTGTTACCAGTTTTTCAGAGCACACTGTAGTTGTCACAATACGGCCTGTTCATTCCATAACCTTGGGACTCTCGAACTATAGAAAGCAGCGACATCGACGAAGCACGCGTAGGCGCATCATCACCAAACACCAAGCCCCAAGCCACATTGTAATATACATGAAGCACATTCCCCATCCCCACCCCCATGCAAAACACTAGTCCTTACCTAAGGACTGGTATGTTCCAGCATGTCTCGCGGAAAACGGCAGAGGGCGAAGGCGTGGGATTGGGCGTGATGCAATCTGCAGCTCACCGGAAGAACAACTGGCTGACAATGTGTGTGTGTGTGCTGCATGTAAGCGAGACGTGCCAGCCTCTTATTAGTGCGCCGCACGCCTCTTGGGCCAAGTCCCGGTCTGTTATAACCCAGGAGGTGCTAGGGTAAGCAGTAGAACAATCAAGGCATTGGTCATTTGATATAGGATGAACCACCTCATATACGGCCACCTGCGCATGTACCTGTACATGTGCGTACAAAGTGGGTGTCGCATGCCCTGCGTGAACTCCTTCGGCTCATTGCAGCCGATGGCATTTGGTTCTGCGAAATTGGCATTCTTGGACTGTGGGGTGAAAAGGTGGTATTACTGTGAGGTCTATATCAGATTGTTCAGGCCGAATGCACGTGAATTTGTATTCACCAGACTTGCCACCTCAGTGTTGTCTTCACCCAATACTTCGATCGATTCCAGGCCACCTCTCGGCCTGTCAATCTGTCAGACGCTTCAACCTCAGATCAATCTATTACAGCTCTTAGCCGAACCCGCAAGAAAACCAACCAGCGGACCATGCTCCGAAATACTTCGTAGCAACCCTGCCAGTCGAATTGACATCGCAATGATCGCCAATCCATGCGGAGCCGTAGCCGGTCATCTTTTCAATCTGACAGATATGATGCTCGAAATCCTCATGAATAGCCAATGTCGTTACTCGGATTGAAAGGCAACCGGCTCACTCCGGACGGTGTTCGCATGATGGTTGTAATAACTTCCGAGTCGCACACGTGTCCTTCACCCACGTCAGCGTTCGCGAGTGTGGTCAGACGCTCGCCAAACGCAGGTACTTAGGGCTCGTACGACTTTTTGAGAGTAAGCCACTCCAATAGCGACCTAAAGACTCCTTCGCTAAGCGCATCCATGTGCCCCGGGCAGAAGTTCATTGCTCAGCCTCAGTGACTGATCCTGATGGTATTTCACCCGCATTCATCGCAAGTCATGTGGGGGATCGAGTGTCAGCTTTAAGCCTTGCCCAAGCGGCTGACATAATCCTCCAAACGAGTCTTCGCACCACACTGTTGTATGTCTGGCAAGCCGACGGTCTCGACGGCAAAGCTAGCCGCCACGCTTCCGTACGCAGCTGCCTTAAAGAAATCTCCGTGCTCTAGATAGCCCATGGCTACCCCACCTAGGAAGGCGTTGCCTGCTCCCGTGGGATCCACGACGCTCGTCGAACCCGACAAGTGATAGGGCGGCATCCAGACAGTTTTCTCTCCCTCCGGAGTCGCCGAAAGCACGAGGCAGCCATGCTCGGCGCAGCGGATGAGGATGCAGAGAGGGTGTGATATCAACGAAGGTAGGAATGCGCGGGCTTGTCGCTCGATAGTTCCTTTATCAAAAAGTATGGCACTGCCTGTCGACTTTGTGAAGAAAGACGCGAGCTCAGCATGATTGGGTGAGAAGATGTCGACATTCTTGACGACTGCCTTGTGTTCTTCCAAAGTCTCTGGGGAGCACGTTTTGGCCTGCGGCTCCCATACGTACAATGGGCGGGGCGTTATACTTTGATGCGCACGCAGCGCTGTAATCTTGTTGGTCTGGGTAGAGACTTCTGCTGCAGTGTCAAAGAAGTGGAAGCATGATGCCGCGACCATGTCCGCTGAAGCAAGGTCCTCGACAGTAGAAGCCATTGGTGGAGTCAGGCGTTGGTATTCACGATCCGAAGCATTATCAGCGTAGAGTATGCGACCCCTCGAAGACGGCTGGTTGTTGTCGCGTATTGTGTGGAGGTCCAGGTCCCACTCCGTGAACGTCCGTTCCAAGGCTTCAGGGAAATCGTAGCCGGCCTTGACAATAAGGCCAGTGGATTTCCGGGAATGGAGTGAGAAGAGCAAGGCCCCGAATGTTGCTGGAGAAGCCCATGGTCAGTCCTAGAAGGCCAGGGTGTAAATTAGTCCATTCTTACCAAAGGCGACAGAACCCCCAGGAACGTCCACCAAAGGCTCTTTGCCCGGAGTACATATTTCATCCAGCCATATTCCTCCAAGTGCTACAAACTTCAGTTGGTTGTGTCTTTGGCAGTTCATTGCCGGATTAGTTGGCAATGCCATTGACACTGGCGGAGCAACTTGACAGAAGCGAAGCCAATGATACCGAGACGGACAAGGCGAAACACCCGAGTTGCTTACATGCAACAACACCAATTCTCTGGTGCGTGATTCGAGTATGTTTGGCAGTGAAATCGGATATCTTTTTATGTTGTCGGAAACAAGTCTACACCGCCGGAAGTTTGAGTACGGAAAGCCGGTGCAGATCGGCGGCCCGGCCTGTGCATTCGTGCTTTCCCCACTTGTGTCGCGCGAACAAGTCGCGTCGCACTCTAGATCAATTTAACTTCGCGTTTGAATGAATCCATTACCGTCTCGTCTTCCGAGATTCCAACATTGACAGTCTTACGCTCCACCTAAACGGGCCATGGCGACAGAAAGTAACAATCTCCGTGACGAGCTCAAGAGCTGGGAGAAGCAGTTCAAACTCGACAACGACGGCCGTAAGCCTTCACGCGAGGACATCAAGGGCAACGCCGCAATCGCCGCAAAGTACAAACGATTCAACTCGCTACGATGCCCTGAACTGGCGAAGCAGCCCGTGGAGACACCGAAGAAGAGCTCGCGTAAATATGACATACCCGACAATGCGCTCAGAGAACGCGCGCCAAATGCTGCAACGACAACACCCCGCGGGAAGGCCTTCAAGACGCTCGACAACGCACAACAGCCCATCCTCTCACCCGCGAAAGAAGAGCAGCCTACTCCAGCGTTCATTCGAAACGGTCTCGGCCCAACACCTCAGAGAGACGGCCACGTGCTCGGCATATTTGACATGCTCCCAAGCGGTACACCAAGCAAGCGATCACCGAGTCCTACAGGGGAACATGGAGATGCTGTGCACGCGACACCCAGCAAAAGCTCTTCACGTCTCACAGACAGCGCATTGTCAAGAACACCACAATCCTCCAGCAAACGCTACTTCCTAGATTCCTTCATCACAACGCCGGGAAAGCGAAAACGCGACGACGACGAGGTTGGGACACCAAGTAGCTCCAAGAAGCTGTACGCTACGCCTTCGTTCTTGCGCAGGATTTCAATGCCGATGGCGCCGATTGACGAAGAAGACAACGATGCCATGCTACCACCACGTCGAAGAAAGCCTATCTCACGAAGCTTCAGCTCTTTGGTTCAGGACTTGCGGAATCAAGAGGAGGAACGAATGGACGACGAGTGGGACATCATGAACGAGATCGAGGCCGAGGAACACGGTGCGCCGCCACCAAAGAAGCAGGCAGAGCAAGTACAGGTGGCAGACAGTCAATTGGTCGTGATGCCTCTGGGGCCCGATCGAGCGCCGGAAAGTGAGAGTGAAGAGGAAGTGGCATTGGGTGCGAACGGTCTGCCGCGCAAAGCTTACAAGAAGAAAGGTCTTAAGAGGCAGACTCGCAGAGCCAACATCAAGCCTGTACTCAACAAACCGAAGAAGGCCGCTAATCTGGAAGTTAAGGGAGGAAGTGACGACGACGGAGACAATGACGAAGCAGTGGGAGAGACTCAACTGGACGGCCCAGACGCGGAGTCTGCTGGAGATGCACAGGGCGAAGGTCAAGGTAAGGATGTCGACAAGTCGAAGAATCCGGTCAAGAGGGCGGCGAAGAAAGTGAGCCAAAATTTCCAGAAATTGAAGATCAGGAACCAGAATTCCAAAGCGAAGGGCAGGGGAAGGTTTGGCAGACGGTGATGGCAGGTTTGCTATCAATGTGAGCACTCTGCTCGCGGGGACCGTCCATGGTCGAAAGTAATGATGAGCTACTTCAAGATACCCCATGCAAATACATTATATTTTTTAGCCACCAACCTCATCGTTCGAGGCAGCAACCATAACTGTGCGTACGGAAGCCGACCAAGAGGCAAGCAGATTTATCAGTGTGGGCAACTCTGCTCTTGTTTGATATATGGCAATCCTTACGTAATCTGGAACAGGTGTGTTGCGGACTAATCTCCAGCCTCCGTTCGGGTGACTGATCCGGTATTTCCTCCAGGTACGTACACAGCGTGCTTGGTGACAGTGCACAGCTAAGACATTCTTATTATCTACGCAGCATTCAGACGACCAATCGCTTGCGACATCTATCAAAGCTTCGTGTGGCAAACCTCGTTCGCAGCGCAGCGATGCTAGGCCAAGATTGACGTGTGTCTGCTTGCGGAAATGGCTTATCGCTGTCGTTGTTGGCGGTACCCGCAAGAACTTACCGGGTACAGCAATTGATCCACTTTCTTCTTAAGTGAGGGGAAGCATTCGGAACCGAATGCAACATCGAATCGCAAAGCTGCAGCGGCTATGGTGGACCGGGTATGTACCTATCATATCCGGTTATGGGCGGCGTTATCGACCAGTGCGATATCTTTCCAAGCTATCTAACTCGCCGGTTGACTCCAAGTCTCAGAACACTCTTCTATATTTGACTCCATTTCACAGTTTTCACTTCAGTCAGCTTCAAGTCTACGCAATTTTACTTCTCTCGTAACTACATTGATTTCCAACATCGAGATGTCCACCAATATGGAATCCTCACTGCCGATTCGAGAAACAGCAACAGGATCAGTGGCTCATCCTCTAGCTCCCATCGATGCACAGGAAATCAGACAGGCCGCCTCGTTCGTACGAGCGCAGTGGCCAGCCGGCACTGACCTTCATTTCAAGTCCATTTCTCTGCAGGAGCCAGCGAAGACAGAGGTTGTTCCCTATCTCGAGGCTCAGATTGCCGGACGAAACCCTCCCAAGATCGATCGCCGTGTCACCATCACTTACTACATCAGGAAGACCAACAAGTTCCACGAAGCCGTGGTCAACCTGAGTACGGGAACATTAGAATTGAATGTTCGACTTGGACCAAACTTGCATGCTCCAGGAGATGGCGATGAGATCTTTGCCATCGAACGCACCGCGCTGGAGGACGAAGGTGTCAAGGCGGCCATTGCTAAGCTGCAGCTTCCGGAGGGCTCACAAATTGTCATTGATCCTTGGATCTACGGTAAGCTCACATATGAGTTAAACTTGAACCACAAACGCTAATGTCGAATCCAGGCGCCGATGGTCTCGAAGACGATGAACGTCTCTGGCAGACATTCATGTACATGCGAGACCCCTCAAACTCCAACGAAGCCGACTCGAACCACTACGCATTGCCACTCCCAATCTCACCTGTCGTGGATCCTGTCGCGATGAAAGTCATCCGTATCGACTATCTCCCTACAGGCAAGGACAACACCATTCGCGAGCCAGAACCATGGAAACCCAAGCCCTCCAACGAATACATTCCCGAAGCTCAAGACTTAAGACAAGACCTCAAGCCGCTCAATGTCGTCCAGCCAGAGGGTGTCAGCTTTTCTGTGACCCAAGAAGGGACTTCGCACGTGGTTGAGTGGCAAAAATGGAGCTTCAGAGTCGGCTTCAACCTACGAGAAGGAATGGTACTTTACGACGTACGCTACGAGGGCCGCAGCTTGTTCTACCGTCTGTCTCTGTCAGACATGAACATCCCATACGCCGACCCCCGGCACCCGTTCCATAAGAAATCTGCCTTTGACTTGGGTGATGCTGGAGCTGGAATCATGGCCAACGATCTGGGTAAGAGCATTGTCCTTGATCACTTGTTGCTGCAATCGTGCTGACATCCTCCTAGTACGTCTTCCATTTCCCCAAAGAAGCGTCTGACCTTTACGTCAAGCTTTTCCACACTCCGGACACTCGACCAGAGATTCTGGCACGCTATACCAAGATCGATGACATTACAGTACGGCTAACCATACCAATGCAGAAACTCGGGTGTGACTGCCTTGGTACGATCCAGTATCTCAGCGCAGTACTCAACGACGACAAGGGTGAGCCTCTGGAGATGCCGAACGTTGTGTGTGTACATGAGCAGGACGGTGGTATTGGATGGAAGCACACCAACTACCGCACCGGCCGCGCTGCTGTCGTGCGTCAGCGCGAACTTGTGCTCCAGAGCATGTGAGTGAAGTCTTTGTACTACAATATATATCTCACGCAACTAACACAAACAGCATCACCGTCGCTAATTACGAGTACATCCTCGCATTCATGTTCAACCAAGCGGGCGAATGGACATACGAGGTTCGCGCCACCGGTATCCTCAGCACACAGCCCATCGACGAAGGCCTCGACGTACCCTGGGGAACCGTCGTCCATCCAGGCGTCCTCGCCACACACCATCAGCATATCTTCTCTCTCCGTGTCGACCCGATGCTAGACGGCTACAACAACCGTCTCGTCTACGACGAAGCACATCCCATGCCACGTTCCGACTTCAACCCCCACGGTACCGGCTACTTCACTCAAGAGACCCTAATCGAGAAGTCTGGGGGCTACGACCTCGACCCGGACACCAACCGAACCTTCAAGATCCAGAACGCTGCCGTGAGAAACCCAGTGAACGGCAAGCCCGTCGCTTACAAGATCCACGCGCCGCCTTTCCAGAAGATCCTCTCCGACAATGACAGCTTCAACTACAAGCGCGCTGAATTCTCCGATCACAACATTTACGCCGTCAAGTACCGCGAAGATGAATTGTACAGCGGTGGAAAGTACACGAACCAGTCCCGTGGTGGTACTGGCGTGCGCAACTGGTCGGACCGCAAGGATAACATCGTCGACGATGATCTTGTTGTGTTTGTTCAATTCGGAATTAACCATGTAAGTCTCATGCAGGCACAGTATCACATACGCTATGTCTCCGAGAACACGATCGCCGAGTTCGCTTCATCAAAGCTGTCTCGGCCTATCTCCGCCCCTCGAGAATATATCTCCGTCTTGCAATCCTCGCTAATTTGACCTTCCTCTCAATTTAGGTTCCACGCATTGAAGATTTCCCTGTGATGCCGTGCGAGATCCTCAAGGTCAGCTTCAAGCCAGTCAACTTCTTCTCCAAGAACCCTGCGATCGATGTGCCACCGAGCACTCAAGATTTCAACAAGAGCACTTTGCTGGCTGATGTGCACCATCAGAGTGCCGGGGCGGCAAAGGTGGATGCTGAAGGTTGCGTGAGCTGCGAGAAATCGAGCAGTAAATTGTGAGGAATGGGACAAGTTGGTAGCAAAGCTCAACCACGTTACTCAAACCCCAGGTTCACTTTCAGTAACGAGACATTAACAAAGTACCCAATGAACTTCGAGCTCTAGTTGAAATCGGGGCTTTGAAATTAAAACAACATCGCCACTGACCATCAATGATCATCATTATTCATACACCATCCATATCATTACCCAGCCTTCGATCCTCTAGAACCTGCTCCTCCCACCACTGCTCCTCCCAAACCTCCCACCACTAGCCCGACCCGACGTCCCCCCAAAGCCAGGCCCAGAGCCCGTAGCACCACCAGTGTGCCTTCCACCTCCAATACCGCTGCTACTGCCCATCATGCCGCCGCCGCTACTCGTCATCATGGGCTGGGCTTGGGTACGTCCGCGGCTGCTGCCTCCCATCAGCCTGGACATGAGGCCGCCTCCGCTGCTGCTGCCGCCCATGCGTCCGTTGCTGGTGGCCATGCCTTGGCTGACGCCTTGTTGGTAGCCTTGCTGGTAGCCTTGCTCGCGTTTGCTGGAGCCGAAGCACATGGTTGTGGTTGGTTGTGGTATGGGGTTTGTGTGTTGTTGCGAGTTGATCTTGGATGGATGTTGAAGCTGTCGGTTCGCTTCGATGGAGTGGGTTTGCCGTTCGTTGTCTCGATGACAGCCTTATTGGTACGACTTGTGAAGATTGTATCAAAGAGTTTCAGAACGTTGATTTTTTACAACTGTAAGCTTGACGGTAAGTGAATCATCGATTCCCCTTCGAAAGGACTGCAGAACGGATCGAAAATATATACCACCAATCCACTGAGATACATCATACCTACCTACACGCGCCAGCTCAGACAGGTTCTCCTCTTGCCCAGTATTTCCAATGCCGTCACGTTCTGCGAACAGAGATCATTCCAAGGAACATTCTCCAGCCCTACTGGGCAGACGATGCTCTTGGCAATGCTAAGCTCTTGGAACGTCCGTATTTGAGGCCTTGGTAGTACGCAATAGGGTCTCATAGGATTGCAAGGATGTTGCGACGGACGCGGCGGGTTGTGCGGTTGACGCGGCGCCTGAAGACCTGTGGGTATTCGTAAGTGGGTGGGTTGATGTTGCTATGTCGGCCTGCAAGGCTGGAAGTTAGAAGGAATGTCTTACAAGTTCCTATGCTCCGCAGAAATGAGGGACACACCAAGATTTTACCACTCTATTAGAAGTTCCAAGATTGGTGAGTTTCAAGGACATGTGCCGATCCAGTTGGCATGTACCTGTACCTATCATGTCGTGTGCACAGACTGGTGTCCAAGCCTTGATGATGGCACGATGAAGCTGTTCATCTATAGTTGCCAGGCATCTGCAATCTATACATGGACCTGCTCTCGTGTAAGATATCTCGCATAAATACATTCGTACTTGTTTTTCTCTCTCTACCATTACGTCATTCGTCGTCTCTCTCGTCTTGTCTAGTACATGGAGAAGCCCAGTACCTTGCAAGTGCCCGAAACAAATAGACGGCGCGTAGTAACTCGCATATATCATTACACCGTCCTACTACAGTGTCGAATCCGCAGAACGCCGTTGCCAATTCCAAAACACGAGTATCCGAGCTCCAAAAAGACCATAATAGCACCACGCTACCTTACATACGTGCGACTGGTCCGCACGTAATCCACGCTCCTCCCACTGCGCCTGGGCTCAGTCTCATAAACGCGACTGCGCGACACGCTGCGCCGGAAGCTCGCCCTGTCCGCTGGCGGGCGCGGATAGGTCCTCGAAGAACGGGCGTGATCGTGGTGGTAGTGCGGACCGCCCTGGAAGTTCGAGACTGGACGAGGAGCGTCATAGTCACGTCGGAGATCGTAACGGGGCTCTTTGCGTGGGGTGGTGATGAGGCACATGGCTGTTGCGGCTGAGGATATGAGGGTGTTATCCTGGTGATCAGGCGACGACGCGTTTTGTAAATTGAAGTTGGCGGCAAGGAGTTAGCGACTGGTTCCGGCCCTCTTTGCTTCGAGTACTGTATGCGTCTGGTGTAGTGAGTGCCAGTTGTAAGCGACGATGTTGCGCCAAC
>Ga0265797_10007916_pt1 | contig 14350 bp, 18 predicted proteins | sample P2T30metagenome_FD_192433 | JGI IMG/M metagenome (GOLD analysis project Ga0265797, IMG submission 192433) | Plant litter microbial communities from East Loma Ridge, Irvine, California - P2 T30 | ecosystem: Environmental > Terrestrial > Plant litter > Unclassified | place: USA: California... | reverse complement strand
AAAGCATCCATATCCATCTTGTAAATACTGCTACCGAACATTTTTGATGATAATCCAGGGTCTTTCAGTTCCTCACAAACTCTGCAAAAGTCGTCCGTGATCTCTCTGGGGAAGTTTTAGAGGCGAGCCCGAGTGCACTGGAAAGTCACTCACGCTGTGCCCGCTGCCCCAGCCATATCCCAGAACCCAGTCTCCATCTGTGCAGGGTCAGCATGGTCCTTTGAACTTCTCTTAGGTAATCCAAAACTCACCCTTGTTGCGTGAATAAAGATCTTCACCAGCTCATCCACCCTTCTCGGTGACTGATGCACGGCATGCTTCTCGATCAATGCTGAAACCGCGTTAGCATGTGAATACACAACGATGAGACTTGTCAATCATACCGCGGCCGGTTCGAACAGCCTCCGTATAATCGTCGGCGACGTAGTTGTTGATCCAGGTAAGGTAGGCGTTAGGCTCTTTAGGAGGATCGGTCGTCTGCAGATCCTTAAGCCGCCTTCCAATCATGCCGTAGCCGAGCAGACATGGGAGTAGTGCAATCTGCAATGCAAGCCAATCCTGCGATTGACCGACATCAAGGATATAGCGGCTGTATGCTGTGCAGGCTGTTGCAAAGTCAGCTCGGACCCCATGCTCTGAACGCAGCTCATGATTTTTATAAGAGCATACCCTGGTTTTCATCGTGTTTCTCCATTTCCTCTTCTGTGAGACCGAATTCCTTGCACTCGCCAATGTGCAGGTTGATCTCGTGTCTGATGTGCGTGACTATGGCGGCGCCCTGGAAAATGTCAGATTATTTTCAATACGGAACATGTCTCCTCCTTTGGCCATAGCAAGAACATGATGTCGGAATTGAAGACCATACCGCTGCAATGTCATCCAGCGACGTCGATTTGTAGCTCGCCAAAGCGTTTGCGCGAGCGAATTGAATCTAAACAGAAGTCAGTGATCAAACGCGGCCAGAAGGACGTACTTTTGACAAACCAAGTACAAGTAGTCCTGGATCATATAGGTCTTGTAGGCTTCTCTCGGTAATGTGCCATCGCCCATCTTGATACAGAAGTTATGATGCGTGTAATCATGCCACACAGATTTGACATCTTCCCTCTCGAGAAGATATTCGATGAAATTGCCACTATCAATGTCAGCATTGAAGATCCCTGCTCCGTAAACCAGAAACCAAGCATAAAGGTTGGGGCTCGGCGATTTTAGGTAACTTACGATGAGAACGGCAACACCTGCAGAGAGTGGAAGTGGTTCAGCGGCCCAGAACCTTTCCCAAGATTCGGGCTCGTCTTGATGGCAGCCTCGACATAGCGGCAAGCAGATCGCACAGCCTTCTTGACATCGCCGTCCTTGGCGATATTGCACGCAATCGCTGAAGCAAGGGAACATCCAGTTCCATGCGTATTCTTCGATGTCTGGTATGGTACCTCGACAACTTCCACGTCGCCATTGCGGCCCACGAGGACGTTTGTCACGATTTCCTTGTCACCGTCATTCACGGCTACCTTGCCCTCCTTGGTAAGTGGAAGATGCCCTCCCTTGAGCAGGACATATTCCGGACCCAGGTCGAGAATGGCCGTGGCGAGCTGCTTGAGCCCGTCGAGGTCGTGAACGTCGTGGGCTGTCTTGCCGGCTTCACGCATGATCAGATTCGCCTCGGGGATGTTGGGCGTGACGAGATATGCGGCTGGGAGAAGCTCGTGGACCAATGTCTTTGTTGCAGCTTCAGGAAGAAGTTGTGAGCCGCTGGTCGAGACCATCACCTGTTCAATGTGTGTAAGTAAGCGGTCGGATTGTACTCATTGATGATGGTGACATACAGGGTCGACAACAGACTTGGTGATGATGTGCTTCTGTAAATATTTCGCAACCAATGACACAGTCGTCGCTGATGCAAGCATTCCTTTTCAATATTACAATCAGCACAAGTTCATTATCCAGCTCAACTCATGAATCAATACCAGTCTTGACAACATCAACCCCAACATCTTCCACAACAGCCTCGATCTGCTGCTGCACAAACGCCGTAGGAGTTTCATGAATCCCAAAAACGCCCTGAGTGTTCTGAGCGGTCAGAGCCGTCGTCGCGGTCATAGCATAACAGCCATGCGCCGCAATGACCTTCTGATCGGCTTCGAGGCCCCTGCGCGATTTGCCCGTCAGCGCGATGTGTCTTGCAGTGCAGCAAGCGGAAGTCCCTTGCCACAACAAACGAGGTCGAACTCACGCCCCACCAGAGCTGTCCGAGCCAGCTATCACCAGAATGCGCTTCATCGTTGATTTTGGATTCGTGGTATTGGGATTTCGATGGCGATTTTTTGAGTCATCGAGATATGCTCTACAATCGAATTGTTGGGGATTGAGGGCACGTTTGACGTCATCAAATGCTTGTTTTGATGGGTTTGTGCTACAACATGCACTGTACGGTTAAACATGCACAGACGCTCAAGGGATTGGGGCAAACATGTTTTGTCTTTCATGCATTGACATTAATTCATGCTTCTGTTTGATCGGTCTCAGGGTGCCATCCAATTCCAAAGTCTCACTAGCTCCCATCTAATCAGAATCATCCTCAGAGTCGAACTCCGGCATATTAGGATCTACACAAGGTCAGTGTTGTGAACGGGCTACGAGAATTCGCAGAGGGTGTTAGCCATACCTCGTAGAAGCTGATACGCAAAGCTGCCGTTCACCTTCGCGGTGAGCGCTTCCTGAACCAATTCTTGTTCTTCTGAGGTCAGCGGTGAATCTGCATCAGCATTGTCCACACCGAGCAACAGCCCTTGGTTACCGTCACTCAGCTGGTCAACAAAGCTCAGTATGCCTTGAGCGGTGAACATGGTAAGACCGCTGAAGGTCAAAGTCTTCAAATTTTTCAGTCGCGCCATGGCATCCCACACGCCGTCGGTGATGCCGTACCCTCCAATGTAGATGTGCTCCAGGTTTACCAGATGCTGAGCGAACGCTTTGACATGCTGGTTGGAGAAGTAGTCCGAGATTCTCGTCAGATGGAGGTAACGGAGGTTGCTGAGGGAGCAGATAGAATTTGTTACTTCCGCGAGAGGATCTCCGACTAGTCCTTCGGGATCGGCTCTTAAAGACAGCTCTTGCAGGCTTTGCTTCTGTCCGAGCGATTGGTGAAAGTCTTGATGATCTTTGACAAGGTACATGAGTCCTTCGTTGGAGTTGATTTGCAGCTTGTTGAGTTGTATCGAATCGGTCAAGAGTATTGGTAGGATCATGTCAGGCGCAGACACCATATTGGTGATACTGATGTCACGCAGCTCGTTGCAGTTCCGTAACCACTCGGCAACCTCCAGGTAGAGATCATTGTCGTTTTTCTTGAGGTCATCCGCAGGGCCAGAGTATTCGATGGCCAGTGTGGAGACAGATGTGCACTCTCGCAAGCAGCCCAATGCTTGTAACTTGTCGCCTGTCAGATACAACTTGATCACCGCGAGACTCTTGCCATGTTTGTTCAAAGCGACTGCCGTGTCTAATCCAATGTGGCAATTGCTGATGTTCTCGAAGTGTATAAGGGAATTTGGGCGCCTTCCGCTGATGAAAGCCGCGATTTGTTTGTCTGCGTCCTCCGAAGTTGCCGAGTAAATCGTCAGAGAGTCCAATAGCGGACAGTTTGAATGCAGCATTTCGCATACTGCCTCGTCCGCGAGTGCGCTGCCGTCGAACAGATCAAGTCTCTTGAGATGTGACAGTCTGGAAACCCACGAGGGAAGTGCCGTTGAGAATACACCATCGATCGTAGGCTCAGTCAAGGCCTCCAACAGTGGAGATTGCTCAGTGATGACATTGCCGACTGCGAGTACGATTGCCCGCATATCCAGTCTTCTAGGTCGGTTCCTGCTGCCCTGTCGGACTGGTGCTTCGACCGTCAAGTGGAAGCGCTCGAGCGGGCCAGAAAAGAAGTTCTTGAGGATGCGTCCCTGTTTGAATTTGTCGTCGTCGAGTAAGTAGCCAAGGTCCCTCAAGTCAAGCATGCCTGTTCAGCGTCAATCGTACCGAGTCAGTAACCGAATTCATATAATGTTCTTATGCTGTGCTGGCAACATACGCAAGTGCTTGCAATAAGGGTAGCTGGTCTGACCAAGGGCTGACATGATGAGCGTACGCCACAGAATTGACCATCTTTGCACAGTCAAGTCCTGCTCAGACAGCGACAGGTCTTCGCTACCGCCACCTTTGATCGGACTGTCATGAGAAATTCTGAGGAAACATTAGCAATTGTTCACACTTCGGAACCGATGCCAACGCATTTACCTGTAGAGCGCGCTGATTGCACCCGAGTTGGCGATCAACTTGCTACTCGCGACGCAATTGTACAGCGTATCGAAGTCCAGTCTGTTTGACAGCTCCGCTGAGAGCAGATGAAACAGATCTGCTGGAAGCGTTCCAACACCGTTGCTTCCCATCTCAAGCTCCTGAATCAATAGTCTGAACAATGTCGCTTTGATGAAAGTTATTGCTTGTGCATAAAAATATACCGTACCAAGGTGAAATTGATGCAGCTGTTGATGATGTTGGTGGCATTGATCGCTTGGAAGGTGGAGTCGCGAACAGCGCGGACGCAGCGACGCGCGACACGCGCCAAGGAAGTCAACTGAACCACATGAACCATCCAACCTCAGGCCCCACGACTCACTTTTACAAAAAGAAAGGATGGCAGTACTGACCTTCTCCCTGACGCCCGAGGCGACCGGGCGCATCTACGAGGCACTTGTGTGTCTAGCCAAGTTTGGCGAGTCGGTGGCGATTGAAGCACGTGGCGACAAGGTATGCCTGGGAAGAGAGTTGAAGTTCCATGCGTGCCGTTACTGACAGGACAATAGTTCACGCTGACTGCACTGAATCTCTCTAAGACGGCATATGCGTCATTCGCTCTTGATGCGCGTTCGTTCTTCATCAGCTATGCCTTCAATGCCAGCAGCCCCGCCAGTTCTGGTGACCGCTTTACCTGCCAGCTATACAATCGCGCTCTTCAATCAGTCTTCAAAGGCCGCACGAATGACACCCGTGGGCGAGAGACTGGAATTGACCGTTGCGACGTGAGCATCCAGGACCGGCCAGACAGGGCCGAATGCCGGCTTGTGGTGAAGATGCTGTGCAAGCATGGTGGGTACTTTGCACTCGTTTGACAAGTAGTGGACACTGATGTTATCTGCAACAGGGATGACCAAGACATATCGTCTGACCTATGAAGCTGCTGAGGTGATGCATGCGCTTTTCGACAAAACCGCGGCCGGTCAGGGCTGGCGTATTTCCTCGAGAGTAATGCGCGAATACGTGGAGTACTTCGGCCCGAAAACCGAACAACTCGATCTCTGCGCAACGGACGGTAAGGTCATATTCACAAGCTTCACGGAAAAGATACAGGATGGGAAGCAAGTCTTGAAGCAACCTCTCGAGACTGTCATCACACTCCACACCGAGGACTTTGACGACTTCCACATGCAGGAGAACGTGCACATCACCATCAGGGTCAAAGACTTCAAGGCTATCGTGATGCACGCGGAGACTTTGCATACACCGATCTCTGCATACTTCTCATATCCTACTCGGCCGCTGCAGTTCAGCTACCAGAGCGAAGGAATAGCATGCTCCTTCACTCTCATGACTATTGGCGACTACCGCGGTGCCTCCTCAACACCAAATCCCAACTTCGTCTCAACCCGAAGTGCTTCTCGTCAGCCATCTGTGGCCCCTGTGCCGATGCGCGGCAGGAATGCGTCCGAGATGCCGCCACCTGCACGTCCTGCGTCGCATCTCCGACCAGAAAAGATGCTGTCGAGTCAAAGCCAGCGCAAACCACTACGCCCGCAAAGCTTTCAACCAGTCTTGCAAGAGCCTGAGCCCGACGAGGACAGTCTCTTCATGCCAGCAGGCGATGACGAGCGGACGTGGGATCCGCCGAACTTTGATCAGGAGGAAGAGGAGGAAGAGATGCTAGGTTGGGATGCCACGAACGAGATGCGTGGTTCAGAACCACATCCAACATTCCGCGACAGTGCCAAATCTGCTCCGCAGTCAAAGCAGGGCGAGCAGCAAAAGCAAAATCAGTCGCAATGGGAGGATGGCCTGGAACCCACGCAACGCTTGTCGCAGGTAAGACTACTCCTTTCGTCCCGATTCCAAACCAAAGCGCGATTACTGATGTCGGTCCTAGTTGCATGGAATGTTCGACTGAGGAGCCAAAGATCTCAACCTCACGAGTTGCCGCTCAAGTGTTGACGGTCGAGATGAAGCTCGTTGCGCACCCAGCGAATATTCCTGTCACCCTTCCGGGGACGACCAGCTCGTTCCACTTGCCCTTGACGTCGCATTTGTCGTCGATGTGCTCTCCACAATTTCCGTGCTCGCCCCAGCCCCAGGCCAGGACCTTCCCGTCTGCTGTTAATGCTAAACAGTGCTCGCTTCCAGCAGCGATGTCTTCTATGGGTGGGAGACCATCTGGAGGAAGCTGGCCGTGATCATCTCGGCCCCAGGCAATTAGCTGACCCGTCCCTTGCAACACATAAACACTACCCCAAGAAGAGCTGATCTCTTTCCAGCCTGGTACTTCAGAAGGCGCCTTTGCCTTTATACTGAAGCGGTCTCTACCGTTTGGTCCAAGCATAGCCACATCTCCCTTCTCATTGACCCCGGACAGACATGTGAAATCTTTCCCGCAGACTGCTCGTGAGACTTGGAATGTAACTCCATCAATTCTTCTCGGCGTCCACGCATCCTGCGCCACTGCTCCCAATTGCCCTTTGCGCCCTTTGCCCCATCCCCAGACCTGGCCATTGGTCAACACAGCGATTACATGTGCCATACAAGCTGCCAACTGTGACACTTGCGTTCCTTCCGGTGGAAAATTAGGAACCTGGGTCAATTGCCTCGCCTCGAGCACTCCCTCTCCGAGAGCCAGCTCGCCACTCCCTCCAGCACCGCACACCCAGACCTCTTTCCCCTGATTCCGAGTAAAGATTGTTGCAGACCATGTCGCCGCTACATCCTCCCATGGCTGCGCAGTCAAGCTCCCTGGACTAGCAATTTCTCGAAACTCGCCAGGAGGTCCATTACCATCGGTAGCACAGCGGCCGTCAATATTGTCGCCAGAACTGAAAGCGCGGCCGCTGCTGTACAGAACTACGGTATGATTGCCACCAGCTGCAAGCCGTTTGATTGTCGCTGAAGGATCTTGGTCCAGAGTCTTGGGAAGGATGCCCTGAGGCGTTGAAACGTCTTCATCGTGCCCGAGGCCGAGTTGGCCAGAGCCGTTGGAGCCCAGGGCGAAGAGCATGATGGTGGTGTATGCTGGTGGCTTTCATAGATTGGGTTACGCGGTCCGGAAAAGCAGTGATAATGTAGTGCCGGTCTGTGCTACGGTCTCGTGGCCGTGCATCGAGAAAATGAGTCGTGTAATCGCGGAGGTCTAAACGGGGTTGACGTCACGGGCCCCCAGTGGTTTGCTCGCTCGAGGGTTGTGCGTGCTTAGGTTCATTGTAGACGCACAAGCCAGTGTCTGTCACATCTAATTGTAGTTGCAGCAAGTGTATGTATAGCAGTTAGCGACGTCGATGGATGCTCCACATATTGAAAAGGACATAGGCCGATCTCGATGGGCCCCAAAAGATGCGAAACGGAGCGCACGTTGCAAGCTCGCTCGCTTCCCGCAATCGCGAGATCCAAGCTTGTTTCGGCTGCTGTTTACACACTCGCCTGCCCTGTCCTGCCATGTGACTTCTTCCAGCACAACACACACACACACACACACACACACACTTGTGAGCAAGCGAGCCCGTCCCGCCGCCCTCCCTCGCAGTCACACCATCCTCTGCATCCCTCGTCACTCTTTTGGCACCGACCCAGTCCGCTCCTTTTGAGATATAAGCAGCACTGCCCCACGATACACGCATCACGCCAATAGTCTGCAATCAAACCTGCTGAGTAGCTCTTATTCGATAATGGCAGTCACAGCGAACCAAAACCAACCCGCCCTCTATTCCTGAGTGACGACACAGTCTCCAGGCGTCCTCGCTACTCGAAAGATATAGCTCGTTCGCTGCCACAGACCATCCCGCCTATCTCGCGGCCATAGAAATTATATACCTCACAACAAACACAAGAGATGGCCCACAACGCGCCTTCGCTCGAAGCAAAGCTTGTGATTCTCGGCGCTCAGTCCGTCGGCAAAACATCCCTAGTCCACCGCTATGTGAAGAACAGTTTCATTCCACCGAACAAGTCGCAGTCCACCATTGGCGCCTCCTTCCTTACCACTCGTGTACACGACCCGGAGTCTGGCGCGACCATACGTCTCCAGATCTGGGACACTGCGGGCCAGGAGCGCTTCCGCAGCATTTCGAAGTTATACTACCGAGGAGCGGACGCTGCTATACTATGCTACGATGTGAGCGACAGGTCGAGTTTTGACGAAATGGGACGCTGGCTGAATGAGCTGAGAGAGCATACCAGCGGTAAAGACGAGTCTGAGTTTCCGATTGTGCTACACGTGGTGGGAACGAAGACCGACCTTGTCGCTTCGGATCCGAGTCGTCGGGAGGTGCCTTTTGACAAGTGCATTGGATACGTTGCGGAACAGCTGTACCCGGAAGTGGTCGCAGCCACCGGCGGCGGAAGACCGGATGGCGCAGCAACGAGTATTGGGAGTTTTGGAAGCCCGCCGCCGCCTACTGTGACTATTGCTGGAGCAGATGGCAGGACCATGCTGGCTAGTCCACAGAGCAACCGATCGAGTGGGTTCTGGGGTAGCGAGGCTATTTGGGACTGCTGTCATGAAGTCAGCTCGAAAGATGGCGAGGGCATTGACGAAGTGTTCCGGGTCATCACGCGCAAGCTTGTGGATCAGCACACAAGGAAGATGGAGGCTTTGCAAGATGCACAGCTGAGTGGCAAGACTCCTGGACTGGACGGGTCTGCAGGCGTGCCCGGATATTTCGATTTGCCAGGTGCTGGGCAAGGGAGCTTCAAGCTGGGACACGGTGACAAGAGAAGGAGCTGGCTAGGATTCCCCAGCACACCTGGTGCTCAGACGCATCAAAGCTTTGAAGATGGCGGTCCGGAGGCTGAGGGCCCAGGAGGCACGCGAAAGGGGAGATGCTGCTAAGCTTGACACGGCACTTGTGAGGGGTTACTTGATGTTTTTTTCTCTCATGAAGCGAGGCGTTCACGGCGTACTGGACAGGGGTGTTTTTGTTTTTGTTTTCACAGGTCAGCATTGCGACGAAGGCCACATAGCTAAGGATCGTCTGTACAGATTTGCGAAAGGCGACGGACACCGGCATAATGAGATATATCACTGTACACTAGGATCTCATGAATCTGAGCCGTCTGATTGTCATGTGGATTTGTGAAATTGTCCAAGACGGCCAATCTTTTGGAATCGGATCTCGGCCTCAAGACAGACGACGCGCCAGAGAGGTAGCTCTAACTGAACGATAGGCTTGAACTTCTTCGCAAGCAGTCTAAGACATTTGCATCACAGAATTGACGAGCGGCCCGCGCCTGTAACAATGGGTTTGTTGTGTCCTTTGCGAGACTCTCTCGCAAGCTTGTCAGCCGCACATGTCTGACCGGATCATGGGTAACACTTGCATTGTCTGATCACACTGTACTCCACGATCTGAATCGCTGGCTCACGCTGTACAAGAAGATTCTTCCTTGCGATGGAAGGCCAGCCGGACTCATGGTCTCCTTCGGATTTGGGGTGATTGCTGTTGCAGCCTGATTTGAGCCTGGTGGGCAAGAGCATATTGACGAGATTAGCGATTAATGATGCCGGGGCGAGTCGAAAGTGTAAGTGTAGATCATTAATTAATTACTTACTTTATTAGCCATCAACACGTGAATTACCTCGCCACCCCGCCCCCGGCAGATGTCAGAGACCTCCAGCCCAAAGATCACCTTAGTGATAATATTGCACACGTGTAGTGATATCGTGTAAATTGAGCATGATTCGCGATGATCGCCAGCCAGACGCAACATGATGCTTCGCCGCCCGTAGGCCCTCCATCACCTTATCTCATCTTGTTGCCGGCCATGATGAACAGCGCGAAGATAAGACCTTGCCCGCCAAAGAAGACTCCCGTCCTGGCGATGGCCATTGGCTTCGTGTCGCCGACGACATACAGCCAACTGTACAAGCCGCGACTGAGTAGGTAGCCCACACTCAAGCAGTTGACAACACTTTTGCTGAGGCCGGCCATGTTTCCCGCAACAACGGCAGCCGCGAAATAGCCTGCGTTTTCGAGGCCGTTGGCTTGAGCGGCTTCTGCCCGGACAATCCTGTCGCGAGTTGCATGTTGGAGAGCCGGATCGGCACTGGCTCGTGCGGCGAGGGCTCTTGGTAGCAGCATGTCGAGAGGTTTGGAGGTGCTCGATGTGTAGAGGTAGGCGGCGTAGAAGCGAGGCAGCAGGCAGAGAACCCAGGAGACCGGCAGGGTGTAGAGAGAGACGTTGGTCTCGGCGATGAGAGACGACATGGTTGTTTCGTGTTTATCGTCTAGTGTATCGTACAGAAATTCGGTGTGAGAAGAAAGTTGAGTTCAGACGGGCAGCGGTCGTATGCTCTCTCCTTAAAGGCCGCTTGAAAGTCCGGCTTGTCGACTGTTTTCTTATTTCTCACCGGATATACTGGCCTGTATGTGGTGCGGGTGCCGAATAACCCCCAGGAGGCGACAAGAAGCAAGTGCTTACAGGAGAGGCATCAGGCTGCGGTGTGCTGTGAAAAGAGGACATGCTCCGTGCCTGCCTCATTCCACAATTCTACGCCCACACCGATGGCTCGTGACAGGCCGCGACGCCCATTACGGCCATGGCGTGGCCCTTGGTAGCAGGCGAAGGAAGCGTTATTGGAAGCAGGTGGCGGCGCGCAAGGTCCCTTTGGTTCCCTGGTCCTTCGTGCCGCGGCGGATCAGCACAGGCTGAAGACCGGCGCCGAACGCAAGCGGCTGCACGAGCGCCACCAGGCAAGATCTGCCGTCCTAAGCAAGCCAGGCCAGCAAGGGCTCGCTCGGGTAAAGGCTGAGGCTGCTTGCTGGTCGTGCGGTATACTGTACAAGTCGTGCCTGACCAACGTTACCTACATGTACAATGATCGTGTACAATGTTTCGCTGCCGTATCACTGTGTGCACGAGCACGGAAGGAAAAGTGACAGATGACATGTCGATGGTGCGACTGATGTTGCCTTTCTGTGAAGCGCATACCCGGCTATTTGTACGATTGATACGCGCTCCTATGGCACCTGCCTTAGCACAACGACCGACAGAGCAGTAAACATGATTGTCGTCCCTTCTCGTTTTGCGTAGATATAGGTAAACACAAGCCCAAATGTCTCATTCTGAACAGCTTCCTCACACTCATCACATCGCCATACCACATATCCATCCAATCGTCCATCAATTCACAGACATCAAGCTCGTTCGCACATCACCTTCGTACCGCAGCACAGAATATTGGCAAGCTCTTTTGTTACACCAAGCAACTCGCACATGCCTTCCCAAACCCAAATTCTGCTTCTGATCCACCTCGGACTCGTGTACGCAGCATTTTATCTGCTCCTCAGCTTTGTCCTGGGACACCACGGCGTTGTTTTCAGGGCCATATTGGCAGCGGTCCTTGCCTGTCCCACCTTCATTCCTCGGGAGTGGACCTTGTTCATCCTTTCACTGCAAGAGCAGATTGTGAGAGAAACTTATCGCATCTTGGACGAATATTGAATTGCCCGCCTTGTCTTGACCAGGAAGATTGCATCCAACAGATCGCTTTGCACATGCTTCTCCGTGAATACCTCCCTTTATTCTTCAGTATTGGACTGCTTTGCCGAACACTGTATCTTTTCATCCAAGCTTTCCTGGGACACTACGGTTCTTTAGTCCAAGCCTTATTGGTAGTGCTCGTTCTATCCGTCCCCTTCACCAAGGACTGGATCGCTCTAATCATTTCGCTGCAAGACCGGATCGCCAGAGAAGCCGGACGCATCTGCAACCAACTCTGATCAGCCTAGCCGGTCGTTGTCCAAGGAGAGATATCAATTAAACAACCACCATCCGACACATGTCTCGTCTCACCAACTTCTACTCTTTCCTGATCGTAGCCATTGCGTCGGTTAGTCCATTCCTCGGCCCGACCTTGATCAAGCACGGCTTTCCGCAGGGGACTCCCCTCCTGGTGTTGGGGTTTGTCTGCGGTACTCTGCTCGGGTACTTGGTTCCCAAACAGGTCGGCGCCATCCAGAATCGAGTCTGAATCGCGTCTCAGATCCCAAACTCACCGTCACCTACATTTAATCATTGCAAGTCGAGTGGAAATGGTTTCCTTCGGTTCCTGGAACACGTACATCGTCGAGTTCGTCTGGCAACTCTAGTACATTGGCTGGATTGGACTCTTCATCGGGACCTGCCAGCATCTCGCGGAGTTTTTGGGAGCACGCGGCTTCAGGCAATGGGCTGTATATGCGGTGGTGTTGGCGTGGACTTACTACTTGATGTTTTTATATGTCGTACTGACGGAGGCCGTGAACCCAATGGTGGAATAGCTTGAACGCCTCGCAAACCAGACCGATCCCGCCCCGCGCGTGCCTGGTAATCTCGACTTTCCAGCGCGTGCTCAAGAAACGCGTGAAGATTACTGGACCGCCGACGTCTTTTACCAGAACACAACACCAGCGACGGACGACATTTACCAGAACTACACACTCGAAATTGACCGACTACTTCATGACTACCTTTGACAACCACCCACAATGTCACAATCAGAATCATACGACAACACGCACCGCGCCTTTCTCCAAGCTCTAATCGCCCGCCCTACCATCACATTCGCCGAGGCGCAACCTCTCCTCGCACTCATCCAGACATCACACAACCCGGACAGACCCGTACTAGAAGGCGACATAACCCGCGCCGACTTCGATCACTATGTCCACGCCGTCAACAATGCAATCTCTTCTTTCGACATGGAAATCCGCAGCACCGCCCACCAATCCAATCGCGGAGTGGAAGTATTCGCCCTCGTAAACACCGCAAGCGACGCTCTCACGCAAATGGCAACAGTGCACAGCGCCGACGAGATCGCTTTCGTCAAGCGCGTTCTCGACTGCATGTTTGAAACAAACAACACCCGCAAGAGAGAAGTCATGGCAGTCACCAGCTGGCAGGCCTTGAAACTCACCAAAGTACCAGACAGCGACAGGCGTGAGAGCGGTGCAGCCACACAACAAGACACACAGACACAAAACGCAGGCATCACTATGCAGCAAGCGGAGAAAGTCCTCCGCCTCCTCGTTTCGGAATCCTGGTTCGAGTGCTCAGATAAAGACTTCTACACCTTGTCTCCACGCGCACTTATGGAACTCCGCGGCTGGCTTATCGATACATACAACGACGGAGACAATGACTCGGATTCCGATCATGGTCACCCGCATGAGAAGATCAAAGTGTGCATGGCTTGCAGGGAGATTATTACACAGGGCCAGCGATGCCCAGATCCTACGCTCAGATGTCCTGCGCGGCTACACTCGCATTGCGTGGGAAAGATGTGGCGTGCACAAGGAGGCAGAGAGGTCTGTCCCAGTTGCAAGAAAGAGTGGAAGGAGCCTTTGCCAGTGGGAGAGAAGGCTGCAAAGCGTTCGAGGCAAAGCGGAAGCATGGGCGGGAGGAGATCGGGCGTTTCGGGTCTGGATGGAGCAGACGAAAGCGACTGATGGATGGAGACTTGGGGACTTTGATTCTGCACTGTTCTTGCATTCGATCATTTTAGCGAGGCGTTTGGTGTTTGTCCATATGCGACGCATGGATATGGAGGCGTTCCATGTCGTTACAGCCCTGCATGAGTGCACGCAATGCACAAAAGTGTAACGAGAAATTCGTCCTTCTGACATGACAGACATGAGACATGAAATTATAATGCAACATGAGGATATTCTCCATGAGACTCTTTCCTGGCTGAACGCTGATTTTCCGATTTGTACTTCTCGTGCCAATCCCTCTTCGCTCGTCTAAAAGCTCGTCTAAAAGCTCGTCGCACTCATTTCAGTGGGTGCAGACGGGGAGCGAGAAAAACTCCACACAACCCAGCAGCAGCGCCCTGCGGGATGCGCGATCGCAGCAGCATCCAACCCAGAGAAAGCCACATGAAAACTCCTTTCCTTGCACCAACGACCAGAAGACACGCTTTAACGGTAAGACTTCTGGTAGCGGGCGCGGGCACCGGGACCGCCGAACTTCTTGGGCTCCATGCGCCTGTTGTCGGCGACGAGGAGGGTGCGGTCGTAGGCGACGAGGGCCTGCTTAAGCTGGTTCTTGCTGTGCTCGTCGACGTACT
>Ga0265797_10007915_pt1 | contig 14351 bp, 10 predicted proteins | sample P2T30metagenome_FD_192433 | JGI IMG/M metagenome (GOLD analysis project Ga0265797, IMG submission 192433) | Plant litter microbial communities from East Loma Ridge, Irvine, California - P2 T30 | ecosystem: Environmental > Terrestrial > Plant litter > Unclassified | place: USA: California... | reverse complement strand
CGTGCAATTGTTCGTGGTGTGAATTGTTAATGTTGTGCGAGTGTGCGTGTGTCGTCTGTTGTCAATTCGAGCTACATCGCCTACGTTGACTCCAGCAGATTGAGAAAGTAGAGGCGTTCACTTATGAGCTATAGTTGTGCTCATGAACGTGTATGGAGATAAGGCTCAAGGGAAGCAGGCCATGGCCACTTGATTGTCTGCAGTGGCTCGCTGTCTAGCTTCACGGTCCGTACTATCTTACTTGCTTTGCCGCTGAGATGCTGCCCAAGCTCACGTTTCCGTTCAGTGCACTGTTATCATCGACCACACGCTCGTTCTTACCGCTGAGATGCTGCTTAAGCTCACATCTACCTTCAATGTTAAGTACAAATACCACCATCGACTCGCAGACTATATTATGTTTGTCCTTACCTCCATCGCTGAGATGTTGTCTAAGCTCCCATTTTCCTATAGTGTTTAGTACACTGTTTTCACCGACCCGCAGACTATGATACGATTGTCGTTGCCGCTGAGATACTATATAAACTATACGCTGCTTCACTTTTTAGCTTGCAACTATCAGTATGCATAGAATGATAACGCTTGCTCTTGCTAGTGAGATACTAGTACTGAGTATGAAGCAAAACTGCGAGAATGGGTAGGTAGATGTTGTAATGTTATATTTTGATTATCAAAACGTTGTTAGAGGAGGCCTTCGCAATCGGTGTTGGTGCCCATTGGCTTGCTTCCGGTTGAGAAGTTCATCGCCTTCTCGTCACGAGTCGCGCCTTCCTGTTGACCGCAACCTCCCCATCTCAAAGCGCTCAGTCACAACTTCACCTGGTCACTCCCATCTCTTTCTCTCATTACCCTTTCGGTCGTTATGTCGTAAGTACTTTCCATTTCGCCATTGACTTGCATCATACAGTCGTTCCTTGTGTACCATCAACGAGATCATGCATCGCGAAGCGAATGTCGTCCTGACCACTGAGGAATATGGACTATCTCAGGCAGCGCCACAGAGCAATCCAAATACTCTTGTGATACCGGCAAGGCAGTAGCGCAATCCTTCAAGCCCTGAGCCAAATATACACCAGGCGCGTTGCGTAAAAGAACGCCACAACACCTAAAAAGGACCATGCAAACAGCGCCATGGCCACACGACCTCGCATCTCGAGAGCGTCGCCGATTTCGAGTTTCGCGATGGCGCCTTTCTTCTTGCGAGCATACCAGCCTTGAAAGGAGCCAGTGCGGCGAGGTTCAGGTCTTGAAGAGGTGCTGTGCACCCACGCCGAGCTGTCTGCGTCCTGATACGGCTCTGGATGGAAAGATGACCAGTGTGTACGCCATGCAGGCTTGGGACTTGAGGCGTGCTGTGACAGCCGCCAATGGCGGTTCTGCCGATCAATCAGGAACAGGCTGATTATGAAGGTCACCATGTTCAGGGGCGCGAGTACAAGCTGCCGCTGTCAGCTACACGTTTATGTCGGCACAAGCGAGATTTGCGTACATCTACGAAAAGCGAGTTGCCCCTGTCGACATTGCTGTCTTCACCCTTCGGACTCCGCGGATTTGGCTGTTCGGCGGTGGTGAAGTCGTTTGACACCTCTGGCAGCTCCAAAAATGGATCAGACTTCTTGTTCCTGGTGTGGCGCCGCACGCTGTGCGACCCTGACGACTCGCGGCCCGCCGAGAGAGAGTTGGAGTTGTGTTTGACCATCCTCTAGTCACAGAGATTAGCTTGTCTACGCGTCGCTGGCCTGAAGGCTGGCGCGAATGCTTCATATTCAAGCACATTCCTGACGATGCCGTCACTGTGAAGAACCAGTGGGCTGAGCCCGGCTCTCGACGGCTTCGAGCTCCGGGGAAGCCGCGTACTGTGGTGTACAGTACCTCGAACACATCGTGCTGTACATGTGTGTCTGAGTCTCAGCTACCACAGCGCCTCGCGTCTTCAGCCTCCTTCTTCACCTGGCAGCTTCCAATCTGATCCAGCACAGCCATCACCCTAGAGTGGCGCTGGCCACATCTGTCGTCTTGCCTTTCGCGACCGTCACGGCACGGGTCTGCTTGTCATCCGCTGCGGGTGGTTTGAGCTTGTGGCTTTGCCATCATTGGCCTGCGCGGGTGGGGTTGCGCAATACTTGCAGCGTGCTGACTGCTGAGGCCATAGCGCACTAGGATCAAAATAGTGTGTCGACGTGTCGATCAGTCGACTGCCTCTTTTTGGTTAGAGCCGTTTTTCTAACGTTATGGTGCTCTCGCGTGGACGCAAGGTCGTTGGCCATTGAGAGCCCTTGCACCGCCTGTGGGAATCCTCCCATCCTTGCCGGAGCTGCCGAAAGCTAGAGGAACGATGTAAAGAACTGCTAAACAGATGCTACAGAGTCAGAGGATGTGGCTTGCGGATTCAGAAGGATCACATTCAATGCATGGAAAGTGCATGGGATATGGAGCACGACCGCGATCATATCCCAGCAACAAAGCAAGGGTCGGCTCGCGAGTTGCCTCCCACCAGGTGCTCGGTACAGCTCTGTGCGACATGATCTGCGGACGTCCGGCCGTCGGGCGTCCCTTTTGGTGAGGCTAAGTTATCTACATTTCAGATGCGTTCAGAACTACATCAGATGGCAGCCGGCAGGCGGGTCGGCAAGTGCACAGTTCACGCGGGTCCATCACATCGATGGCAAACCTATTTACAGCCAATTGAGACGACGAGTTGCGTCAGTGAGGCTGATAGGGGTCGTGCGAGCAAGCAATCGAATGCGAAGATCTCGCTCAGCTCTTGACCGCCGAGCACGAAGCGAAGGCACGTAAGTGTCAGGACGTAGGTCCCCAGACCCGTTCGCGGCTGATGGGGTCACGCTTTCGGTAATACTCATGGGCTCAAAAGGCTCAGTGGGCCGGGGTGCCCACAGCCCAAACCTCCGAGCAGACAGTTCGCTGGTTGCATCCACCGTTCGGCAGCTGGTCTAGCTCGAGCCAATTCGATTCGTTAGCCAATCGTAGTACGCAAGCACTGTCTCGGGGGGACCAGCTCGCAGATGGCTATTCCCTTCGCCGCATATCAACAGGTGCCATAGACCTTCTGATTAGCCTGGGCGGTGGAGCGTAGGACACTGCATTGAATACCTGATCGCTTCGACTGCCCTGTGGCATCCACTTCTAACATTGACTGGTCGCCACCATCCTTCCAATAGAAGACGACAGTTGCGCCTTTCAGGCACTTTGCATTACATGCCTGCACTGTGCATCATCGACGAAGCGAGGACGACAAAGCCCCTGCAAGGCTATTTTCACTAGGTCAACTTGAACATATAACATCGGCATGTCCACACAGACTATGCTCTTGGCTACATCGACTCCTGTGTTTTCCATCGACAAAACACCATACCTAGCACACAGGAAGAAAGTGAATTCACGAAGGAGAAACTCTGGACATCTTCGCCTTTTAACAATGCAATCTGAAGCCAGCAACAGTATGTCGTCACGCCGGTCTTTCGACACTGCAACAACGTGTCTCACTGTCGACGACGCTAACGATTGACAGATAGCAAGACATCTTCACCCACCGAAACTCCCAGAGTGGATTGGCAGTTCTTGAACTTTACACATCCATCAGAAGCGAAGACATCACAGCACCGCAAAAAAGTCCGCAGCCATGTTACAAAACAGCAGCATCAGCGCGAGCAAGCACTCACTCTGGCGAGAAGGACACAGAGCTATCCACCAGAAACAGAGTCCGAGGATCCACCACCGCAAAGAGCACATGCCGCTACGATTCCTTCTAATCGGCCTACCCTTTCAGAGCTCAGTAAAGACGCTGCTCAGTCTACTGTACTGAGCCCAGACCCGAGTTCACCTTCTACTAGTCCTTCTCCAACAGCTTACAGTCCACAACATCACGTTGATCTGAACGAAATCTACCCCGAGGAATGGCATCCTTATGTGGACAGAATCTTGGTACGTCAGAAACCAATCACTCAGTCTAGTTGAACGTGAATGGCTAACTCTCCGGCAGAAACATTACTTGACAAACATTGCGGTTGACAATCCTGACATCGATGGACCCGACGCTACAGGCCTGCTGCGAACACAGTTTTTCCCGTTTATACTATCTGATCCTGCATCTGTCCACGCCATCATGCTCGTAGCAGCGTCGCATTTTGGAAGAGTACGAGGATCGAAAGCACACACCATCGATCTGCTGCAACTCCGAGGCATGGCTATTAGCGAGATCAACAGTGCATTGGCAGACGAGAGCAGGGGTACTTCTGATCAATTAATAGCGGCCGTTGCCGAAATGGCGTCGTACGAAGCCCTCTTTGGCGACAGCTCAATCTGCCGGACTCACATGGTTGGACTTACCAGGATGGTCAGCTTGCGCGGTGGTTTACCGGCACTTGGCCTTGACGGATTGCTGGAGCGACTAGTCCTTTGGATCGATTCGAACACTTCTCACATCACTGGGACTCGACTTTATTTCGACAAACGCGCTTTTCCGCCATCATCCGCCATGGTCAACCATCCGCAACCCGACCCCGCCCGCTTCACAGGTGGCTTGTCGCGACACCAATCGAGCTGATGCGTGTTCGCTTGCGTCAACTCAAGAGCTACCGAAGCCGGCGCTTGGTTCCAGACATGTGGAATCTGCCTTCGGTCGCCAAGAAAAATCAAGTAATGCACATATGTTATCGCCGGGCATGGGATGGGTGGGAGTATTGAGAATTTAGACGCTTCTTGGAAAACAGCGCTGGCGCTGTGCTTCAAACAACAACATAAGCAGTAATGGTACTGGCAAGCAAAAAGCTTCCTCTAATCTAATCTGTTCAGCCTGACAGTCATACACACCAGGTTTACATTGTATATCTTTGCCAACATCGTCGATCATCACATTAGTTTGATTTTGTTCCTCGTCTCGGGTCGTCACAGATCCTTCAACAAATGGGGCTATGCGTATCGACTTTCTTGCGATAAGGCAGGCAAGCTGTGCCATTCTGGGATCGGCGTGCAGCGCGGGAAAACGGCAATATTGCTTTCTCGAGCTTTCCTCGTCAACTATCTTGCTGAAGTTTCTTCACTGCACAAAAGCCTTGTTCGATGGTGCGACCACGAGCATAACTGCCAAAGAGCTCCGGCAACGGCTTCGCTCTCGCAACCCCATACGGCTCGACCGAAGCTCGTTCGGCGCTTACGTCGCCGTGGGCCCCCGAAGAAGCCACACACTATATAACGAGTCAAGTAGCATACCATCCTGTCGGTATTTACGAGCGAAAGGGCTGCAAGGATAAGGGACTACCGCCCCGATTGTCGCGTCTGACCCAAGCTGTCAACCACATCGCTGGAAACAGCACTCAATTTCCCGGTGAGCTCCGCACCTCTCATCCTCTAGCGCACGCAGCATGTGGATCTGCACGGAGATTGGGGAAACCAGGCTGTGAATCCCGGCCATCCATCTTGACCCGATCGAGTTGCATTCGAGGGCGCCCTCCCTTCACGTGCGAAGTTACTCGAGGGTTTTGAGTAGGTGGTGAGATCTGAGGTCGTCGTCTGTAGTTGTTCCCGATTGGGGAAAGCTCTTTTGAGTTTTGACGGTAAACGCTTTCCCCTCGTCAGCGCGTTGAGATGCTGCGATATTTGGTACGCTACGCGTGCTTAACTTCACGGCAAATTCGTTCTGAAACGCCCTGTCATCGACCGACGGAGGACGTTGACCGCTAAAGATCGGGCTCCACCACGTGGCCACGACGCGCAATGGTCCATCGATCAGCGGTGAGCGGGTGTCGCGGTTTTCTAGAGGGACGCTTGGTGCCAGAAAATTTATATATATGCGCTACAAGCGAGGTCCCCTTTGCAACCTGCTAATGCAAGCGAACCCCGGCAAAACGACGATCATAACGGAACACTCCCGAGCCCGTGCAGATCAGATGATGAGATCGCCCAACCGTGCCCCTAACCGAGGTGCTTCAGTGGCTTAGTCAGAGCTAGAGATCTTGCTGAGCACAAGGGATTCCCCAGTTCCTATTCACTGAACTCTCTTGTAACTTTTGACTTCAACCCTTCCAACCCTTTTTCACGTGCTTTCGGAACTACTGTATCTCCCGCGAGCCTATCTGGAAAGCTCGGCAGAGCTGGCGCCGAAACTCTCGAAAGCTCAGGGACGGACGCGTTGGCCCGTGATGGCAGTGCAGATTTCGTCCGTTTTCCTCTACAGGTTAGTGCCTGTATAACGAACGAGTCAATATCAATCCTTGATTGGACGTTGTTATATGAACAATCTGGATGAAGTTTATCCGACAAGACGACGAGTGCTGGTCAGGATTGGACAGACAAGGCGGAGCCTCCGCAGCAGAAAAAAACCTACGGAGGTAGAACGGCCAACGTTACTCGTGAGCTTCTCGCCGTCCTGACCTGACTGCCGGCGGCCGCGCAAATCCTCCCGTAGAACTTATGTTCGAAAGCGGTATGGACGGGAACAAGTCCTGCATGCGCATTGATGTCGGGAGTAGCTCCGGTCTCTTCACTGATCATTCAGGAATCCAGGATTGTTCACTCGCGGAGTTGGATATGTGAAACCGACAGCATTAGCAGACTAGATGCTGGGAATACGAGCCAAGCTTGAGATCTCAGAGCCAGTGATCTCAGAGCCAGTCCCTCGAGTCCCAGCCAGACGGTAATCACACCTGTCAATCCTACTTCAGTAGCCACCCTGAGATCAATCTACTGGACCTTTTCCGTAGAAATTCTGAGAACCTGCCAAGACACAGACTTCCAATGCCGACCGCGTGCTTGGACCTGCTGCACGCAAGACTGCGTATCGAATTGAGTGTACGTCTTGCAGCGTGGACGGGATTGGTCGCTGGTCCTCGCACTTCCCCTGCATATCATTGCTGAGCCACACACGTTGCACTTTAAAGTTGAGTATTTTCTGATCTACATACGATCGTCAATATGGCAAGATTGTACCTTTCAGCAGATGATTCGCCCTGAGCCTATCGATACCTTACCTGACGGGAAATCGGATTAATGTGTGCCCGCGAGTCCTCACGATCGCTCTGCCTTCGTCCAGAGCGCATCTCCCGCGGAGCAACTTAAGAGTGCGCTACGGAGAAATCGAGGAAGGCGAGCTCAATGCTTATATCATAGAGCAACTCAGGAAGCGATTGGCCAATGATCATTCGTGGCGCGTAGGTGGCTGAAAGTGCGTATTCAGCCCACGAACCGGTGCACAGCCGCATCTGAGCGCTCTCGGTGTGCCGGCCGACCACTCTTATAATTTCAACGGCATGCCGATGGTTAAGGTTGTCTACCCATCCACTCGTTTGGCTTCAACGGTATCCCGGCGCGGCGGTGACGCGGTCGTGCGCAATACTCTGTGGCACTAATTGGCGGTATGTAGGGACTTTGTTGTCACGGCTTTAGTAGAGGTAGTCTACGATTGCGCATACTGCATGGTGCATTGGACACGGCGATGTTCTGTTTCGTATTATTTACAGTATTGGGGGTCAATGAAAATTGCAAGTACATCCTGATCAAGAATCGGGCCATGATATTGATGTGCCAAGGAGCATGATAGCCCTATCTCCATTACCAACAAGCTTTACGACCATGCCCTGTATGCAACGCCATGCGTCCGCGGTGCTGACCAAGAAACCTTCAGGTGGATGCTTTGCCGCGCCGGGTATTCTTTCGGCCAGGCGAGTTATTGTACACCATGCTATCAGAGGCGTATGTAACCCCGTTGGCTCTCCATTTCGGATACCGAACCTTGAATACGCTCCACTTGGCGGACAGCCACGTCTCTCTAAAGAACATGACGAAGAACGTTGAGTGTCGACGTGATGGCCGAGACCAGGTCCACTCCGTTAAAGATCACGCCCCATGGGTCTGGCTCAGCGAGATCTTCCCGCGGCGCTCGTTTTCTTCCCATGCTTCTTGATCTTCACACTAGCGATCGTAGCAGCGGGTACGGCGTTTGAAACATTCGTATCCCGGGGAACTAGATAATTCCAAGCAGCGAAACTTAGGGCGCTGATGATGAAGTCGCATCCTAGGGATGTCACTGCCGGGTGGCTGAAGAGAGCGCTTGGAATCGACAAGGGCGAGAAACCCTCTTCCATTGCCTGGTAAACTTTCATCCCTGTCATAATGATAGAGGTCTTGAGGACGATTCTTTGGAGCTCGTCTCCTGTCGCACGGTCGATTGGCACTTTCTCGCTCGTAGTGGTCGTCGCGAAACGGCCTGCTTTCAGGAACAAGGGAGCCATGAGGACTGCACGGGCTGCCAGGATGATCAAAATAAGTTTATCCGTACCCGCATACATCTGCGCACACGCAAGGCAGAGGCAATACACAGCCGAGGCCATCACAGCTCGAGACTTGTTGAAGTGGAGTTGTCCTTCGGTCTGCGGTGAGAGCAATAGTGCGATGTAGAACAGGTTCTGTGCGAACGAAATTGGCAAGATCTGACTGAGACAGAAGAATGACCAAAGTTGAGGGATGCCACGCTCTCTACCCTCGGTGCCCATGTAATTGAACACAGACAGTGTGGCTAGCAGAGCGCTTTGCACCCAAAAGAATCGGGCAGAATCTCCAACAATGGCTTCACCAAAGTCACGGAAAAGACCGGATGTGATAGACCAATGCCAGATGGCGGAAGGCAGATTGGCTAGCAGTACGGGATCGCGACCAACGGACCAGTCGTTGAAAGATTGAATGAGGACATTCAGCATGTTGGTCGACAGGGTGGCGAAGCTGACAAGGGCGAGTCCGCTGAAAAGCCACATCGCTCCAGTATTGTGCTTCTTCGTCTTGTGAGATTGTTTGAGGTGGTATAGTGTCTGTAATGTGGTTCCAGTAAATACAAGAGCAAAGACATTGTACAGCCAGAAAATTGCAGCTCCGAGATAATTCGTTGTTTCGTTCATGATGGCGAGATCCTGCCAGTATCCAACCAGAGCCGCAGTCCTTCCTGTTGTCCAAAGAAGCACAGCTCAATGCTATTATAGTGGTCCAAGGTTTTGTCTATTTCGTGAGCTGTCGACGATTCTCGAGCTTGACACGAACACGAACTCTCGCATAAATGCTTGATGACGTAACATTGAAGCTGCTTGGCACGGTTTGCAGGTAGTCTAAGCGCCGAGTACTTACTAACCTCACGTCTCTCACATTATACACTAAATTCAGATCCTTATATCTATTACAGCTACGTGGCTCGAAGATATTCGCAGACCTATCGTCTCAAGAAAACAATGCTATAACATCGACTTTCCATGCACTTTGTGATGCTTTTATCACAGAGACATCTCCAACCCTCTGTACCTTCGGCACACAATTTCTCATCATGTCTGCATTCTACCGATTGCCTGTGGAACTACTTACAATAATCGCAACATGTGTAAGCGAGGAGAAAGAATGGTTCAAAGAAGGGAAGGCCTTGCGACTTGCGCATCCGCACTTCGCAAACCTGGACTATCTCAACGTCCATCTCTTCCACAATGTCAACTTCCATGCGACGCCCGAAGGCATCGATCGACTGAAAGTACATCCGCAAGCGCTCAAGCCTTTCGTCAGGAAAGTCACATTCCTGCCATCTGAGTATGGCATTGATATGACATTCTTCCACTTCAGACGGATCATAATAAAGCAGTGCGCCTTCTACCGTCCTACCGACTGCCACCTTATTGATCATCCCACGCAACGTGGAGCTGAGTATCTAATGCGTTTGGAATCTGACTGGGCCAATGACCCGTCGTTCTCCCCAGAAGAGATACTTGCCAGCTACCAGGAGTACCGCAAACACGCTCAGGCAGCACAAGCCTTGCTGACCGATGGCTCTCTGAAAGTCTGGACAGACGCCATCAGGCAGCTTTCGAATGTCAAGACTTTCGATTACGGCAAACACAGGGAGCAGGGCTTTAGATGTGAACCACTTGGCACTCCTCCCCGCCTATTCGAACCGGACAGTGACGAAAAGTCCGACAAGCGAAGGTCCTCTCGCGACTTGCCGCTGATTCCACACCCGTATTACGAATTTTCTTGCCAACATGTACCTCGTGAGCCAGTCTGCAGAATCCTTCCAGACCACCCTCATGATGAAGAAGACTATGGCTTATACGACGAAGAATTCGAACCATATCATCCTTTGTCCGTCTGTGCGCTCAATGCAATCCGAACACAAGCAGGCTTGATCGAGCCAATATCGGCTTGCATTCACGACGCCGGCGTACAACCAGACAAAATCATCCTCTCCTCCGCGCTCGCAACCTTCAAGCCCGAACATCCTCTCCCGCCAAATCTCCAAAGCCATCTAAGCGGTCTACGCTCCCTCGAATGGCGAGCACAACTCTTCAAAGACGGGTCTCACTACCCAGCATCGACACCCGAACTGCACAGGTTCCTAAATGCGCTCCTGCAACAATGCCACTCCTCCTTGCAAAACCTGAGCGTCACGATTACCGCCGGCGAGGAAGGAATCGGAAATGACACGTCTCCAGTCTGGCCACCCAAACAGATCAAGCAACTCCCACTCCCACAGCTGCGCCATTTAGATCTCAGCGGCTTCATCAACCCGCGAAACCTCGCCCTATGGATCTCGTCACTCCCCCACCTCGAAACCCTGAAACTGATACACGGCATTTACGCCGCCGAAGGCGGTTTGCACAATTACCGGTTCTTGCTCGATGCGATTCGGAACCACCCATCGCTCCTGCGAGTGCAACTAAAGCTGTCTAGCATATGGATCCTAGAAGAAAGCCATCTCGCGGTCGCCGTTGACATTTTCACGCGTAATTCGCCACGGACCAGGCGTGAGCTTCAGATGAGCTTCGGCGACCGCTGGGGGAACAAGTATGGCCTTGAGAAAGAAGGGGATAGTCTGTGTCGATGGCTTGAAGGGGAGGAGTGTGAGTGGGATCCGCGGCTCGATAGATTTTTCCCAGTGAGAGATCCACTGCCGTGGGAGTGAGATGTTGTTCCCTTTCAGGCGATATGCTGTGCTGGTGTCTTCGAAACTTGAGGCCCAGAGAAACGATCATCTCCGCCAATAAGATGCTTTAGCACTGAGTGTGTAGCCCTGCAGTTTATATATCAATGCCATCAGATATAGACATCAAGAAGGCCTAAACAGGTCTTTAAACTGCCGCAAGCCTCGGCATTATCTGATCACTTGAGATTGTTACTAAAAGGCCGACCACGACATAGTGGCGGCAAAGCAGATACATTTCGAGCTGTTCATGTTGCTGTGGACGGATCAAGTGCTGTCAGTCACGTCGTCCAGTCGTTTATGTAGGCGATACAATGGTCATGTTAAGTCGTCAGTAAGTGCTGAGCCGTCGTTTTCATGATGGCGAATATACCATTTCCACATATTTGCTACGCGGCTGTAGGACGGGATGCTGGATTTACCAGCAGCAAGAAAAGTCTATCAAGACAAAGGCACACAGTGGATCGTTTCTTGTCATGATTTGCAAATGCCTTGATTCGTGTTCGCCTTACTGGCGTTCTTCACAGGCACGTCACGTGCATGGGGTCTTGCTTTGGTCTGCCCTGTGCACGTATCTCTATGTTACATCGGATCCGCCACTTTCAGTCGCGCGTGCATGTCGCCACGCGATTTGAGCCGTTTGTAGGTCGTAAACCGGGCTGTCTGTCCGCCCTGATCTTGCGATGAGCACCGCCAGATGCCCATCTAATCCTGCCTGCCCTTCAACAGCCTCTTGGTGACCTTGTCCTTCTCAATGATGTACACGTGTGCTCCCCAACCTGAGAGGGCGTCTCTGTCCACGGCGTTGAGGAGAGCTTGTGAGATGGTTTCGAAGAGGTCCTCGGGCTCGAGATCGGGCTCCCAGAGGCCTTCGCAGGTACCGAAGAGCTGGTCTGAGGCGGTACCGGCGACGATGAAGTCCTTGGCGAGGTCGATGCAGCCGATGCTGTCGAAGCTGCGGTGAAGTGTCAGTCTGTGTGCCTCTTGACTCTGATTTATTGGTGTACATACCCGCAAATGAACGGCTTGCCAGTCGTGCCGTTGATACCCGCCACAACAGGGCTCACGAACCACGGGCCGAATCTCCTCTCATATAGACTGCTGCTGACCAGGTTGGCGAAGGTCTGCGGGCTAATGTCGCGCTCCTCCCGTAACCGGTACATGTTGTGCTTGTATCTGAAGAGCTCCGAAACGGTCTGGACGTCGGTCGCGAGACCTGTGAGGCCCAGGTGCACTTGCGAGCCGTAGGGGAAGATCTTGGGGAAGTTGTTGCTGACGGTGAGGGCTTGGAGACCGAGGCGCAGATCGCAGGCGATGGCGACGCAGTCCTTGCCGACCATGGCGACGCAGGCACCGCCGTCTGGAAGGGTGTCAGTTGTTGCAAGTGATATGGGTAATGCTGAAGACGCGTACTTATGGAGAAAGGTGAACCCATGGTGGATGAGTTGATGTGGTGTCTGGCTCTATGGAGTTGCCGACGTCAAGTGAGACGGTCGGAGAAGTAGCGGTATATGTGACCGGATTGGCGAATTGCAGAGTTGATTTGATGTCGAAGGTATTAGTGGCGGGCTGGAGCAGATGTTGCGAGTTGTCGTGATGGCGGGATTGGGTGTTGCTGTTTGGTGGTGGTGTAGCTCTCTCCATACACCGTGAGGCTTGAGGCAGCTACACTGACGCAGTCGCGGACCTGGCGCTAGCGTCGGCCCAGCCCGAGCGAGACTCCCGACACGAGCATCAATGTTCAAGTCCCCGAATAGCGAGCATCCACCATAGACAACCTCACATACACGCCCAAAATGGCCGCCATACAGAAACAGATCCGCCTGGCGCAGGACCTCCACCCCAGGCTCCTGCGCTTCTTCACGCGCTTCCCGCCCTCAACCCTCACCGGCACCACACAACCCTCCGCCGAACCCGTGCAAATCGCATCAAACACATCCTCCATGGACCCCAATGCCACAACAACCACAGAAACAGCAGCACCCTCAGACGTCCCAACATACCCTCGCAACCGCAACCCCTTCCTAGCCTTCAAGAACCCCTCCACAGGCAACTGGCACGCCCCCCACTACTCCCTGCGCCGACAAGCAGAGCTCTTCAAGCTGGCCATCGCCTACGATGTCCTTCCTCTGATGCCGCACTCGCCCAAGCACCCCGAGATCAAAGAGCAGAAGCGCATCGACAACGGCCTGAGAGTCCAGGGCACTGGCATTGGCAAGAAGGTCAAGGGTAAGCTCTGGGAGCGCACGCTCAAGGGCCGTTTGGAAGAGAGGAAGAAGGCGATGGAGGGCATGCCGGAGATGATCAGGCAGTGGAAGGAGAGGGGCCACGGCCGTGGCTGGAAGAAGTGGCCCAAATGAGCGGGGTTCTGCTTTTGGGGGCACAAAATGTATTTTTTGGGCATGGCGTTTTGAATTTGACACGGACTGGGAGCATTTTTTGGAGAGGTGCGCAGCATGATGCCGTGTATGTGGATATTGTACTATAGGAATCTGTACAAGAGATTGAGCTTGCCTCGAGAATTAGAGTACACTGGTCGGAGACACCAGCAATTTGCCAAAACGCTGCTTGGTTGTGCAATGCTTATCTCGATCACTGGGATACTTCGTGATTGCTACGGTCGACCTCGATCTGGTTGAAACTCACCTGTGAAAACTAGGTATGACGAACCATTGATTTCTACTAGCAACCTAAGGAAACGACCATTGAAAGACATGGTGACTAGCTACCGCGATGATTTCGTGCCGACACCACTACACCCACCATATGGCCTCCATAGCACTGTGAGCTGTCTGATATTAACCCGATTCTTCTAAAAGAGCACATGAACCCGAAAAGTCACCTCTCGAAAGCAAATACACACCACCTCATTAGTCCAGTCCCGCGACAAGCTCCTCAAGCACACCATCAAACCCATTCCGAGCAATCAGCCTTTTCTTCCTCTCGGTTCGCGCCTTCTCGGCATCCCTCATGCTTTGCTTCAACTTCCTGCCTTGAGCGGCAAGCTCGTCAGCGGCTTGCGATTTCCAGCCGTGTACGTTCTGGGTGTATTGCTGGTACTCCTTCGCGTGTGCGCGCTGGAGCTCGTCGACAATGATCTCGCCACGGCGACGGTAGTCGGCGACCATGGTACTGTCTGCTGTCTCGTGATCAACCATGTGCCGCACGAGCTTGTGCGCGGCGATAACCAGCGAATCGAACAGGTGGCTCTGGTGAGGTTTCAAGCTGTTGCGCCAATCACCGACGTCTTCGAGCACCTTGGCAGCAGCATCTGGCGACTCCACGCGTGATACTTCACTCACGCCTGGAGAGCTTGCAACGGGTTGCTTTGCTTGCTCAAAGTCATCGACAGGCTCAACCAAGGTTCTTTCGGCGTCGTCGAAGCATT
>Ga0265797_10007914_pt1 | contig 14351 bp, 11 predicted proteins | sample P2T30metagenome_FD_192433 | JGI IMG/M metagenome (GOLD analysis project Ga0265797, IMG submission 192433) | Plant litter microbial communities from East Loma Ridge, Irvine, California - P2 T30 | ecosystem: Environmental > Terrestrial > Plant litter > Unclassified | place: USA: California... | reverse complement strand
TTCCTGGTTTTCGCCTTTGCATACTTGCGCCGCCAAGACCTTAGCTGTTTCTGTCAGACGAGGTGCCGAGAACGCCGCAATTGTGTGGAGCCTGTCAAACGTCTAGATCCGACTGCAACGGGGTTGAACGATGTGGTGTTGATGAACTGGACGGTCGGCGTTCATGCAGTCGATGGCGAGCTCGAAACAAACGTCAGCAAGATCGGTACCGGCGAACCACGGGTCCTAGAATCCACCGAACCATGTTCTCCCATCCTCCCTTCCTCAGTATTGTTCATACCCATCTTATCGCACTACATGCGAAGCCATCAACCGATCCTATCTCATGATTCACAGCTCTTGCCGGCTCGCCTACTTCGCGCGCGCAACTGTCACGCACCCCTGACAGCGTACATGATCCATCGGACCCACTCCACCGACCTTCGCGTGTACAGCCTCGTTTCAAACGTGAAACGGCCAATATTCCCCCAATAGTAGTGTGCGGCGTTGCATCTAGATCGAGGCAGGCGTGTTTGACGGCAACGTCGTCGAGATTAGACAAGTCGGGTGTTCGGAGGGGGGCGTTCTTGGACAACGGGCGCGGGAGAGCCAACATCGCAGGAGCGACGCCGTTGACTTTAACGTCTTTCTACTTTTCCTCTTTATCCGTCTTCTTCCTTTTAGGCTGCATTGGTCTGATGCCTGTGGGCCTGATGATAGATTTTCACTATGTCTCGAACGTAGCTCAGTAGAAGGTTCCTGTCACAGCTTAGCACAATAGGAAGCTGCCACCCTTTGCCTACCATCACGTAAACCTCCAGTCTCTGGCATTTCGATTGCGATCTCCACATAAAACTTATCTGTAAACCTACGGGCTCCTTCATCAGCTTCCCTTTTTCAGGCCAAGACATAACGTAAATCCTCTGGCATTGTCATGATTACTGCCAATATTGCTCTCGAGTCCCCTTGCGTGCTGTCAGGCTGGTATGTTCCCCTATTTTCTGTCACCTAGTAGTAATTGGAGTACTTTCAAGTTCTGTCGTCATTTTTCTGCTTCCTAGGTGACGATGCCACATGTGTCTTCTGGCGGCCCTCTAGGACCTCCACTGACCGCGAGCGAATCCGCTCCGCATACGCCTCCAGACCACGACTCCTCTGCCGATGCAGCATTTTTCGAGTGCCTATCAGCTAATATGTTGGGAGGCTCCCCACCCCTTAAACAGAATATGCCAGCAATCATACAGCACCTAAGTCCACTGGCGAAGATGAACAGCAGTGTTGATCCATAGCCTACCACGAATGCCGATATAAGGGTCATCTTCTGTCCTTGCGCCGTACACATGTGACGAATCGAAACTCGGCTTTTTGAGAGAACGACAACCCTATTTGCTAGTTTGGTGGCAACGGAAAAACGAATATCATAGGAATACGTGCTGGCAACGAGTAGCCTTAAGTACTTCAGAAGTCGATTTTGGGACAAAGAAAGTGTATTTTACTCATTCTTGTAAGTAAAAATGGCCTTCGGGTGGCTATATATGCAAAGCTTCGACTTCGCAGTTTCGTAGTCGCATATGGATAAACTATCTCAAAACATGCGCAAACAGCCGCATGCAACGTGCTTACTTCACTTGCAGATCAAACCCCTCAACATAATCAACGTGTAGCAGCTCACACACTTCTACGCATCTAGTCACTCCAGCCACGCTTGCATACCACCGACCAACAAGACCGCTAAGCCCAAAACCCACTGCGCAACCCCGAACGCACCCTGCACGTCACCCTTCTTGATAGTCCATAGAATCGCAAACGCGAGGCTACCCAAGCCACAGATACCCATCGTTACCGCCCACACCCGCTGCGCGAGAAACCCTTCTACAAGATGTACACCCCAGCCCATGCCAAACTCCAGACGCTGGCGCCGTTTTGGGCTGCGAAGATACGTAATCAACTCACCTTCATAGTCTTGAGGGTGTTTGAACAAATGGAGAAGGTAGGTGCTTCCAACAGGGGGCAGAAGGTCGTTGGGCTCGAATGAATACGGATGTTGAGATGGCGCCTGAGACTTCTCAGGGTCGCTAGTCGACGATGAAGAGGTAGCAGATCTGGGCGGCATGGACGGCGCGGCACGGATATCAGCGAAACGATTACGATGGATTTCGAATTGAACGAACTCGATGGTCGTAAGTCCGCGAAGACGAGCCCAGTTGAACCATCGTCGATTGAGCTGGTCATAGTGGTCGCGTAGCGCGAGAGCCAGATCTTTATCGCTTCTTATGCGTCCTTCGTTAACATCAAGATGGACAATCTTGGGCGTGAGGCGGCCCTCATTTGCACAGGTCAAGAGCCAGGACTCCTCGGCGAAAGATGGCATTCGAACACTGAATGAGTTGGTGGTACGCGTACGAGTAGGGCTGTACTTGGAAGTATCACTGCCTCTTATCCAAGAATTGGGTCCTCCGTAAGTCGAAGATGGTGTAGTCAGTGTGGAAGCTCTACTGGAAGAATCAAAGATGGAGGCCATTGATGATGCCGTACTACTTTGGCTGGTAGAACTTCGTGGTGTGTGAGCTCTTGGGCGATTGAGAAAGGCTTCAAGAAGACGAGCAGCGTTTGGTCGCTGTTCGATAAAATCATCATACAGCGGCTCACCACATGACTACAGTCCATTAGCATGGTCTAGCTGGAGGGCATGTCATGATACTTACACAAGTCCACCGAACACGAACATGTCCCTGTGGCACAGCTGGCTCAGTCCCGAAGGTATCACGAAGCAACCGGAATCCTTCATAAGCTTTATCTGATAAGGCACTCAGCGCAAGACCCCAGTACATCAACGTTGGACTACGCTTCCCAAATGGCGCCGATCGAATCTCTACTTCCGAAGGCAGTGGTATCTCACCAACGTGTTCGCTATCCAGTGGCTCAATTATCCTGGGTACCGATAATTCTGTGGTGTCATCTTCGACATTTTCATCGTCGGGAATGACTTTACCCAGCGCCCTTCCCAGGGCTTGACGAAGCTCTTCTGAGTGATCGACTTCCTCCCAATCAGGAGAACATGACACATTGGCGTGATCTACCTCCATTGGCGACGACGAGAATGATGCGGGTTTGCGAATCCTGGGTGACCTCTTTCGCCGCGTCGCTGGCGACACGCGTGCGGACCTTGTTTGAGGCACGTCAGTCACAAGTCGCAATCCCAGCCCAGGCCTAGAGGGAACCTGTAGATCGTCTGCCGACAAATGACGTAGATGTTGCGGCTTCATTGCCTTGGGGCTTCGTGTCTGTTGCGACCAAGTACCATACTCATCGGTCGCTGGAATAAAGTCACCAGACTTGCGAGACATTGGACGTAAGCGTTGGCGCAAAGTTGCCGACTCTACTTCAGTCTCAATAGTCAAGCTGGGTGATGCATTGAGTACCGGCCCCGCTCGATGCTTGACCGATTTGTGAGCATCAGACCGTTTAAGGTCCAAGGCCATTGTACGACTTTTGATTCGGGGACGGGTCTTCTTCTCTATCCGTTTTCGTACAGGCCCAACAAGCGATAGACCGCGAGTCGGCGTCTTCACAATGCTGGAAACCGAAGTTGACCGTGTGGGAAGAGTCGTGGTGGTCTGAGAGAATGGCTCCACGTCAGTCTGGTCTTCATCCATACGGCCGTATATCGAGCGAACATCTGGTAAGAGAGTTTCAGCGTCACTCATACCATCTTCTGCGATCGAGCTCCGAGCCAGGCTATGGCGCGGCGGGTATTCCATCGATGATGCGGCAGGCTCAACAGATTCAGTCACGGTGGATGGCAGTGGTCGTTGTATGCCTGGCGAATTTGAAGTACCGATCTCGAAAACATCGTTGCGTGCATGAAGCATGTCGGTAGTCGATATAACAGCGGAAGGGGGGCAATACAACTCTGCCGGTAAAGTCGCGGAATCAAGCTCTTGGGTTTCTGATGTTTGTTCTGCGTTGGCTCGTTGACCTAGTTCCACTTCTGCAATCTCATTTGAATCCGTGGAACCTTTCAATAAGCGCACCACATAGCCCTTTCCTTTCTTCTTGATCCTGGCCTTGATGTCGGTAAGCCTTTTTGATTGGACAGAAGCTGTCGAGTCGCTTCGAGAAAATGATACGTTCCAATCCGGCACAACCTTTCTGAGGAAGTCAGGAGGTACATTTTCCAGATCGGCCCAGCCTTGCTTGTCATGCAGGGGAGTAGTTGGTGGGCTTGTCTTCTGAGGTGAAATTACTACCGAATGTTCTGCGTCTGATTTCAAGCCGCTTCGCGGTATCATAGGAGACGTGATGTGAGGTGTACAGTTCAGAGGTACGCCGTTCGTCAGCTGTTGTTTGGAGCCAAGGTTGAACACAAGTTGAAATTGGCCTGGATTCCTTGCATCTTCCTGGAGATTTAGGGTAAATGGCACCGATTGGGTCTTCTCGTATTGTGGAAGAGGTGTTTCGCGACCAGCATCAGAGGCTTTTGGATCATTGACCATCGCTTGAGGTTGGCTGAAACGCAACGGAACTGGAGAAGCTATTGAGGAAGCCTGTTGCAAAGCGCAAATCAGCCACTGATCCTATCATCGTCTCCAGCCTTGCGATAGCAACGAGTTGCCCCGCTTGATGCCTGAGAGCCGCATAGAGACTTACCATGTTCGCGTAGTGTTCACGGCGGGACGCAGGAACAGTCGCTTGAAGGACGTAAGGGAGGGCGGCATGATGATACTTTTGACCGGTCAAGACTGCAGTCAGCTGTTTCTTGGATAAACGAACCAGAGACGTCTACTGCGGTCGTTCTTGCACTGCCACCACTCCTGCAAGGTGATCAACGAGGCTGTTGTGTCGCCCTGCTGATTGGCGAACTCCATCAGCGGGGCGCAGTCATCACCACAAGCGCGGGTTGCCTCATCTCTGCCTACACTCTTTAACTCGCCTTACCCCTTGGGAGTGCAAGCCGACAGTTTCGTAGCCTTAATGCATGTATTACCTGCTTTTCAACCCCAGAGGCCGTCCGTTCTCTTTCCGTGTACACTTTCCGCACGTCGATTTGACAATTGCATCCAAGTTCATCTTACCTTGTATGAGGTGAAAGACGCATCGCATAACCTGACTGAGGGATGTGTAACGACGCGATAGCAATGGAGGTGATGTCAGGATAGGCTTCGTGGCTGTCGAGGTAGCGAGGTTTCGCGTGTCGCGTTCCATAGCACGCTCCTTCCCGCCTGCCAATGCCGTGCGTCATGTCCGTACGCCGCCTTTTACTTCCAGCCCCCAACGCCGACACCTACCATCACAACAGCACAACTTCGGCATCTCTCCGACACCCAAGAACTTGGCTTTTAAAGTCCGGACATACCCTCGTCACATGCTCTCAGTATTCTTCCGGACCAATCTGTTCAGAGCTGTTCCTCCGCGCCTCGGCACGCTTGATCACTAGCTATTAGCTAAGCTAGCCAAGTTGCTGGTAGAAGCACCGATGCCTCGGTGTATAAACTACCGCCTTCCCCGCAAGACACGGAGATCCCTGCTCTCCACAATTTCTCCGGACAGCGGTCTCAAGATTCCCCGCCATTAGAAGACGTAGTTCTTGTGGAGAGCTGGGATGCTTACCAGATGTGGCAGGGCAACATGACGTTAACGGACAGACTCCGAGAACTATCTCGCACCAAATACCGGGAGCAAACTACAGATCGCATGGCATGATGGTAGGGATCCTGGTAGAATGAGCGGAAGACTTGTATTGGCGTTTGTTTATATACCACGTCTACACCGTCCGCATTTCTTGCTCCATCATCTTGCACATTTCTCAAGCCTTCAAGATGCGTCTCTCCACCCTCTTCCTCTCGCTCGTTAGCGTGGCGTCTACAGTTGTTTCTGCGCTCCCGCAGAAGGCTGAACAACCTACCTTCTCTCGCAACGTGATCTTCTCGCCACCCAGAAACGCCAACTGGACCGACCCTGGTGTGCTTTACGCCCGCAGTGCGCAGCTCCCCGACGGTTCGCTTCTTGCAACATGGGAGAACTACTCGCCTGAGCCACCAAAAGTTTACTTCCCTATCTTCAAGTCGTCCGACGGAGGAAAGTCTTGGAAGGAGTTTTCGCGCGTTCAAGATACTCAGAATGGCTTTGGTCTGCGCTACCAGCCATTCCTCTACGTGCTGCCCGAGAAGATTGGTGGCTACAAGGCCGGCACCGTCCTGATATCTGGATCCTCCATCCCCACCGACCTTTCCACCACGGAAATCGTCCTCTACGCATCCAAGGATGGCGGCAAGACTTGGGAGTTTGTTTCTTCCATCGCAGCTGGTGGTGAAGCTCGCCCCAACAATGGTCTGACTCCTGTTTGGGAGCCTTTCCTGATGATGAACAAGAAGACCCTCATCTGCTACTACTCCGACCAGCGAGACAACGCCACCTACGGTCAGAAGATGGTTCACCAGACTACCACCGACCTCAAGAAGTGGGGACCAGTCGTCGACGACGTCACCTACCCTACCTACACCGACCGCCCAGGAATGCCTACTGTTGCCAAGCTGCCCAATGGCAAGTACATCATGACATACGAATACGGTGGTGGACCAGTCATCACAGACTCCTACCAGTTCCCTGTCTACTACAAGATCGTCTCCGACCCCGAGAAGTTCGGCGAGGCTACTGGAATCAGCCTGAAGTCTACTGATGGCACTATCCCTACTGGTTCTCCATACGTCGTCTGGAGCCCTGTCGGTGGCAAGAATGGAACCATCATTGCCAGCGCTCACAGCGGCACCAACGCTTCTGGCTCCGAGGTCTACATCAACAAGGGTCTTGGGCAGGGACCTTGGATCAAGGTCAACACTCCTGAGGGAAGCTCGTACACCAGGCACCTTCGCGTCCTGAAAGACCAGTCAAAGCTCTTGATTATGGGCGGTGGACAACTGCCACCTAGCAACACTAACTCGGTCACCGTTACCGTTGTTGACATCAGCAAATGGTAGATGAGATCTATGGAGTGATCACAATGCTTAAATAAACCCAATATCAATAGCATACGAATTGAAATTTAATTTGTCTCTAAATGTATAATTCGCCCTCTTTGGCATGCAGTGACATGCAGACTAACGCCGCTACTCCGATGCGGCAGGAGTCCATGCATCATTTACTATAGGGTACTTAAACAAAAACATGATTTGTTATACTGTGCGAGCGTCATCAAGATCACCATACATGATATGCAGATAGCCCAGACGTCTCCCTCAATGTCTCGAAAAACTAGAAAGGAAGGTCTGCGCAGCAAGCAGATGATTGAGAAATTGCATGTATAGAGCTTTCTTGCAGAAGACATGAAGGAAAGTCTGGTCGTTGCAAATATGTCATGTGTATCGTGTTAACGTTGCATGTTGTTTGGCAGTTGATGAAGAATGCAAAGGTGCGTTGAAATACCGATCTAGAGAAGCAATGTCTATAGAATAGAGTACCGCGCAGTATATCTAGCAGCGGGAGATTCAACAGCGGAATCATGTTCGATGGCGCATCCGAGTCATGAAGATGTTCAACAGTTGGTGTTGCACCGCACGGTTTCAGGAATGATGATGGTTCGCGCCTGGATCTAGCGCCCCACTAGCGCCGGCCCGACTATTTATCCTAAGCAAGCGAGCCACCGTAGGTCACCAAATTCGGGTCTTGCGATATCTTCGAAAATCGCAGCATTTCAACGACAAGCCCACCGACCGCCTCTCCCTACCCCAACCCGACAACCCGATCAAATACCGCCAAAATGCCCGGTGTAGGAGTCAAGGACATCGAGTCCCACAAGTTCGTCCAAGCCTACGCGGCTTTCTTGAAGCGCCAGGGAAAGCTTCCCATGTAAGTTGTACCGTTTGCGCCAAACAGAAGCCGAGAGCAAAAGCTGACAGTTCCTAGTCCAGGTTCGTCTCTATCCAGCGGGTGAAGGATGAAGCCTGAATCCCGTAAATGGGGGATAACCTCAGCTTGCTGACCCTTATCTACAGGCTGGGTTGACACTGTCAAGACAAGCCGTAAGTTGACATCTCCGTTCTTGTGATGCCCACTCTGGAATGCCTACTAACGACCCACAGACTCCAATGAGCTCCCTCCCCAGGACATCGACTGGTTCTACGTCCGCGCCGCTGCCGTCGCCCGCCACGTCTACATGGTACGCGAAGATTTCGAGACAATGGATATATGTGTCGTACGGTACTGATGAATGGAACAGCGCAAGACTGTCGGTGTAGGCCGTCTCCGCAAGGTCCACGGATCCACCAAGAACCGCGGCTCGCGCCCCTCCCACCACGTTGACGCCTCCGGCTCCGTCGACCGCAAGGTCATGCAGGCTCTTGAGAAGATTGGTGTCCTTGAGCAGGACGAGGACAAGGGTGGCCGCCGCATCACACAATCCGGCCAGCGTGATTTGGACCGTATCGCCCAGACCACCCTCGAGGCTGAGGAGGAGGATGAAGAGTAAATGTTTCCATAATGCATGTGGCAGGGATGCGACAAAAGCACTGTCTAGCATTTGATTGCGGGACGGTTACGGATCTACACGGTTTACGGCTTATGGCGTTGAAGACATGACTTCGCTGGGCCTGCATTTAGCCTAGGATATCCAATGACACTGGGCTTGGGCCTTAAAAGCAAGATGATACCCCTCTACCTCGACGACTGTGTGCAATATTTTTACTATCGTGACTTTGCTCTATTGATGATGTTAGCTAATTGACATTCGTACACATGAACCAAGTTCTTTCAAGCTTTACCCAAGCTCAAGATTCCGCTTTGCGGGTATGTAATATGTTGCCTCCCACACACTAGCAGCCCATAGCGCATACGTTCATATTGCAGTATGGTTGGGGTATGGCTTGTGGAAATCGAGCTTTTTAGTACAAGACTATGCCCTTTCGAGGGAGAGTAACGCCACTGTATGCAGCGTATATCGTCTTCTCAGATGCATGGCTCTCGAATCTTGGTGAAAATTTGTATTTCATGTCAATTCACATGTTATGTACTCTAGTTTTAAAACAAATCCGTCATAGCACCATGGCTTGCATCACCAACCAGTCTAGCATACTTGGCCAGTACACCTCTAGTAACCGGCATACTAGGTGCTACCCACTCCTCCAACCTCTTATCAATCTCCTCCTGCGGCACATCCATATCAATCCGGTTCTTCTCTGCATCAATGGTGATCATATCACCATTCTTCACGACGGCGATAGGACCACCGACAGCAGCCTCAGGACATATGTGTCCAACGATAAAACCGTGAGAAGCTCCAGAGTATCGACCGTCAGTGATGAGAGCTACGTTCGTCAACTTGGCGCCCATAATGGCCGCTGAAGCTTTGAGTTGCTCTGGCATTCCTGGTCCTCCCTTGGGGCCCTCGTAGCGCACTACCACCACGACATTTTCGCCATGCGGTATTTGTCCGAGGTTCAAAGCACGGTCAAGCTCGTGTTCCTTGTTGAAAACGATCGCTTTGCCTGTGAACTTCAAGCCTTCTTTGCCCGTGATCTTTGCTACCGCACCAGAGGGAGCGAGGTTGCCGCGCAAGATCTCGATGTGACCGGTGGGCTTGATCGGGTTGTTTAGTGGGCGGATGAGTACCTGATCTTGTGGCAGCGACGGATACGATTCAATGTTCTCTGCCAAAGTCTTGCCGGTGACGGTCGGGATGCTACCATCAAGCAAGTTGGCTGCAACAAGAAGTTTCATGACAGATGGCATGCCACCGATATCGAAGAGGTCGGCTGCCATGTACCTTCCTGATGGTGCGAGGTCGGCGAGGAAGGGGATCTTGTTGGACACACGTTGGAAGTCATCGAGTGTCAAGGGGACCCCTGCTGTGCCTGCCATGGCGAGGAGGTGCAAGACAGCGTTTGTAGATCCACCTAGTACCATCATCATGACAAGAGCATTCTCGAAAGAAGCTTTTGTGAGAAGCTTTCGAGGTGTGATGTTCTTTTCCATGCAGACTCTTATCGCGGCGGCGGCTTTGGCGCATTCGCGCATCTTCGCAGGAGAAGTGGCAGGTGTAGTGGAGGAGTTTGGAAGGGTTAGCCCCATTGCTTCAATCGAGGTTGACCTATGATACTCAAAGTCAACATGTGTCTCACATATAATTAGTACAAGGAGATCAGACTGACATGGTGTTTGCCGTATACATTCCTCCACAAGCACCAGCTCCTGGGCAAGCATTTCTCTCGATATCCTCCATTATCTCGTCCGGCGAAAACTTACCCTCCGTCGCACTCTTCAAATTCTTGTATATGTATGCGCCATGGCTTTCGTAGCAGGTCGATATGTTGATGGGTTTCTTCAGCGTCTCCGAATAACCTGGCATTATCGAACCGCCGTAGACCATGAGTGACGGCCGGTTGTGTCGCGCGAAAGCCATGATGACTCCGGGCATGTTCTTGTCGCATCCGGGAATGGCTATGCAGGCGTCATGGTGCTGAGCACATGTTACAGTCTCGATACTGTCGGCGATGACTTCGCGAGTCTGGAGGGAGAAGCGCATGCCTAGAAGGCTGTCAGAATGCGTAGAAGTTCGCCAACGTTGACCAGCATACCTTCTCCACCCATGGTGATTCCATCGGACACACCAATTGTGTTGTACTGCCATGCTAGCATGTTGTCGTTCTGGACGTGCTTCTTAATTTCCTTCCCAAGATCCAATACTATTGCGTCGTTAGTACACATATCAAGGTACAGCAGCCTTTGCCCTATCTTATGCCGAAGGCATGCGTCTACTCACAGTGCATGCTGCGATATCATCAGTATTATGACAACAAATCCGTGGGTGAACTCACTTGCATGGGTTGCCCTCCCACCAAACGCTTGCGATTCCCACGTGGGGCTGCGTCTTCATGGCTTCTCGTGATGGCACGCCAGCTGCGTACAGCATTGCCTAAGTGGTGGGAGTCATTAGTGACTGAAATGCTTCAATCATCGTGACACCGGGAATAGCGAACCTGGGCCCCCGGGAAATTGTGACCAGTGGTGAGTGTAGACGAGTACTTGTTCAACGCAGGCTTTCCATCTTCAAGTTTGGCGTCATCGGGAAGGTGTGGGAAGCTGAGAAAGCGTGGCTCTTCCGGTTCACGCTGCTTCTGAAGATTGCGCGGGTCCATGGCAGGCGAGCTGATATGTTAGATTAGAACAGATTGGTGTGGCCAACGGCGTAGAAGTGAGGATACACAGATTGCCTCGAAGAGATTCGAAGAATGAGCAATGATAAAGTCAACTCAATGGGCGAAGTGGTCACCCGGGAACGAGATACGGTTGATAGCTAGCAGTTACCGTGTGTACCCAGGTACTCCCGCAGCAGGGATGTGGGCAATCGCCGACTGCCCTAGTGATAATCGAGCAATCCGAATGCTCCAACAGGTGTCTGTGTGGGGCATTGACAGTTCTTTGTCACATCGTGCTGTAGCTAAAGCTCGGAAGGAGGGAGGGGTTCCTCGGATGAGGGCACACTGGTACTGCGCGCGTTAGTTCTGTCAGACACAAAGGTTGACCAATGCGACAAAGCTGATTGAAAGCCGAATTATGACGATTGGAAGCCATCTAGCGCCGTGTCTTTTGGTCTGGGGGATTTACTTTGGTTGCGGCCAAATCCGGTGTGTGTCGGCGTAACTACCGGCGCGGCTTCGGCTTGACCAGATGCGGTGTCTGCAACGGCGAAGTCGCTCGCGGGGTGTTCTGGAAAGACGCCATCTCGCGATGGGTATGGCGGGGAGTGACTCGCATGCATGCCTTGGATCTGGTATGCTTGCGAGGTCGTCGGAGCTCATAAGGCTGCATGGCTCGGTTATGTACACCTTTGTAACATATCCATACCGACAACTTCTGGACTAGTCGGCCTAAGCCCGAGTACCCGGTCAACACAGGTATATTTTACCTTTGGAAGAGTGGAGGAATTAACGACCAAGCATGAAGAAAGCATGTGTTGTTAGAATGTCGGGCTTATAGTGTCGCACCGACAGGTCTGAGGATGACATGCACAGCCACGCGGATGACGGGAGATACTTTTCCATAAGATGGGGAAATGGGAAGACAAAGTACAGTTCCTCATAAAGTTTCGCAATGGACGAAAGATGTTCAGGGGAGGTCGTTGCAAACGAAGGCTCCAGCACGATCCCTGCCAAGTTCCCACGATGAATGGGAGAAAACGCCGCTTCCGAAGCCTGGCAGCAGCCCAACCCAACGTCATCCCGCCCATGCACCCATCACAAACCTCTTTAGCTAGGCAGTTTTCATATCGCAAACACTCCCACGCGATTCCTTGTCCAGTTGGGTTGGAGAAAACACTATCGGACAAAGCAAACACCGCTCGCTATCTCTCCGTATCGCTGGCCAGGATGATATTCTCAGATATCGAACGCGTCTCCAGCTTCCAGATTAGAGACTGTCCATCATAGCTGCGCATTCGTCGTTCCCCCAACGTGCGCAAGGTTTCCAGTGAGAGACGCTCTCGCGCACCGGCTCTTTCTCTCCAGCGATCCGGGCACGAGAGGCAGCATCTCATTCCATTGGCTGCCGCTCATCGCGCGTCACCGTCCCGCACGCCAGCACCTCGACGCCCCGTCGCATATACTTTCAGCATTCCAGCACGCAAAGGGCCATGGAGCCTCATTCGCGTCCTGGCTTGTTCCGCAATGGCACGTTGCGTCTTCCACAGGCTCCCCTCGCTGCCTCACCCGGCAACCCAGTGACACAGACCGCTTCAGACCTTAATCTCTGGTACGGTCAGAGTATAAAGCAATCTGCTTACCGTCTTCTCCAACTTTTCAATCCATTCGTAGTTAGCGGAGGGCGGTTGACTCTGACTTTTGTGGGCATGCTCCAATTGACAGCACTGTGTGGATTTGGATCTGTGCTTTGGTATCGGAGCAAAGGGAAGGGGAAGGGGAACACCCTCACTACGCAAGATGCACCTGATACCGCGGCTGGTGAGTTGTTTGAGGCCTTAGTGATACCCGTGGACACACATCCAATCACGTGGCTGAGCTAGCAATCATCTAGCCTTGTCTTGCTAATCCTCCGCAGATGAGGCTGCTACAACGGACTCGGGCCTGCTGAAGAAATATTCCACTATTCGCTCGTATACCGTCTCCTCTACCGGCTTCACATATCCCAGACTCCGGACCTTTTACCGTCCACATCATCAGGAGGACAAACTCCCCAAGTATCCGTGTCCAGTTCCACTGTTGGTTTTCGTCCATGGTCTTGGGGGTTCTATCGCTCAATTCAGTCCTATTCTAATCAGCCTTTCCAATCTCGCTCCATGCTTGGCCGTAGACCTCCCTGGGTGCGGCGTGTCGAGCTTCGAGCCAAAAGCATGGGACGCCTACACCACGGAAGCTCTGGTGCAGCTTCTTGCCGTCGTTATAGAGACTCACCGTGCAGTCGATAGCAGACAACCTGTCGTTCTCGTCGGCCACAGTATGGGATGCTCACTAGCCGCACTCCTAGCTTCTTCGTCTTCGCCGCATGCACATCTCCTTTCGCAAAATGTCAGCGGACTGATTGCTATATGTCCCAAGGCTGAGCCCCCTACCGAGAAAGAGGCCAAAAAGCTGCGTTCAGTCACGTTGACACCCGTTGTCCTCTTCGACCTGATCAGACGCTGGGATAGGAGAGGCGGTGTCAATAGCAAGAGTGTTCTACGCATGGCAGGAGTGGACGCTGACGATGAGACTAAGAAACTGCAGCTGCGCTTCAACAAGCAGAGTCGAAGTTCCGTGTGGTTGAGGATGGCGCGAGGCATGTGCCCCGATTACTCAAGCGGCTCACCGAAAGGAGGCCTTCCTGGTAAGGCAGTATGGAAGGGACTTGACATTCCGTTGTTCCTTGCCGCTGGTGAGACAGATACGGTCACTCCTGCGTCAAATGTCAAGCAGATTGTCGAATTTCTGGGAAGGGATGTCAGCGCAATCCAGCCGCCGAGCGAAAAGGCGAGCTTGCCCATTGCAGCAGCTCCGTTCGTACCTTCCGCAGTCCTCCCGAACGAGCCGAAGCGTACAGAGCACCAGGACTCTGGTATTGATGCAACAGACCTACCCAAACTCGAAGATGATACCAGGACCATCGAATCAACTTCCGTGTCCACCAATAATGGAAGTCTCACGTCTACAGAGGAGAATACAACAGAAGGGAGCATAACTACGGCTGACGGGCCAATGCTCTCCGATACCACAAGCCCATCATCACACACTCCGTCGCCTCATCCGCGTCGGCTAGTTGTCAAGACTGCTATTATGCCCAAGCCGGCCGCTCATTCCTTACTGTTTGCGCCGTCTACATCCCGCATAATAGCTGGGCTGATTGGCACCTTCTTTGCCGACTATATCGATCCTCGTCTATCGCTTGCT
>Ga0265797_10007913_pt1 | contig 14351 bp, 12 predicted proteins | sample P2T30metagenome_FD_192433 | JGI IMG/M metagenome (GOLD analysis project Ga0265797, IMG submission 192433) | Plant litter microbial communities from East Loma Ridge, Irvine, California - P2 T30 | ecosystem: Environmental > Terrestrial > Plant litter > Unclassified | place: USA: California... | reverse complement strand
CGACGTTGTCGTAGGGGGTCTTGTATCCTTGGATGCTCTTGCAGGGACGCACGTTGGCGAACAGGTTGAAGGTCCTTCGGAGGGTCAGGTTGAGCGAGACGTGGCCCTTGCCAATGGGCGTAGCGAGCGGGCCCTTGAGGGCGACATAGTTGCGCTTGATGGAGGCGACGGACTCCTCGGGGAGGACGGTCTTGCCTTCGGAGTTGAGACTGGGGGTGACGTCGATCGACTCCCACTTGATGGGCACGTTGGCGGCCGAGTAGATGTCCTTGACCGACTGTGCGATCTCGGGACCAATACCGTCACCCTCGATCAGAGAAACGGTGTATTTGCCGTCGCTGCCCTTTTGGCCCTGGAATGCGGCGACGTGGCTGGAGGCGAATCTTGACTGGACGATTTGCTAGGGTGCTAGTCAGTCGCGGTGTTCTTATTCTTGCTCTTGCTGTCACTGCCTCTGTCGGCGCATCCATCGTATCAATGCTGGGCGGGAGCTGGTGCAACTCACGAATGCGGGTCTGGAGATGTGCTGGAGACGGGCGGTGCGCATGCACTGGCGCGCGGGCGCGGCGAAGGAACGACCAGCCAGCATTTTGCGAGGGATGTGTGTGGTCGGGGAGGGTGTTTGGGGGGTATATGGTCGAGGTGCGGTTGTTGATCGCGAGCTGTGCTATGCTATGCCTGCGATGCAAAAGCGAACCTGAGCCGCAAAGCTGGTCTCGGGATCGCTCTCCATCTCCCGAGGAAGCCGCGCCGCCAAGTCCGAAACAACCCGCTGCAAAGCAGTTCTGCAGTTCTGCTCTCACTCTGCAAAAGACACTGGAACTCCCACTCTGCAATTGCCGATGTCTTTTCACTTACATCTTGCCACGTGCAATTCACTTGCACTAGTACGATCAGGTGACTTTGACATGTCCATCGTTATCTTTTTTGTCACGCCCGAGAGCTTATATCAGTATAGCTCAGCCCGATACTTTTCTTCACCATGCGGGTAGGCGGAAGTGCATGCGTAACTCGCCATCCATACATCTTCACGCGTACATGTAACTTCTTGGTGTCTATTTTGACAGGCCATCGACGGATTGCAAGCTGCGGGACAAGATTCACCATTCTCAGTGGATCGTTCTGCCAGATTCACTTGACAACTTGACAGATATTGCTGTCCATCAAGGTCATGGCTGAATTTCCAGTGTAAGTGGACCGAACGACTGCTTCAGCTGGGTCTTGACTCTTGACATCGCAAGCACGGTATTCAGCATGTGCGAGTCGATCAACGAGCCTAGACTCGCCTGTTCCAGCTATCACCGAACGCGGACTACTTGGGTCCTTGTTCTTCACCGTCCAGAGAATCGAATACATCAAGCTCCAATGGACTCGCTTCGATATTGAAAAGCTTCAGTACTAGGAGATTCATCGGAGGCACATTTACAACACAAAGAGCACTCTTGATGGAGATATAACATGATCAAACACGCCCAAGGGGCCCAAGTTTAAAATGGCCGACTCCGCCGCTATATCATTCGCTAACCGAGTCTGCGGACTCGACTCTGATTCCGGTTACACCAGTTGAAAGAAAATAGTCCTGTTCAAGACAACCCTTGATCACAATATGGTCCGGCCGTCCTGCATCTCGGTAAAATCAATGTAAAACACTAAGCGGCTTGGCCAGGCTTGGCAAGTCTTCACACCCCATAGGGTTTGTGAGTCTCGACGACTGCCGACTATACCATTGACGATAGAGTTCGTGTATCTTGCCCTTTCTTCAAACCATCTCAGTGGAAACTAAAACAATACCCTAAACAAAGCCACGATGCGCGACTCAATACTTCAGTCAACGCGTGAAGTAGAGCGCCGATGCAGTTTCCCTCTGATCTTCAGACTGCTGGAAAAATCAAATCACCTCGCAATTTAAATACCATTTCACCTGGTAGCACAGGAACCGCTGGTGGCACCACGGACTAGCAACTTCCGCCGAACTGCCAGATATGCTTATACGTTTAGGATCTTTGTCTGCAACTCTATAGAGTGGCACCTGTTCTCGCCACCGGTGTCCGACACGGAGGAATTCCACCTGCCCTCGCACAACGCCATGCATACCAGCTAGCGTTGAGCATGGCATGGCTTCTGCCGACATTCGACGTCGATCATACCGGTAGTCCAATCGCGTACCAGCCCTTGGATCAATTACTCCGCTGCTCACAGCTCTTCTTCGGATTCCTGCCCTGGTTGCAAACCCCTAGTCGACTGCCTGTGGAAGTCTAGAGCTTCTCCTTGACCATCGAACGCCTCGAAGTACATCCTGGCCACACGCCACGGCTGAGTATATATATAAGAGGTAGGTCGCCATACTGCTAACCATCTCAGACATCAATCAGCTCAACAGTCACTCTTTACACCTTCCATTCATTGTCCAACTGCCCTATTCACTTCAACTATCAATTGACTGGATCAATTACCACAAGCACCATCATCAACAATGCCTTCCTTCCAATTCATCGCCACCGCCCTTCTCGGCGCACTCGCCGTCGGTGTCTCTGCTGCTCCGGCTCCTGAGCTCGTCGAGCGCTCCTTCAGCTTCAACATGCCCTCCTCCAAGGGATCCGTCACCTACTCCAAGGCCCAGGTCATCTCCGGCACCTTCGACGGTGGCATGAAGACCTACGGCCGTGGCAAGAAGTGCACTGGTCAGTCCGAGGGCGGCAGCAAGGACGCCGTCTTCCAGATCGCCAACGGCGGCACCCTCAAGAACGTCATCATCGGCGCCGACCAGATCGAGGGTGTCCACTGCCTGGGCTCCTGCACCATTGAGAGTAAGTCCACGTACTCAAGACCAACCCCGTCCTCACAGTCAGTCAATCAAAACTAACAAACATCCCAGACGTCTGGTGGACCGACGTCTGCGAAGACGCCCTCAGCCTCAAGGGCTCCGGCACGGTCATGGTCAAGGGCGGCGGAGCGCGCAACGCCGACGACAAGATCATCCAGAACAACGCCGCCTCGTCCGTGACCATCGACGGCTTCAGCGCGCAGAACTTCGGCAAGCTCTACCGCTCCTGCGGCAACTGCAAGGGCAACGGCGCCAAGCGCAGCGTCACCATCAAGAACGTCAAGGCATCCGGCGGCAAGGTCCTCGCGGGCATCAACTCCAACTACGGCGACGTCGCCACCATCTCCAACACGTGCGCCACCAGCGTCAAGAAGCTTTGCGTCGAGTTCAAGGGCACCAACAACAACAGCGAGGAGCCCAAGGAGATCAAGAACGGTATCTCGAACTACTGCAAGTACTCTAGCATTCCTTCTTGCTAGATGCTAGATCGATTGCCGTCGTTGGGACTGGAGAGAATGGAAGGGGGTTGGTGTGAGCGGTGGAGGGGGAGAAGTTGTTTGGTTCTGTGCTTCATTTTTCTCCTTACAGTAATGTAGATATCATTTATCTTCTGCTCGTTATCATAGCGTTGGGATATGAGGAGGGCGAAACGTACTGGTCTACGTTTTTTCCTTTCGCGAATACAAAGTCTCCACGCTAGGTGTGTCTCTTCTCCCTCGTCCAGCTCCTGGAAATCCGTCTCTCGCATGCGCTTGGCCAATATCTACCATCTTGCCGTACCGCCTAGGATAAGATAGACAAAAGGAGCAAGCGTCTACGCACTCCCTCACTTCAGCCCATACAAGCACATCGCAAACCACAGCGCTGCCTTCCAAGTCCCAACTAGAACCCATCCTAGCCCAACCCCGCTAAAACAATACAAAACCTTCACAACCTCCCCCCCTCTCCCCCAACCATTCTAAAAACATTCCTCCCTCCCTTCTCACACCAAACCCTCCCCCTCCTCCCAACCATCTCCTCCACCATACTACTCAAAGCAACCAAAGTCCTCTCATCAGCATGATTCGCCAGAAAGCGATCCCCGTTCGAAACCAAGCGGCCTACCACGTGGCCTCGTAACGGAGAGCCGGAGCGCGCGTAGTCGACGGTGTAAGTCTGTGATGAGGGGTGGTTAGTTGGATGGGTTGCGTGGGTGGGATGGATGGTAGGGTGGGTTTATCTATGATGTGTGTAGACGGGAAAAACGAACTTCGATTGTGGCAGCGCCTTCGGCTGAGATTTGGATTGGTGGTGAGGCTTTTGGCGGAGGAGTTGAGGGGAGGGGGGGTGTTGGTGGGTATGAGGGGCTGTCGTTGTTGCCGTTTTTGTGCGTTCTTGTGTGGGAGGAGAGGATGACGACGTGTTGGTAGGTTAGCACGCCGCCGTTGGCGAGGATGAGGCCTGTGGTGTTTGGTCCTTTTGAGTTTCCCTTAGAGCGGCGGAGTTGGCGGGTCATTTCTGTCAGGGCGTGCATGCTGTAGTTGTTCCCTGCTCCGCCGAAGGAGGTGAGGCCGCCTAGGAGGGTGAGGGGGGTGGTTTTGGGGAGGTTGAGGTGGTGGCGGGCGAGTTTGGGGACGATGGGGAAGCAGCTTTTCGGAGTGGGTTAGTGTGTTTGTTTGTTCGTTTGGTTTGGGAGATGGTAGGGCGGAACGCACGAGTAGAAGTCGAAGAGGTCGATGTCTCCTTTTCTCAAGTTTGAGACTTGAAGGGCTGCGTCCAACGATTTCGAAATGGCTGGACTCGCGTCGAACGATTCGCGTTCCCAGACTGTTATGTGCCTGTTAGTAACTGCTTTGTCGGGATGCATCGGTGCTCTTACAGTTGTCACTGTCCCTGGTCCCAGCTCCTCCTAGAGGGTATATCCATTTGTCCTCGGGGACACCGAGTTCACGGGCATATTGCGTCGAAGTCAGAATGCATGCCGCGGCCAGATTGATGTTGTTGAATGCATTCATCAGTAAGGGGTCTGTAAAGGTTGTTAGCTGCTGCGGAATCCTCTCGAGGCTTTCGCTGAGACGAACACGGATGGCAGATCATGCGATTTGACTTGCTCGGAGTACCAATGCTCTCGGCCGAATGCGCTGGAATGCCGTAGTTCCATGCATAAGGGTTGGTTTCGGCGACTTTGGCGAAATCCCCGTAGAGCTACATCACACTGTTAGATCGATAAAAATGCGGATTCGTGGACCGGATTGACGTACTTCTGCGCTCTCTTTGTGGTTGTCGATGACTGACTGTCCACGGGATGCACGGAAACCGTTCTCGTACAGCGGATATATCTGGATCGGATTGCCAATGTGATGGCTGGCTCCTAGGTCTAGATGAGGCTGATTAGACGTGATCGATGACCATGAGCCAGGCAACGCACCGGGTTTAAGTTCTCGCGTCGTTGGTGAGAAGACCTCGTTCACGCTGTCTTTCGTCTTCGTCCATCCGGGCGGTGGAAGTTGTTTCTTCACTGCACAAGCGGATACTGCGGCGGGAGGTATAATTTTGTTAGTCGTGATGAAGATGTGTTTGGAAGTACAATCAAAGGGAAAAGTAAAACAGATGCAAATCACGTACGGGAAGCAAGAGCCTCGCCTCCAGTCAATATCGCAACTTTCGTCTCGCCCTTCGAGATCCGCCGCGCCGCCTCGTCAAACAGCAGTCCAGGTTGATTGCCTCCGTGATCAGTATAATGCTTCCGCACAGGATCGATTCCAAGACGCTCAGCAATGAGGCCGGGGAGGTCTGGATATGGCCAAGTCCAGGTCCTCACAACGTCGAGACTGTCCACGGCGGTCCTTAGAAGGCGAGATGCAGGCTCCGACAAGCCCGTGTCTTTGACGGCTTCATCGATGGCGCGGAGCATCAGTCCGAGAGGCTCGATGGCATCTTCGACTTTCTTGGATCGATTGATGAAGTCTCCGACTCCGATCACTACGGGTGTTGAAGACGGAACGCTCATCTCTAGACTCTGGTTGTTTGTGCCGTCGTTTCGCGTATCGTGTGGGGTGACAGGGGTTCGTGCGGGTCTTCGTTCGCGTATCTATTAAGTGGCAGGGGGTTATGTTCGCGTATATGTCCTGAGTAAAAGGTGGTCGTTCGGTTCTTCGTTCACGGATGAGTTTCAGGAACAAAAGTAACGTCCTCCTCTTGCGTGCTGACTGACCTCGGAGATCCCAGAAAGGTTATTTCCGAGATGGTGTACTGTCCTAGCTGATGCTTACATCGATGTGATTGGCCGATCTTTGCCTCGGCTCTTCCTTTCCACCACATCTTACGATCGTCTTATGACACCATGTCAACTACGGAGGGCATCACGTCAACTGCTCCACCATCATTCTCGCGATGGTCACTTTCTTTGTGACAGCTGATGCTATAATGTCGCGATCTTTCGACAGGGAACTCTGGCTTGAGAGAATTGTTGCATGCGATAAGAGGATCACGACACACGGAATGTTGTCAACACGGATCAGATACAAACGTACATGACACATCCAATTCGATCAATCAATCCCACCAAGCCGATGCATTGCACCAATCTCTACGCTCAGCGTGTGGAAACGACCCCTTGGTCTCTCCTGGCTGTTTGGATCGAAAATTCTGCACGTCCTCACCATGGTTCTCACAACCATGCGTTTCCGAACACGACGATTCGACCCCAGGGTATTGCGCAGCAATCCGCTCTCGCAAGGGCCCGAGCAAATTATCGAGTTTCCTGGATACGATTGCCGCCCGTTCAAGGTCCAAGTAAGCCCCATTTGAGTCCAGCGCCGTCTCCATTCGAAGCTTCAGCCTGAGGTCTCCGACGGCGTGAACGGTGTTGAGGAACGGCGCCATGAACGTGTCGCCCAGCGACTTGAACTGTGCCGCATGCTTTCCCAGCCAAACTAGTTGTGCGAAGAGGTTCCATGAGCTCCGCGCCACTTCGCCATCGTTGTCCGGGACGTACATGCGAAGCGTTATGCTCTGGATCAACGCTAAGGTGATCGCAATGCCGTAGCTGCGTGTATTTCGCAGATGAGTCCTCATGTGGCTCCATCCGCTATGTTCCGCGACGGAGCGATCGAAAACCGACGCGCTCGTGGAAGCTCTCACGGATGCTGTAGAAGTAAAAGATAGGTCTGATGTCTCGTGCCAACGTTCTCGACAAATGCGAACCATGGAGCACAAGGAGCCAAACGCGTCGCGCGCTTCTGCTATCGGCCGGACGACATGGAGTGTCTCGCAAATATCTTTGAAGGTATTTGAGGTTTCCCCTTCGAAACCTAGACCTGGACCATCCTCTTGAGAAGGCTCGACGCCTTGTGCGATGTGAAGATTGAAGTATCTCCAGCATGGGCTGAACGGAACGATTTCCAGGGTTCTGTCGAGGAAGATTTCGCCGCTCTATCTATGCGCGTCAGCACTCGGTCGGCGACGCGAGCTGATGTACTTACAATGATCGAGCAAAGCACCACGATGAGACTCATGTCAAAGGCGTCACGGTGGTCGACCGAAGACCCGAGATCGTTGAGCATGTGATTTATGCCGACAACATGTACCCAGATATCGCCTGGCACACCAATGCGATCCTGGAGAATGTTAGAGATAACTGAAGGCGGCAAATTTGTGCTCCGTGAAAGAGTGATATGGCGGACCTGGCAAACCAACAGAAAGTACGCGGCGCACAGCGTGTCCACGTTTTTCGCTTCGACAGGGTCAGCCAAAGCAGTCCGGGTCGCTTCGAGTGCAACGATGTAGCTTTCAAGAACATTCGAGTCCGGTTGTTCGCGGTGATTGGATATTGGCGGTAATGAAAGGACAAAAGCTTCCGTAGCAGCGTCCAGAGCAGCGCTGTGCCCAAGTCGTCTGGGAACATCGCTCAAAAAAGGGCCATACGCCCATCCGACATCGTACCGAGGATCTTTGACGGAGATCTTGCTCACCATCAAAGCAGTCAACGAATCCAGAGCATTAGGTGGTATTTGTTGAAGCACCTGAATTGACGGTGACCTCAGCATGCGGCGATTCTGAGTGCTACGACGAGCTCTATTGTTGGGAACAGCCTCATCCACAAAGATGAATCGCCGGACTCCGGCTCCAGTACAGTCGATCTCCAGACGAGTGCACCTTGAACATGAGGGCTGGGCTTGATCACACTGCAGGTCAAGTCGCAGGTCAGCATTGGGTACTTCCGGTCCCAGTCTATCCCGTAGCTGTCCCCAGTAGTGCCCACTCTCCACTGACCTTCTTGCGAATCTTGCGACAGGCTTCGCAACCACGACTTTTCGGGACACCCGGCATGTTTCGATCTGGCCCTAGGGGTCTGGATTCTACAGCACAGCTTAGTCACTCCGATTGAGGAAAGGACTTTTGTAGTCGTGCTATAGAGCTGCACTGAACAAAATGTCTCGATCTTGAGTACATGATCTGTAGCTGAGTATATTGCGGGGCTCTAGGGTGTCCGTATTAGGTGTTATGGCGCGCTCGGAAGTTTCCTAAGCGAGTCCAGGTCTGCCATCTCGTCATTGATAGTGATTGTCGGTTGGCTGTGTATATATATCACAGACAAACATCCCCAGATCCCCATGGGGCGGGTTGTCCGGCCTATTCGACCGTCTACTCACGTTGTACCATCCACTGGACGGCCAAAGTCAACCTGAAGTCTGCCAGGGGTGTGTTGTTTCCAAGAAATCCATTCCGCAAGACACGCGTCGACTCGAGGCAAGCAAACAAGTCCGATTTCCACGTTGTCAGTCGACAATCCGACTAATCGGCGCATCGCCCCACGAGTTCAAGTTTGGAAATCACGGTGTTGGTGAAGATTGTGGATAAAGGTTGTGGCGAGGTGTTCTGTACACCTTAGAGTTTCGTCAGTCGGTGGAGCATGCTGAGAAGTACGCCGGATTCCGGCCTCCACTTTCCGGTGCTTGTTGCCCTGGTGGAGATCACATCAGTGTCATTCTGCAGCAACCGGCTATTTGCCTGCCTTTTGAGGCCCTCGATCGCCTTCTAGGCGCCGGCCTTTGGCGAAGGTGTCCTAATGCCGATGCCTACATAAAGTATGGGAGCTGTCTGCCGGCGTGACCATGTGAAGTCTTTCGAGATTGCTTTCTGCTAAGTACACACGTCCCGATTATCCTTTCAACCCCTTCAAACATCACATCAACTCGTCTCGCCATGGCTTCTCAGACCGATCTCAGCGCTGCTTCTCTCTTCAACATCAAGGGCTGGGTGGCCGTTGTCACTGGTGGCGGATCCGGCCTTGGACTGGTCACCGCGAACGCACTCGCTGCCAACGGTGTAAAGGTCTACGTGACTGGCCGCAGAGCTGACAAGCTCAAGGATGCCGAGAAGCAGGACCCCAGCGGTGGTTCAATTATCGCCCTACAGATGGACGTCACAGACAAGGAGAGCATCCAGGCCGGCGTTGATGCTATTGCCAAAAAGGAAAAATTGTAAGCTTCGAGAAGGCTTCGATACTCACAAGTTGTTTACTAATGTCTACATAGCGTCAACTTCCTCGTCAACAATGCGGGTGTAACCTCAGGTAGGACTTGCGAGGGCTTGAATATTCGTGTATTTTACTAATCTCTGTAAAGTCAACTACGGCCCCAACGGAGCACCAAAGGGCTCCCCCGCTGAGATCAGCAAGACCATGATGAACAACCAGACCTTCGACGACTGGACCTGGATATACAAGGTCAACGTGGCGAGCTACTACTTCACATCCGCCGCATTCCTGCCCCTGCTCTGTGCCGCCAAAGACAACGGCTTCCCTGAAGTGGGCTCCATCCTCAACATCAGCTCCATCTCCGGCATCACCAAGGAGAGCCAGAACGGCCAGTTCTCATACAACGCCTCCAAGGCCGGCACCATCAGCTTGACCGAGCAGCTTGCAGTCGACTTGAAGCACCTGGAAATCAGGGTCAACACTCTCGCCCCCGGTTATTTGTAAGTGCATACATTCAACGTGTGAGAAGATCAAGAGCTGACTCTCCGCAGCCCCAGTGAAATGACCCCGATCGAAGCCGACAAGGGCAACGAGAAGAAGCACTTCCAGGAGAAATGGGGTATTCCTCTCGGAAGAGCTGGTATGCCCAGGGACTACGCACAGGCAGTCTTGAACTTCGCGGTGAACCAGTATGTCACAGGTTCGACGCTGGTGATTGACGGTGCCTACCTGCTGGCGCACGCGTAGAAAGAGGATTGAATTAATGAAAATGCATTTCATTTGGAGTCATTGATATCGTATGCTGCGCAAGTGCGGCTGATCACCAGACCTCCGTACCCGTCTCGTTAACCATCAAACCGTGCACGTCTTCCTTCGCGCCTGTTGCACACCTGATGAGTGCTTTGGCGCCCTCTCGGGGATCCTTGAGACCGGAGTAGGCATTCAGGTTCGTGGCACAGTAGCCTGGGTTGCTTGCGCTGACGATGAAACCCTCGCCTTCCAGCTGCTTCGCGTACTGGACCGTGATCATGTTCAGAGCCGATTTGGTCGATCGGTAGACCACCCATTGCTGTGCGAAGTCAGTCACAGAATTTCAATACTGTGTGAGCAGCTTCTTGGTGTTGGAACTTACGCCTGGGATCAGGTTCTCTTCGGTTGCCGCATGCATCGAGCCCATGGAAGAAGATGTGAAAGCGAGACGCTTCTCTCCCTTCCTCAGCAGTGGGATGAAAGCCTCCGCCGCTGCGACTGTGCCGAAGACATTGGTCTCGTAGTGCTGGCGATAGAAGTCTCTTAGCGAAGAGCCACCAGATTTGTACGCAGCCTCCTCCTCGGGAAGGGCGATGGCGGCGTTGTTTAGAAGGATGTCGAGTTTGCCGTAATTCTTGTCGACGGTTTCTACCGCGGCGCGGATGGAGGCGTCATCGTTGATGTCGATTTGGATGGGCTCCAGATTGTTGGCGTCGACTTTCACGGAGCTGTCGCTTGCGAGAGATTCGATCGCGGCTTTGGCTTTGTTGAAGTCGCGGCTTCCGAGCAGGACGTGGTATTTGCCTTGGGCGGCGAGTTGCTGGGCTGCGTAGTAGCCTAGGCCTTGGTTGGCGCCTGTGATCAGGATGAGGGATTTGGATGTCATGGTTGGCTTTTGCTGTTCGGGTGTTGTTGTCCGAGGTCGGTGTTGGAAAGATGAACTTTCCTTTACATCATGTCTCGGTCATGCATACTGTACTTATATACATTCGATGTCAGCGCCATCACGGGGATTTGGAAGGACATGTCTTAACTCCGACAACCATTGCAATCCCCTAAGACCGCCATGATGTCTTCAATCGGTACACTACTGTTGCCTATCCCGTAGTTCTTCCAGATCCTCCCTGAAGATGTATCCTCTGTCGCTCGGTGGTACTGAGGCACCACGTCCTTGTATAACTTCGCAGTTGAAAGGTCAACTGCACCGCACGGTGAGTTAGTTGAAACAGAATGGTTCTAGGAGGGAACTAAAGTCTCACATAGCGCAGTCGCCGCCATTCCCGTCCAGACGTATGAGGGGTAGAAAGCTCGATGTTCCGTGAGTGCAGGGGTTAGCGAGTTGGCTTTCCGCGATGCTGCTTTGTCGCACATTTGACGCGGTATATATACGTTGAGTATACAATACGGTCCATCATTAAGGGGATATGGTCTAGCGGTATGACATCTTCTTAGCACCGTACAGCAATGTACCTGTTAAGTGGAGAAGGTTCCCGGTTCGACTCCGGGTTTCTCCATTCATGATCTTTTGTCCATCCAGGACGGTTCTCCTTTTGTTCTATATGATGGACAGACTTGAAAATGAAGCAAAAGGAAATGTCTTTGATTTCATGGTGTGAAGACAAGTCGGGAAAGTTGGAGTTTGGTCGCCGGGCAGACAACAACACTGGTAGCGACGGCTCTTCCGACGCTCGCCCAGGCCCCCTCGAGTCTTCTCTTTAAGAACAGGCCGCTCAGGCCCAGCAGACTGATTCCATCCAAGAGCATGACAGCGACCACGCCCAGTCTGATGAAGTTGACGCCCGTGACCAGATTGACCGCACCATGGCCGCCTGTCCGCACGTGTAGAGGAAGCAAACCGTCACCTCTAGCGGCGCTACCGTTGAGCACTAAGAGTTCTACCCACACGCACATAAGCCTCTCACTCGCCTCGATGAGAGCTCAGTGGTGGCCCTGATGGCCGGCCGTCTCTCTACGACTTCGCGCGACCGCGTCGAAGGCCGCCGCCCCGACAGAAATGTGGCTGTTCCTTTCCAGAAGGTCTCCGACGACGATATGGGATGGCTCTGTTGAGCACACATTCCAACAAAAGTTCCTTTTTGGCCGACGACCTAATCAGGCACTGTGGGTAGAACAACGGGACTTGGGAAGACAGAGCCGTTAGCAAGTGTGGATAGCTATCTTCCTCACAGGGTGATTTTTCCTTTGTTTCCCGACAGGCCACTTGGGCCAGTGGCTTTTCTTTTCCCGGCGGGGGGAATGTCACAGTTCTTGCTCACCGTACAGTACGCTCTCAGCGCTGTGGTGTCTGTTTCGTGTGTAATGCTGCTGATACGATCACAGGCTTTCACTCGATTCACTGAGATAACACAAGTTGCATTTGATACTCTCGGTGGTGCACCGTCATGAAGGATACAAATGGCGTGGATGGTAGCATGAAATTGGCGCCCAAGACAGGCGCGACAGACCACTTCTTCAGACTGGTTATTTACGAAAGCTACAGTATTCACGACACTGTCCATCTAATGAAACAACATCGATAGTGCCTGGCATTACCACTCACGTCTCGTCCTCGTCAGAGACAACATCATCATCACTCTCTCCTCCAAGATGATCCGGATCCTGCACAATCCTCACCTCAACATATAACTTTGGCCGAACATCCCCTCCAGCCTGCAAAGCCCTCGCATCGCAGAACTCTCTCACCTTCAACTTGGGCGTATCATCCCACTTATACAACACCGAGCAGCCCTTGAAATGCGGCAGCACCCAAAGCTCCAGCAGCCACCATTTCCTCGCCAAGAACTCATTCTTCTCGAGCCCGCGAAAACCCATACCCTCGTCGCCTTGTAGGAAATAGTGTTTGGCCGACTCAAGGCTTTCATCAGGCTCGAAAGCAATCTGCATGAAGTGCGTGAGCCGCAGATCGCGACCGTCGTCCACTTCATTGGCGAAAGTGGCCACCACATCAACCGAAATAATAGCAACATCGTTCGCAACGCCACTAAACCCTTCAAGGCCAGCAGGGAAACACGCCGTCGATCTCGTCAAGACGACAGGAAGACTCCAAGGACACGGAAACCGCAGCCTCGCATCTCCCCGCGCAGCGATCGCACGCACAGCCTTGGCCCCACCACAAACCACCTCCGGACCGTACTCCATCAGCATCCTCGACTCCTGCGCCTCTTCCCGCTCCCTCTGCGCGACCTCGTCGTCCAGCGTCTCCTCCCGCACGCCAACCTCGCCCCTCTCCACCCGCTCGAGCAAAACCCTCCGAATCCCTCGCGGACTGCCAACGTTGCGAGCAACGAAGAAAGGATCCGGATTCAGGCCGACGATGTAGCCGAAAATCTCGTCGTCTTCTCTGATCCGGTCGCCGGCGCCCACCGTTCCGATCCGAAGGCCGTTCATTTGCCACGTGGCGACGGACAGCCATGAAACTTTCTGTTTCGCCGTGTCTATTCTTGCGACGACGATGGATTGCGTCGGGATGTCGCCGTTTTCGTCTTCGTAGATCCGGCGGCCGACGCGGATGTAATGCGTTGTGTCCTGTTTGTCGGGCTGGGGTCTTAGGGCTGGGTGTTTGGGTTTGTTTTCTTTTTTCTGCTCCTCTATTGCTGATGTTGCTGCTGCTGCTGCTGCCGATTCTGTCTCCTGGTCTTTTTGCGTATTGGCACGAGGTCGGCTTACCCGGATCTCATCTTCTCCATCATCGCGGAATCGAAGTTGCAGCGGTATGATGGCGTTCCTTCTGGCTTGGACCGGGGAGGTGTCACAGAGCTCTACTTCGGGGTCCTGGCGGTTCGGTTTATCCGTCATTTGATCGGAGCTAGCGGTGGTGTTAGGGGTGGGAATATGTGTGGTAAGGGAAGAAGTTGAAGGGAGTGGTCGTTGTTACACAATTGGCACCTACAAAGTCGTTTGCTCGGTCTAGAGCACTGGTATTTTTTCCTTCACCGGTCAGACAAAGCTGGCCGCGCAAAGCAAACGACATGTGCATTGGTACCACGAGGAGAATTGCGGTTGAGATAGATACGAGACCGCGTGCCAGGATGATCATGCATCCAAACCACAATGTCTCAGTGCCAACGACGTCGCGGATTCATAGGAGTTTTCTTTCTTTGTAAGTCGACAACAAGCTACTCCCCCACCCAAAGCGCTACCCTCACTCCTGTTGATGTCGAAGTGACCTCCCTTCACTCTCCTGTACCTACCTACAACCCCGAACTCCCACCCCGACTCACAGCTCCCCTCTCCGGCTGTCCCTCACCCGCCTTCCCCCTAACACTATTCCCCCTCTTCCTCACACACCCCCCAGAA
>Ga0265797_10007912_pt1 | contig 14353 bp, 15 predicted proteins | sample P2T30metagenome_FD_192433 | JGI IMG/M metagenome (GOLD analysis project Ga0265797, IMG submission 192433) | Plant litter microbial communities from East Loma Ridge, Irvine, California - P2 T30 | ecosystem: Environmental > Terrestrial > Plant litter > Unclassified | place: USA: California... | reverse complement strand
GAGGTCGAAGATTTTGACACACAGCTGATTGGTCATCAATGGCTTGCCAAGCAAGGCTGGAAGAGTGTTTGGGGAGTCGGACGACACGTGTTGGGTAGCCAGACTTTTGACTACTGGCAAGATAACAGAGGCTTCAAGATTGAGCATTACGCTGATGGTGACCTCGTCAACAGAAGTACGCCTACGAAGCGCGACGTGGTTGGTCCATTGTCAGTCTGGGGCCCTGAACTCCCAAAGGATTTCGGTGATGACTCGACTCTTCTGTTGATCTAGAATATTCTAGCATCGTACATAGCTTCAAATGACTGAACATGCAATTAATGATACCTGTAATTCTTTTCATAGCTCTTGGATAAGGGTGACCTAATAACCTCCGCGACTAGTCTTATAGTGTATTTAACTCGAGTCTCGGAATCGTTAATTCAGCTTTGTTACATTCTTAATCAAATTTGCGAGACTGTAGTGGTTCGCTCAGCGTCTACCTCCTACGGCATGCCACATCCTACATCGACACATCACAATTTGGCTGATGCAGACCATGCTTTTCCCATCACGCAAGACCTCCATTCGGTGTATCCATCGTGTGCCAACTTTGGTACAACTCTAGATTGAGATAAGTCAAACGCTTCGGACGTTCGGTATGATGCTGCGGTACCATGATTGCGGTACACCAGCGCGGGTGGCCTAATTGATAATCCCCCAGGCGGTGGGGCGCCGGGAACGGCGTTGTGGTACGCAACACTACACTTGGATGAAAGGAACGCCACTCAATTGTTGCGGTCATAGGCAACATTACATAGTTAACGATTCAAATTGATGCTGACACGGAGCACGACTAAACTATTCTGACCTCGAATCTGCGTCGACGAGAAATGGAACAAGCACGAGTTACGATCATTGGCGCAGGACCAGCAGGACTGACTTTAGCTCTGGCATTGAGTCGTCTCAATGTGAAGGTGCTATTTTCAAGCCGCACTTTTTGTATTGGTCATGGGTGCTGACAACATCAATGGCAGAGCATATTACTCGAAAAAGAGCTCGACATAACAGATGACCCGAGAGGCGTGTACCTCGCCGCCAACGCAATTCGCATCTTGTATGGACTTGGACTGGGTAGTGAGATGCCGGTCATCGGCCATGGTCAGATCGTGTTGGACGACTTTTAGATATAAACCGTTCCACTGACTTCTTTTCCAGAACTCCCGGAGGTTCAATTTCATCGCTCGAGCTTTACTAACACGCCTGTTCAAGTCATGAGTCTAGACCAAGATACGATGCAGCAAATTGTGCCAGCAGGGATTTTACAGATGCAACCGGCTCTTGGTAGGTCTTCGATCCACCACTGATGTCAACCACTGACTTTTGAGCAGAAAAATCTCTTTCTGTCGCCATTGACGCTAGCAAGTTCTGCGAAGTGCGCAGAGGCTGCGAGGTTCGAAAGCTAGTGCAGAACGATACTGGAGTTGAGGTCCACTACGACTCAGTAAATGGTTCTATGCGGAAAATCCAAACGACATGGCTGATCGGAGCGGATGTTAAGCGAGGCGCAGTCCGCAAATCATTTCTCGAACCACTAGCGGACATCCGACAAGTGGACTCAGACTATCAGTGCACGGGCACATGGGTCGCTGCAAACATTCACATCGGTTTACCAACCCCAGAAACCCATCCCGACTTTCCGCCTCTTGCTTCAGGGCTTACTCCAGAAGAGGCGTATGACCTTTTCTGGCCGAAGGGCTGGCATTTCTGTTCACCTCCTGGGAAGCCTACGGCTTCTGGTCGATTCGGCCCTCATGACAAACGTCTGTGGCGTCATGAGTTTGCTCAAGAGAATATCGAAGAAGAGTCGCTTGGTCTCGAAGATCTTTTCTGGGAACACATAACTCCCATGATGACCCGAGATGTCGATGCCGAAGGCAACAAGTTTGATACACCAGCAACGTGGCCAAAAGATACTCTCACAATTCTGCGTTGCAGGCCATTCACATTCACACACAAGGTCGTCAACCGCTGGTTTCACAAGAAGACGGTGTTGATCGGAGACGCTGCCCACGTCTTCCCACCTTTCGGAGGCCAAGGCATCGCAAGCGGTATCCGTGACGCACACCAACTGGCCTGGAGAATTGCACTTCTCGAATCTCGGCCTCGGCCATCAGACCGCCAGGTGGATGAGGCGCTGAGTGCCTGGGCCGCAGAACGGACTCAAAGCATCAAAGATGCCGCATATTTCACCAGCATCAACGCACGCATGTGCAATCAGGGCATTCCCCGGTTCCTCAACCCAATCAAAATTATCGAGGGGTTCCGGCGATACGTCTTGCGGTACACCGAGCCGTGGGACCCATTTGCCTCAGTCGAGCAGTTAGGCTTCAGCAAAGTCGCTGGAGGATTCCACCTTCCACAATACAAAGGTGGCATCAGACTACCTCAAGTATATCTCGAATCTCTGTCCGAATCCAAGCTGCTGTCAGACAGCATCTTCAATGGGGCCGACTCGATCCTCCGTCTCCTGGTGCTGGTGAACGGGTCAGCGCAGATGTTCTGGGATCAGACGCGATATGAAGCATTGCTCAAGAGCTTCGCCATCCCGGAAGCCATCCTATCGCCTGCGTCGACAGTTTTCTTGAGCAAGGTGCCTGCTGCTCCTGCGAGTATTGGACCTTCTTCCGGGCGATTTACTCGAAAATTCACGCCCACTCCTATCCGGAATTTGACCCGCAAACAGGCTCGCAGAGGGTATGATCCTTCAGCTATCAGATGTCGTTTCGGAGATGATGTGCAGTATATCATTGCCCGGCCTGACTTCTTCGCGTTTGCTGCTGCGAAGGATTACGCAGAGCTGAGAGAATGTCTTATGGATCTGACATCGTTGTTGAGTTGAGGTGGGCACTTTATCAGCAAGTCTAAGATCTCCATTGTATTTTGTCGCATGCAACTCATGATGAAGGGTTGCGGAAATAGTCGCAACTCACAAGCTGATCTGTGGAATGTAATTCAAGTGTGCTTTCTCACCCTAGCCCAGCCTGGTTGTATGAAATTAGTAACCAACCAACCTATAACCTCTACTCGGGTAAAGTTGATTGGATACATGTAAGCGAAGTGTAAGTAGATCTGTGATATATGAATGGTTTTTCGGTATCCCCAACCCTGACCGTATGGATGGCTTCCTCCATGAACCAATCAGAGTTCTTCATGGCCGCATTCTCGTGATTCTGAGACCCCCGAGGCTTCCGCATTGGCAAATTTCGATTGTCTCGTAAACACGCTTCGTGGCTCTCCGAAAACACCTTCGAGAGGCATTAGGCTCCTAAACTACTGACTAGTACAATCACCAACCTACCAACCTCATTACAATTGAGCAACCAAACAACCTGAGGGCTCGTTGCATGATCAACCTACCAACCTAAGGCAAAGGGTTTTGGCTGGTTGGTTGCTGAGCACCCTGAGCGAAAGAGCCGCAACAACATCTCGGTCGGTCTTGGTTTGAATTGAAGCAATGTCAAGCACAGTTGTTCATTTCACAATTATGTAATGTACATATTACGATCTCGAAGTACTCCTGAACGCTACACTTCGAGTTTCCGGAGCTCGAACTTCCTATACCAGAGTTTGTCCTAACATTCATCAGCATCAGAATGTGGCGAAAGAAGTGGTGATATACTTACTGATAGCCACAACGGTAACCACGAGGTTATTACACGGATAGATCGCGCTCCACCCCCTTCCCAGAGCTCACTGGGTGGTTTGTCTTGCATGATCTGGTCCAGCACTCTCCGTGCATATTCGGAAGCCGGCATGCCGCTCTGATTACCCTGCGTCTTGAGATTCTCAATGTGGTATTTGATCGAGGTGTACAGAGAGCCTGGTGATACTTGCAGTCCAGAGCGCAGGATGTTGCTCTGAACATATGCAGTAACCACCTCGACGACCTGAACACCGAAGGGTGCGAGTTCCTGCTCAGGTCAGCATCGATGAAACTGTCTCGGCGATGATGGGAACTCACCAGCCTCAGTGTCCTGGTGTACTGACTCAACGCTGCTTTCGTAGCATTGTAGGGACTTTGACATATCATGGGAACATCGCGAGTCACGCTTCCAATCTGAAGAATGATTCCTTTACGAGCGATGAGAAGCCGGGAAAAGACCTCGCACATCTGCATGACTGCAAACACGTTGACTTCGAAGATTTGTCTGACTTTGGTGATGTCGATATCCGTGGCTGGCGAAGCATAGTGGGCGCCGGCGTTGTTGACAAGATAGTCGAGGCCGCCACCAGTGATCAGCTCAACCTTTTTCTTCAGAGCGAGAATGGCACCCTCTTCCTGCACATCCAGTCGAAGAGATGTGATATTTCTATGCGACTCGCGAAGGTTTTGCAGGTCGGATTGGGTGCGTGCAGTAGCGATGACTTTGAGACCTCGGCGGGCAAACTCGAGGGCAAGAGCAGCACCGATTCCACTGCTGCACCCGGTGATGAGCACTGTCTTCATCTTGTAGTTACGTGACATGTTGACACTTAAGGTCTGCAAGGTTCAATGATGAAGGAGAATGATGGGAGATCTGGAAGTAGATTTTCGTCGGCCTGAACACAATGCTCTCGCTCAAAAGGCTTTATTGTGAATGAACGACACCGGACGCTAGATGTCAGTACAGATAGAATAGTGTCCATGACTCCTGGCGCTGAGGCATTTCTCCAATCATCACCGCCTTCCTCGAGATCATGTCTTCAACAGGAGCTGGGTCCCGTGAAGGCGACGAGGTGGCGCAACCGTCCGTCCCACACTCCAACCTTCTTCGAGCTTCCCCACACGCAAAGTCACGTGAACAAGGCCAACTCCAAAGTCGGCAAGAGCAATCCGGTCCCACCTCCACCTCCACATCGCCCCTGACATCGTGTTCTCCATCTTCACGCCGTCCGCTCTTGTTCCCACACTAGCACGCCTCCACAACACTCACCATGAGCGTACGCACGCGAACTCGTACCGCCTCGCGGGTTTGCGAGTTTTGCGGCGGAGAGTTCTACCGCAAAGAGCACTACGAAAGACATGTCCGCACCCACACACGTGAGCGTCCGTTCTCTTGTTCGCTATGCTCGTCCCGCTTCGCCCGTCGGTCAGTCGTCCCACACGCGATTGTTTGCCATTGTACCCGATACCATTGTCCGTTCAACCGAGCATGCTGACATGCCGAAAGAGATACTCTGCGTCGGCACGTGCAATCTTGCCAAACTGGCTCTGAAGCTGTGGCAGCGAATGCACCACCCGAATCAGACGCTATCGCAGTGGCTTCGGTCCCTGTTTCACACAGAACCTCTCAAAATCCACTTCCGACCTTTGTTTCAGGGCAACAGCCTGTCACAGGTGACGCTAGCAACGTCGACTTGGGGACTGGTGGTGTCGACTTTGACATTTCATCTACCATGTTGGATGACTTCCCTGTCACTTTTGAGTGGGACTGGAATGAATCCCTCAATCTGGATCCTTCTTTCTATCTCACCGACACCAATGTCATGTACGTCGATAGCTTGACTCTCAACGGTCTTCCAAAAGTCATTAGCAGCGCAAACCAGCCTCTCGTCGCCATCCCAGCCTCAATGCCCATCGCCCAGAGGGAATCGGAATCTCCAGCGCGGGTTCTTGGCTGTAAGTCTACCTTCTTCCAGATCTGCAGATTGGAACCACACGAAACTAACACGCAAAGCCGCCAACGACGGCTTTCGCGACAACCTCGCCAATAGCCTCGATCGGCGTACTCCAAATGTACCACTGCCACCCACTTCTTTTCTCAATCGATGCATACACACATTTACCACAAGGCTCTGGCCACTTGTCCCGATCATTCATCTGCCGACATTCGATCCGTCCCGAACACATCCACTGCTGCTTCTCTCCATTTGCTCTCTAGGTGCGCTGGCTGATGGCTCGGATAGCGCCATCCGCTACTCCGAGAGGCTCTTCGAAGGCGTACGCAAGGCAATCATGGTCTCGTCTCTCACCTCCACCGTCGGCGGCAACGACTCTCTTGAAATGCTGCAGGCCGTGACCATCGGTCAAACATATGCCTTCCTGTCAGGCAATCCCCTGCACCTGATGACGGCAAGGGCTTTCCACAGCTCGCTCTGCGTAGCTGTGCAAGCTTTACACCAAAGACATCTTCATTCGAAGCCGAAGGATTCTGAACATCGTTCGGACCAGCTATCATGGCAGCAGTGGATCAAAGATGAGTCCCTCATCCGTCTGCTCAATGTCGGCTATATTCACAACGCAGAAATCGCTGCTACTACCAGAAGATCTGCATCCATGCGTGCAGAACCTTGGAGCCTCCTTACCGCAGCCCCAGACCCGATCTTCCTTGCGAAAAGTTTTGACCAGTGGAAGGCCATGCGTAGCTCTGATCCTCGTGCGCAAGTCGAGCCTCATTCGATGTTATCGAGTTGCGCAATCCTGGCAGGGCTGTCGTCTGAGATCTCACATTGCAAGATAGGCCCCTTTGTCCGCATTGGAGACGACGACGTTACCCAGAAAGTGACCGCCTCACTTGTTGCCTGGATCGAAAGGTTTCCGACTCCCGGATATTACGAGGCTTCAACTCGTGCTATGATACTAATGCTCTGGCACGGTTGTTTCCTCCTGCTTCTCTCCGATGTAGATGCCGTCGAGGGGCTGCCCAATTTCGACACTAAGAACGACAACTCCAGCGCCACCATCGAGCGTCTGACCCGTTGTTGGAAGACTCCCCAAATCGCCAGACGATGCACGATACATGCTCTGATCATCCTGCAGCTGTTGAAGTGCCTGCGAATCAGCGACGTGCCGAGTATACACGTCGCCAGAGCGTCATGGCATGCCGGACTCGTTCTGGCGTCGTATGCATCCTACGCGCTGGAGCATGGATCCCCTGTGGATAGGAATTCCTGCTTGCCATCGTGCCCGGAGCTGGATGCTGTCAGGAAACTGAACGTGCTCGACCAGGGTGATTGGGCAGCGGTGAGCCGGAATCTGAGCTCGAGCGGGTGCATAGCATCTGCCCACGTGGTCTCTTCGACGCTCCGATCGCTTGGTACGTGGGGCGATGCCAGGTACTATGCTGCGGATGTCGACAAGCTGCTTGTTTTTGTTGAGACTTGATGTCGACGACGATGTCAAGACAACTGCTAATGTTGCGACAATACTTGCAATATCGATAGCATATACTTCGATACATGCTCTAACATGCTAAAAAGCTCGTTACTATCCCATCCGAACACAATGGGCCATCCGCTGGCATAACCCCAAAACTGCCCGAATACTGCCGATTGCCATGCGTTCGCGACAATCAGCAGTAAGACACGCAAACGCCCTTGACAATCGTCCAAGCTTGCTGGAAAGCCTCTACCACATCTTCCGGCAGAGGTCCACGCTCGAGGCACCTCAGGTTCTCCTCAAGCTGTGCCGCACTGCTGGCACCAATAACGACAGCGTCGCCGCACTCCTTCTTCATCGCGCTGTGATGGCTCGACCATCTCAACGCCGCTTCCCCAAGCGGAATACCGTGAGCCTCAGTCGCGTTGCGGAGCACATCGAGCGCAGCAAAGTACGCATCATTCCAGTAGCGGCCGCGGAAGTTCTTTCCCTGGAAGCGAGCCGGGTCATAGCGGCTACCGGACTCGTGGGAAACAGTGTCGCGCTCGTACTTTCCAGTAAGCAAGCCGCCGGCCAATGGGCTGAAGGAGTAGAAGGCGATGCCGTACGCGCGCAGGCAGGGGAAGAGCTCTGGCTCAACACTTCGTTGCAAAGCGTTGTAGCTGCCCTGGTAGACGTCGGGCTTCTTCCAGCCGTGGCGGTCGCAGAGTTCGCAGATTTGAGCGACTTCCCAGGCGCTGTAGTTGCTCAGGCCGAAGCGGGAGAAGTGCCCGGCGCGGTAGAGTTCGTCCACTGCTTCGAGAGTCTCTGCGTAGGGTGTGTTGTGCTGGTAAGACATTAGTTCACAACTTTGTGCGCCAGAGATGTAGCTATGCTACAAGTAACGATGTCGCTTACATCAGGTGCATGCAGATAAAACAAATCCACCTTCTCAGTATTCAAAGCCTGAAGACTGTCCAGCAAACCACGCTTGAGGTCTTCCTTCTTGTGAGAATACTGGTAAGGACCCATGCGGCGAGGGTTGAGCTTGGTGTCCATGACGAGGCCGCGTTCTTGCCACTTGAGCTGGCCGAGCAAAGCCTCAGACGTTCCGTAGACACGCGCGGTGTCGATCTCGTTGTGGCCATGTTGTTGGAGGACGTTGATGACGGCTGCGACGTCCGAGACTGTGTGGATGCGGGCTCCTTCGGCGCCTGGGGTTGGGTTAGTATGTTGATTTGTGATGTAGCTAAGGTGAGGGAAGGAAATACCTTCTTTGCCCAAAGTCATGGCTCCGAAGACGACTTTGAGGTTAGTCTTTGATTGCGGTGGACTGAGGTCATCGTTCACGGCGATGGGGATGAGAGGCTGGGTGATGGTTTCGGTTTGGGTGGCGGCCATTTTGACTGTGCTGTAGTTTCGTTCAGTCGTCTTGGAAAATGTTTGAGAAGGCAGTGGCAATATTTCAAGATGTGAATGAAATTGATACTAAACCTGGATTCCAACGGACGAGAGTGCTCATGATATACTACACTCGCTGCTGAGCGTCTGCGTAACGTCCCGAGACTCAGAAGGGTGCGATGAAGACGGTAAGCAGGCGTCGGAGGCATGGCGAGACGGCATCAATAGCAACATTGAATGCATCTACGCCGGCGAGTACGTGAATCGATGAATCTTTGCGATGCCATCACGTGTTCGAGCAGCAAGATGCTCGGCCGCTGGAGTGAGAAAGAGAAGGAAGATTGCAGTCGTGGCGTCGTGGTCGTCGGCCGCTCGTTGTTTCCCGGCCGAGCAAGCGGCGCTTCCGATTGGCCAAAACGCCCCGATGTTGTTTGACAAACGACCCGAATGTTGCGATGCATTTCACCAAGTGCCTGCTTGCGTGGGCGTGGTGGTGATGAAACAAATGTAAGGACCCAATAGCAGAGTGGATGGGGTGTAAATGCACTTTCCGGCTCTTTCTTCTTACTGCCAATAAAACCCTCTCCTTGTCCTTCTCTCCTTCCTTCGATAACCTCAAAACAATACCCCGACGACATCTTCCAACACTCAAGGATATACCACCAAGCCTCCTTCTGGATATTCACGCCGGCCGTCACATCCAACAGCACTCGACAGACCTCGACCCATATCTACACCCAGTCTCCACCCCGCCACTGCAACCATCATGCGTCTCTTCCTCCTCCCCGTCTCCACTCGCCAATCGCTCATCTACTGCGAACGCCTCGTCGAACAACTTCCCCTTGGCGCCAAACCCAAATTCACAGACCGCGTCCTCGCAACCGCCGCAACGCAATGGGCAGCCTGGGAGAACAAGCCCAGCGGCTGGCAGAAGCAAGTCACCGTCTACGGGCGCCAGCTCTTGCAACGCATCCCTTACCAGGAATGGGGCCTGAAGAGCATCCCGCCCGCCAATGCTAAGCGTCTACGTGCGCTTGATAGCGAGCCGAAGATGGAGTGCTTGTATCCGGCGAGGTTTTTGGATGAGGAGAAGGTGCCCTCAGTGCTGAAGCAGTTGGCTGTTGAGAGGCAGTCTTTTCATCGGAGGAGGATGTGGCAAAGTGCGGTCATTGCGCCGCTTATGTTGCCATTTGCTCTCATTCCCATGTATGTTCTGGCCTACCACGAACCTTATCCTGCCACTCAGCACTAACCATTTCATCAGGGTACCCAATCTCCCACTAGGCTACATGCTCTTCCGCACCTGGTCACATTACCGCGCCCTCAACGGCGGCAAGTACCTCGAAGCCCTACTATCACGCAACCTGGTCGCTCCAACACCCAGCAAGGAGATGGACGACATGTACGCCGCGGGCCTTCCACCTAATGGCCCCAAATCCGCCTCGGAGAATTCGCCGCTTCAAGCAAACGAAAACGGCGAAGCCATGCTCCTCAAGCGATGGAATGGAAAGTTGATCGCCGAGACCTTCAAGCTTCCCGAGCTGGAGATTGAGATTTCGCGAGCTGTTGATCAAGTCGAGGCGATGGTCACGGGCGAGGTGAAGGCGGAAGAGCACGCTGTCAAAGACAAAGTGGCTACAGAAACTGCTTTGGGGTCGCCATCCGAGAAGCAATGATCCTCAGAACTGACGAGATTGCGCCCAATTTTTCATTTGCTGGTATCTCTTTCTTCTTTCCGGAGACCTTTCAGCGACTGGTCTCCTCTTGTTGAGCAACCACCCAGCGACCTGACAGAATGCATCCAATTTCACTTTAATGGCCATGCATGGCAGAGTGGTGGCAAGCCTGTATGTCATTTTCTTTCTGTATATAAGCAAAGCCGAACCACAAAGCATATGACACCTCCGAGCAATGCAAACATTGGTGATTTCTCTCTCGGTACATCCCAATGCCATTCCAAACGCCTGAAACGCCGTAACTTCGAACAGATTTCCCAGGGCACACGATACCAAGAATGCCAATCTCACCCACCACCCCTCGCCCCATTCCCAAAAGCTTGATACTTAACCGCCAACGCCACGCTCGCACTCTGCGGACTCTGCAACGTACTCACCACTTCCAACCGCCCACTCTCATCCCTCACGCCCTCAAGCAACCTTACCAACTCCCCAGCCTCAAGATCATACCAATCCAGCAACTGCAACCGACAAAGATCTCTTACGCGCGCCATGCTCTCCGCTCGCGTGGCGCTAGGCCCGGGATCTGGCAACAGAGGCGGCGCGAGGATTAAAGTTGCGTTCTTGTTTGCGCGGAGGACGGTTAGGTGGGCGTGGAGTTCGGTTAGGAGGGTGGTTGCGAGGGTGGAGTCTGTGCTGTTGGGGCTGGGAGGGGTGTTGAGGCGGAGGATGTAGACTGCGGCGTCTTTGATTGGTTGGGTGGAGAGGGGTGGGCGGTCTTGGATGGTTATCCGGCTGCTGATGTTACTGTTTGGAGTGCTGTCGGTGCTGGGATTGGAGCTGGTGGTGTCTTGTGATGGGTGGTTTAGCTGGACGGTGAAATGCAGGAGGGGATACATTTCTGCCAGGGCGATGGCGGTGCTTGGGGAGTCGGCGCCGACCTGGTTGTTTGTCAGCTCTCAGGTCTGGACTTCGGGCAGTTCTATGCTTTGCAGATGGCGAAGAACACTTACATCGACTATGCGAGCATTGCCCAGACAGCTCCAGTTCAGCCGTCCGAGCAAGTCCACCATCGCATCGTTGTTATCACCGGTCAGTCTCCGAAACGCATTCCACGTCCGCTGCAATCGCGGCTGCTCAACACAAGCCGTCTGAAACGGCGTAGCCTGTTCAAACGCCGCGCAAAAGGCACTACCATTGCTCTTGGAATCCGCTCTCCCACGACGCTGCTGCGTAGCATGCGCCATCTGCAATGCCGCCGGTGCTACAGTCCCAGCGAGGAACAACGTAGCATCTAGGTACGAAAGGTCGGTGATGAAGGGTGCGGACAACGGCGAATGGGAGATGTGGCCTGGCTGGGGCTCGCACAGGAAACCTGCGGTTGCGGTCATTCGAACGACGCGACAGAGTTGTCGTTCTGGGACGCCGACGAGGTCGGCGAGCTCGTGGGCGGGAATCTTGCCGTGTAGGGGGATGCAGGCGAGGACTTGGAATTCGCCGAGCCATTTTAGGCAGGCTAGGAGCTGGGTCTTGTTGTTTGATACATCTTGTCAGCAAGTTGCGAGAAGCAGAAGTTCGTTTTGTGAGAAGACGGAACGACATACCTTGTTGGCGAGATCCTGGATGAAGGATGCTGGATCGCTGGGACAAGTTTCTTCTGGACGGCCGTTGCTGGTTTGGACAGCCTGGACAGCCTGGACAGGGCCATCGTTATACCTGGTGTCCACGTCCATATGTGCTGCTGCACTGCAGAGATACAAGTCAGTGTCACACAGCGTACCAGAGCAATCAACGGACAGACACGTACAACGATGTGAGCGACCACGGGTTCGACAGGACTGGATTGATTGATGACATGGCCAAGGACTCGAGATGTCTTCCAGTATCTGGGACAGCCTTCGAAGTAATTATCTAACCCAACTACATGTACCATGACATGCATGCCAGTCGCCCATTGCGAACGAACCAATGCAACGCTCGTGTTTATGCGGGATCAGCCTCGCAGCCAACTGCCGCCCGATGTTCAGCTGCGGAAAGCCAGAGCCGCCACCAAACGAGGGCAACGAACGCTAGCGATCCATCGCGCATTAAACACCAACGAAAGCATCGCCTGCCTGCTGCACTTCCTTGGACGCAACGGATAACGTTACCTTGACCCAGCACGAGCCTCTGCGTCGCCACGTATCTCCCATCAGGGCCATCACCCTAATCCTTCCTTTTTCTCCTCCTCCTCATCCTTCGCCGTTCCTCTTACATGCCCGCAAAAGTGCCGATCACTGCAAGCAATGTTCCCGCAAGCGGCAACATCGAGCGCATCAGATGCAACCAACTCCACCTCTTCACCAAACCCTTAACTTCCTCCAGATCAGAAGCAGCAGCAGCCGCCTCTTTAGACATTGATCCAGCCTGCTGCAACCGTCCAAACAACTCCCCATTAGTCCCTCCCATAACAGTCCACGTAAACGGCGCTATCGCAATCGTCAGTCCACCCGCGCAAGCGAAAACCCCCCAAGGTTTGCCCAGCGCGCTCTGCTGCAGCGCCGTGCAGGCGTGCAACAGCAACGTGCCGACCGCCATGCTGGGCATGATGAGGTGCCCGTAGTGGTACATGCGCGACCACTGGCGGAGCAGCTGGGGTGAGTCGGTGGCGGTGTCGAGGAGGACGGGGACGGCGACTAGGGAGAGGGATGTCATGGCTCCTGCTGTTGTGTTAGATTGCGCTGACTCTTTGGTTTTTGCTATTCTTGTTCGTGATGATTGCTTGTTTGTTGGATGGCTGGCTACTGACCGGTCAAGAAAGCGCCGGACAGGATTCCTGTGATCTGCACGCCAAGGTCTAGCATGTTGAGCGTTTCTGTGCGTTGGAGCTGATGTGTTTGGTAGCGGTTCGTGCTTGGTTGTGCTTGGTCTTGCTTGGCTTTTGAAATAGAACGGAGGATCTAGAGACGGGAAGCAGATAGGAGTATCTTTGTAACAGCATATAGCTGGACTACATGTAACACCTCCCGACTGCTATGTTCGCCGCTACTGTTATACTCCGCGACGGTCGTGTGTGCTACGGCATGAATAACAACCCAAGACTCTTGATCGAGAGAAACACAGCGATGCCAAATAAACACCCCGAAGACCACGGCCTCCCCAAAATCAATATGGACAGCACGCCGGGTCCGCCCAAACCAAGCCCATGCGTTCGTCGCCTACAAAGTTCCACAGTCAACCTTGCAGAGATAAACCAAAGCACCGTCAGCGCGTCGTCGGGTCATTATCTAATAAGCACTTGCATTACATATGCAAACGCGCAGCTACAGCTATCATCGGGGTGATTACTCGAGTTGCTATGTCTCAACACATATTAACCTGCTTCTGACCCCAGCCTAGCGCCGATCCTCCTCGCTAAATTTACGCATTTCCACACTGTATCTACCCGCCTGAGAACTTGTGGCACGGAAGATTTATGTACTGTCGCTTACCTACATCGCTGAACGGCCCGTCTGCCTGTTCGCGGGACGAATGGCCCGTCAGCCGATGCGAGGATCAAGGTTGTCAGTCTAGAACGTTACACGCTTTTCCAGCCTCATCACGCCAGAGTGAGCACGTTAGGTGAACGCGCAGCCCGGGTCCTGAATCCTGGCGTGCCCGTGGGTTTTTTTGTTTGAAGTCAAGGCTTTCGCATCAACGTTGTTGCGGGCTAATGATAGGGTGAGTCTCGCACAGCTGAGAGGCGGTATTCTCAAGTCCCATCACCTAAATATACATCCCATACCTTGAATTTTTGGGTAGCCTTGCTAGTTCTCACTCTCGCTCTCACTCCAATCACCACCCAAGGCCGGAGATGCACATATCCGCCGCCGCCTGCAAGCAGGCCATCTGCAGAGAAGCGGGTACCTGTGGGTACCTGTTCGTGGGGGAACAAGGTATTGCGCACGGCCGCCCGGGTAAACAGCGTGAAGAAGTATAAATCATGCAGGGTCTCGTTCTTTAATCTAAAGCACGCATTTAGACCCTGGAGATCAGGGCCGGGCCAGTCTGTTGATAGAGGGGCAGTCGGGGCACAGAGCGAGTATTGGTTTTGGACGAGAAGAGATGGCAATGCCTGAAGCTTCCGTACTTGAACTCCATGCTGTGTATTGGGAGGTTGGTCTTGTGATTTTGTCTTTGTGTTCTCTAAGAAACCTCT
>Ga0265797_10007910_pt1 | contig 14357 bp, 7 predicted proteins | sample P2T30metagenome_FD_192433 | JGI IMG/M metagenome (GOLD analysis project Ga0265797, IMG submission 192433) | Plant litter microbial communities from East Loma Ridge, Irvine, California - P2 T30 | ecosystem: Environmental > Terrestrial > Plant litter > Unclassified | place: USA: California... | reverse complement strand
CAGAGTCCGAACTCGAGATTATCAAGGAAGAGCCAGATAGTGATCTGGAGATATTGCAGCAAGACGATATCGAGGATGATGAACAAGAGTCAGATCGCGATGCCAATGCACTTGACATGTTCCAAGAAGATCAAGAAGACGAGCAATTCATCGACGACGAAGTAGACAATACCCTCGGAGAGCCAGCCGCAAACGAAGATCTAGACGAGATGCGCCTCACCTTCAGCCTATCGCGTGCAAAGACGCGGGACCTGTTCAGAAACGCGGTCGAATGGATGGTAATGAAGAAGATCCATCCCGGCTTCGACTCGACAAAGCACGTCTACACGCTTACCTTCCGCAAACTCGACGATGAAGTCAAAGGCCTCGCAGGCTCAAAATACACATCCTCAGCCTGGACTCCAGACTTTACCCGCGCCCTGCGCGCCCGCCCTGAATTCCAGCTCCATGACCTTAGTGCCGCGGAGAAGGCAGTCATGTCCCCGCACTGCGACGCCTGCAATCGCAGCAACCACACTGCAAGCTTCGAGCTCATGCTCACCGGCCAGCCCTACGACCCCGAGACGCTCGAGCCTGTGGCCATGGACGATTCAAACTCTGATTCAGACAGCGACTCTTCTGGTTTGTCGTCGGACTCTGAATCTGGCCCCAATGGCGAGCAGGCAGCGTACAACTTCATGAAAGAGCGTATACCGCCCGAGACTCATCGCTTCCCGCTGGGGTCAACGTGCAAGGCCAATGCGCAGGTGGCGCATACGTTGTATCATTGGCGCCACCATCTCTACCAGTGGGTCAAGGATTACCTGAAGGCAGAGGGCCATCTTACGGCGGAGAAACTGGTCAAGCGCGATGGGTGGAGTGATCGGAAGCGGGAGAAGAAGGCGGGCAAGATTGTGGATAAGATGGAGGAGACGGGGCAGATCAGGTCGCTGTACCATAGTTATAAGAATCAGCTTCAGGCGGCCCTTGAGACGGATAATGATTATCGGAATGGGTGGGGGAGGGCACGGTAAGGGGGTAATGATTGGGTATTCTGTGATGTGAAGCTGCAAGGGTTTTGCTTTGGATGGCTTTGCGTAGTATTAGTAAGTTGCATCAGGCGAAGAATGTGCATGAATTCTGGATTCGCCAAATAATGAACAGAAGTGCAAGACAATGTATTCGTGAGTCTGGGTATCATGCTGGTTCTTTGGGCCCTTGGTTGCTCCGCTCCACCATCTCTGCCTTTTCTACAACATCTCGTCCACTTCTACTGGCGCCGAAACACTCTCCGGTACCGTAGTATCAACCTTTTTGCCCTCTACTTTGACCTCTCCAGCACCTTCCTCGACAGCAGCAGCGTCGATCTCATCCATGTCCTCGTCACTAACCCACCCCTCCCCCTCGGCCTCAATCTCCTCAATCGCATGCTCCTTCTTACTCTTCTTCACGCCCTCACCATTGACATCCTCCCAACCCTTGGCCCTCTCCTTGACCTTCTTCTCCTTGCCCACACTCTTCAGCCTCTTCTTCTCCAGCTTATCCATGTTGTCCTCGGCGCGCTCAAGGCCCTTTTGGTAGCGTAGCCGTTGTGCGCGTGTCATGTTACCACTCTTTCTCTGCTTCTTTTGTATGCCGGCATCTTTTGCGGCGAGGGCGTGCGGGTTTACTTTTGAAGGGCGTGACGGCGAGGCCGAGTCGCGGGTTGTGTGCGCCGGCTTTTGCGCGGATTTGTCGAGGTTGAGCGAGGGCGAGGCGGCGCGGCGCGCGGCCCGTGAGTGTACTGTTACTTCTGTGGGCAAGTTGTTAGGGATTGGGCGAGTGCATGTTTGTGTTGCGTAGGGTACGTACGGCGCTTCTTGACTTTTGCCGTCTTCGCCATTGTGCTTCTACCAGATTCGAGGTTGCAGGTACTTTTTTCTTGTATAGGCACACAATTGCAGTCTAGTGGCGATTTGAGTATTTGTATTTCCTCTCTCTTATCCTTTTCAATTTACTGTAAGAGCGCTGTTTGAGTGGAATTCAGATGTTGTGAAATCGTCCAAGGTTTCTAAAAGTTCCCCCACTAGCTCGTCAAGCAAGATCCCACTTGAGCCGCTAGCGCATTCCTGTGCCTTCTCCGGCCGATAACCCTTCGCATCACGGGCAAGCACAAGCCCTTGCCCTGCACATTCACCCCCATAACGCCCGCCACTCCCGCCGTCGCTCGTCTCGCCCGACTGTCGCGCCCTTGTCCTTCCCATGTCGCAGACAAACACACCGCCGCGTTTGCTCTGTTCGACACCGTCTATGCGCTGGCCCGAAGGGTGAAGGACTCGACATTGTGCGCCTCCACCTGCGAAACCACAGTTCACCAACACATCGCTACCGCAATACCCACACACCGCCGCGCCTTCTTTTACGCTTGCCGCGACAACCCTAGCGTTTCAGCCTATTTCTATTCACCCAGCAATGAACTACGAACGATACCCAGAGTTCGAGGCCTACAAACAACGCTGGAATTCCACCACCGATTCGCATTCCACCATCACTAGCATTATCCTGGGCGCTCTCGTAGGCTCCTACGCGCTTTATAAGACCTTTGATTTTTTAGGTTATCCCGTCTCGCTTTGGGTATACCGGCTCGTACAAATGGCTACGGACGTGCTACGCCTGCGGGGCTCGTCGTTTGGCTCGACGTCCTCTGAATCTACCGACGACGAGACAATGCAGCGTGGAGGCATGCTCGGAAGCCTCTTCGCGCTGAACCCGGGGGGTCTGATACAGAAAGGAGTACGAGGCGTCGCGAACGCTCTCTCTATAGGCCCCAGCGAAGTCCCACCTGGCTTGGGCAACATCAGCAACTCTTGCTACCAGAACAGTGTGATCCAGGGCCTTGCCTCGCTCCCTTCGTTACGCGACCATCTCGCCAAGATCATGTCTGAACATCCCTCGCTCACACCCGAAAGCACAAACGGTGCGCTCTTCGACATCATTACCAAGCTCAACAACCCAGAGAACATGGGCCAGCATTTCTGGATTCGCGGCAAGCTAAAGTCGATGAGCACGTTTGAGCAACAGGATGCGCAGGAGTATTTTAGCAAGATTTTGGATGCGCTGGATGAGGAGATCAAGAAGACTGCTAGTAGTAAGAGGCGATCCTCTGTCTCTTGGCTGGAAGTTACAAAAAGCCTTGGTAACTCACCACGTACAGATGAAGATGCGAAGGACGGAGCAAAGGACGAAGCAGAGAAGTCGGAACCATCACCTGAACAGATTCCATCGAACCCCCTCGAGGGCCGCCTCGCCCAGCGCGTTGGCTGCACCTCCTGTGGCTACTCCGAAGGCCTTACTCTCATTCCGTTCAACTGCATTACCGTATCGCTTGGCAAGAACAACGGATACGACATTAGAGATTGTCTTGACGAGTACACGACATTGGAGTTTATCGACGGTGTCGAATGTGCAAAGTGCACACTGCTTAAGCTGCAGAAGACGCTGACTCCTTTGGTTGCCGCTAAGCCCGAATCGCCACTGAAAGCACGCCTGGACGCTGTACAGGAAGCGCTGGAAAAGGAGGATTTTGAAGACAAGACACTTCTGAAAACGCTCAACGTGCCAAAGAAGAACTGGGTACAGAGCACAAAGTCGAAACAGGCGGTGGTAGCACGTGCGCCCCAATCATTGGTACTTCACGTCAACCGCAGCAGTTTCAACGAGTACACTGGAATGCCGTTCAAGAACACAGCTGGTGTTTCATACCCCACTGTACTGGACCTGGGGAATTGGTGTCTCGGTGGCATGTCAAATGGCCCAGAAAAGCTCGCTGCGTCAGAGGAAGAATGGCCAAGGGATCCGAAGGAGTCGATGCTTGCCAAGGGGGAGCCTATGACGGATTCACCCTTCCAATACCGGTTGCGCGCTGCTGTCACGCATTACGGCTCACATGGTAATGGCCACTACGTTTGTTATCGGTCTCACCCAAAGGCTGCACCCAAGACTGAGATTCAAGAGGACTCTGAAGCTGTAGTAACGGAAGACGAGCATGCCGAACAAGTTCAGGAAAAGGAGTCACAGCAAGTCATTACTGAACCCCAATCGGAGCAATGGTGGCGATTCAGTGATGACAGCGTTTACGCCGTGTCCGAGCAAGAAGCGCACCAGGGTAACGTCTTTATGCTCTTCTATGAACGTATCGATGAGTCGACACCTTCCGCAGACCAAACCACAGCGGTGGCTACTTCAGTAGCCGAAGACACTCCATTGCCACCAACGGATGTCACATCATATACTCCAATTTCAGCAGATGATGAGGCCATCACCATCGCTCTACCCGAAGAAGAAGACAACGATCTGCTCGACCCTACCTCTTCTGAACCCACCCCACAATTCCAACAACCTCATCCCGAAACCCCCGCAACCCAGCAGCCCAAACCCGCGGAAACCGTGCATCGATCACCACTCGCCGAAACCTTTACCCCACCGGCTCCCCCCTCTATCGCCCCTGAAACAAACCTACAACCAGAAACACAGACACAAATAGAAACAGAAACAGAGGCCGAAACAGAAGTTAGCGACGACGACGCAGACTCCACAACCGCACCATCCACACAACTCACCTCCGACAACGATTCTGGACCTGAAACTGACAAAGCCACCAGCAGCAGCAGCCCCCAGCCACCCGAGCCAGTCGTTGTCGTCGCCACCGCACCGACGACGACTATCTCGCCCAATATGATGCGCACTGCGGGTAACAAGAAGAGCCGCAAGCAAGGTAGCAATCGCCGTGGTTTGCCCCTCGTGTCTGCGACGTAGTCTGCTCGTGGCACCAAACGCGCTAGGTTGGTTTGTTGTGTTGATGGGCCTGGAGTCCGGTTTGGGTTTGGGGTTAGGGTTGAAGATGAAAAGGAGAATACGAAGGCGGATGCGAAGAGAGAAGGGGAAGGAGTGTGTGTGTACGGTCAAATATGGAGATGAGAGTTTTGATTCCGGGAGAGGAGGATTTTGGGGGTCATGGTTGGTAGTGTGATGGTGTGTACTGTAAGGTTGGAATTGTGAAATTGTTGGAGCAAAGAAAGAAAGAACGAAAGAGAGAGTAAAAAGAATCATGTTTTAGGCGTTGGAGTACCTGTTTGCCCGACAGGGTCAGGTTGGCGTTTTATTATTCATTGCTGTTCTTGCTGTTGCTAAATATCATATTGGTATTGCATGTTTGTTATTGGTTGATTCACCCTTTCTAGCAGTACATATACGTGCTGTAAATGGCAAAAAAAAGGGAATCAAGTATGACCTTTTTTGTTTTCTCAAAAGATCTTGTGTTAGTGGTGTAATGTGTGTGTGTACTCGCTTGTATGTCGAAAAAGGTTTACGGTAGTACTAATAATATTGCTACTTCATGTATTCCATGTACACAATACAAACAAAAGATTTAGAGTTGTGTGTTGTTGATATCATCTATTTTACATTCCACCACAATCACCATCAACTAACACACATTCAACTCTAAGTCCTGACAAGATTCCCCCATATGTACATCCCCTCCCTCAACTGTTTCCTCATCCCCATCCCCATCCCCACCCTCACCCTTCCACCCCATGCCCGCCCAATCCCCCGCGGTCCTCATAACCGCCTCAAAATCCACTTCAGCATCAAACCATCTATCTCTCCTTTTCGTCTCCCTGACGCCACCCTCAAGCGCCACGCGACTCGCCCTCGTTGTCCTTGCCCTCTTCCCTGTCCCGCCTACCGTAAGGAGACTACCCAAGCGAAGGCGCTGATCCTCGAGCATTTGTTCGTGGGCGACTATGCTGCGGACGTAGGGAGCGAGGTCGAGGGCGACAATGCTAAAGGTGCGGTCAAACGACGAGGGTGTGAGAGTAAAGGATGTGCGTTCTGCGAGGAGCTGATCGGGTGGAGCGGCGAGGCAATCGAGGGCGGAGGAGAAGATGGGACGGGTGAGGGGGATGGAGGTGCGTTGGGTATGGCGAGCGCGGAGGATAGAGGGGGCGGATACATGTTCGGTGAGGGGTGGTGTTGATAGTGATGGCGAGGTACAGAAATCGGGGTATGTACGGTGGATGAGGAGGTGCGTTTGAATGGAAAAAGCCGTGTCAAGATTCATATAATCTGCGACGGGGTCGACTTGCAGCAAGGGCGCGGCGAGGTTATAGCTCAGGCGGGATTTTTCTGGGATGGGAGGTTGCGTGGCATCAATGGGCTGGTCGTCGTCTGTTTCGTAGTTTGGGAGGTTGACACGACAGAATACATGTGCAGCACTCAGTGAGTCGACGTATGCGTCTAGGCGCTTGAGCTCTTCGATGCGGGAAACCGGTTCTGGCTTTTGTGCTTGAGGCAAACTTTGCTCGTTCTTCAGGGATGCAGTCCAGGCAAAGGGACTGATTCCCCAATCACCCCAAATCTCCTGCAAAAGCTCTTCTTCTTTGTTAAACGCGGCGTTGGATCGCGCCTGGAACACATCGTGGGAGAGCCAGCCCATGCCAGACTTGTACGTGCCTTCGCTAGCAACTCTCAGTGTCCGACCGTTCTCATCCGTATCTTTGCCGGCTGGCCAACGCTGGTACATCCACTCTAAGCCGCCCTTTCGATCGCCTACAGACATTTGGCACCAAAGATCCAGTTCCATGATACTAGCTCGAAGGTCATGATCCTTGGACTCGTACAAATCTTTCACAGCCTGTCGCTCAAGAATATGGCCTTCCTTGCCCGCAAGAACAAGAAGATAGTCAGTCGCGACGTCCGTAGGAGCTGGTTGAAGTCGAAGAATAGCCGCGAGTGGCAGATCGTGCATCGGAATCTGTCGTTCATCATTGCAAGTGATGACGATAGGGCGTTTTGATAATGAGGCAATCTTGATGATTTGAGCCCAGAACTGCTGGTCTTCATCGAAAAGTATGTCAGCCTCTTCAATGAGGATCAAAGATTGCTTCTGCGAGTTGCGCGAAGCTTGCGCCACAGGAAGCATAGTTTGAGCTGCAGATGTTGTTTTCTTGACATCTGGCCCTTGTACTGTAGGCTTTGGATTGGCCGTCGCTGCTCCGGGTTTCGCATGGAAAAAGGATGTCATCATTCCTTGTCTTCCGCTACTGATGTCCTTCTCCAAAGCCATATCCATGCGATCGTTGTCGTCATCGACCTGAACAGGTTCTTGAATAGATGCTGCACCGCGTTTATGATTGACCAGGTGGTTTGCTGTCATATCGCCAACCTTGTCCTGGATGTCTTTCCCTGAGCGACGCATACCGGCGTTTATTTCAAATACCTCAAAGCCCAGTTCCTTGGCTACGGCATGCACTGTTGCACTCTTGCCACTGCCGTGTGGTCCACTCATTAGCACAACATTTTTGTTCCGCGTCCATTGTGACAGCCTGTAGGATGCTGGTTGTATAAGACTCGTGCCATCTAGAGCGGGTATCATAATCATGTCTTCGTCTTCATCCTCTTCTTCATCGTCAACAATGAAGCTGTCAAGAGCCTTCCTTCGTTTCTTCTTTGGTGGCTGTTTGGCATCTAGCATAGTCGTTGCTTTTAGCGTACCACTCACAGCCAGGACTGTTAGGCTTTGCAGCCAGTCTTTCAGAATCATAGCTTCTGTGCCCGTCTGTAGCACATGTGATGCAGTTTTTGGAGCGTACTTCTGAGTCCAAGATTGAACCTCACATCTTCCCTCATCGAAAGGCGTGAGAGTGTGTTCGATCTCATTGAACAGATCTCCTATGACGGGATGGATTGGCCGCGTTCTTGACATGGGTACCTGGGCCACCAGTTGTTCACGTACTCTACGTTGTATCTCTACACCTGTAGTGAGTAGTCGAGTTGGTAGGCGGGCGCCTTCCGTAGGCCCTGGCGGCGATGTAGACTGATCTCTCGGGCTAGTTCGGTCTTGAATAAGATCATGGGCAAGCCTGGCGACTAAGTCTTCATGGGCTGGAACGGAGACAACGGCATTCTTCAGCTTCCGGGGTCTTAGTGCTAGCTGTATGCAAGCTGAATTGTCCAGACGTGATGGTAGATGGGTTGTGTTCAGATTACGAACATGTGCATTTTCTCCAGTGGGCCATACAGCTTCTTTCAACCCGGATTGCTTCCCATCTTTATTGGTCCGTAGTCCGCTATTGAACGCCTGCGCAGGCTCAGGTGATCGGTCTCTAAGAGCCTCAGCACGCAGCTTTCCCGGGGTACAAGCGCTCTTCCTTGGGGTTGGTAGAGGCAGTTGGGCGATCACTTTAGTCGAGGATGCATCTTTCTGGGTCTTGCCGCGAAAGAAAGGGTGGGTGTTTTTGGGAGGTGCCGCAGGTTTTGTTGCTACTTTGTTCTGTGTCGCGGCGCGTGTTTTGGATGTCTTCTTTGCATTTAGGATGTCCTCAATCTTCTGACCTATTGTTGCTCGACTGACCGCATCTGTACCGTAACTAATGACTGTCACCGTGGGAGAGATCTTTGGTTTTGTAGGCCTTCGGCCTCGTCGCCTCTTCGGTGATGTTGTAGGCTCTACTGTTGGCTTCAGTGGACTAGAGAGGAGTTTGCCGCTCTTGCTGATCTTAATCTGCTTCCTGGGAATTGCTTTCTTGGAATCATCCAAGATGTGTTCCAATGGAATAGTATCAAGACCTGGTTGTGCTATAGATGGTGGTGTGATAGGCACAGTAGGTGAATCTGACTGTTCTCCTGGCTTATGCGTTGGTTCCTCCAGTACGTCGACCATTGTTGAATCGGCATGTAACGGCTGTTCGGTAGTTGCTTGCACACCTATTGATCCTTCTTCTACTTGTACATGTAGCTGTTGATGCCAATCTAGAGAATCTGGTCGAGGTTGCGCTGAGGTCGGTGGCTCGAGTGAAGGGTCTGGAGAGGCAGTCTTTTGCCTTTTTCTTCTGTCTTGATTCGGGTCCACGTCCAAAGATAATTCCGCGGAGGTGCCGGGGTTGTTTACGGCGCTTCCAACCGCTTCCTTGGTTGGTGGAGGGCGGGTGAATCTGTCCAAAGATGCCTGGTTCTTTAGGTGAGACCCGGTATTCTTATCTTTTGCCCCATCTGTTTTCCTAGTCCTCTTTTTACGACCTGGGCCGGCCTTGGGGTTTGTTTCAGTGATTTCGGTGTTCTCGTGTGCATCGTCGTTTGCAGTCTCGTTTGCGGAATCCAGTGTTTCGGGAGCGTGGTTGCCTTCAAGATAGGTAAGCGGAAACGTATCTGCATTTGCCGCGGTGACATACTCTGAGGCTTGGAAAAGAATGGATGTACGGTCTTGCTCTCTAGATTCATTGCAGGTTGCACTGCTGTGAGAGCCATTTACGTTTCCAGAAGCTACCAGCGCATTGAAACAAGATGAACAAATTGGCAGAGGTTGGTATATGATAAACAGAAAAAGTGCGTTGCGTGCAAGCGTAAAGTAAAGGTACGTGTTCGTCGTCGTGAAAACATGACCTAAAGACATCCCCAGGCCTCGCTCCGGTACACGCGACGTGACACGCTAGCGACGCCACCAAAGCCACACTTCCGCCGCTGCCAAGATTTCGCACCGCCCACTTTCTGCCGGAGCTCCAACTTTTTTCTCGACAGACTCGGCTTCTCAAAGCAAAAGCACGCGCCTCGCCATACGGCTCACGCAGACCCGGATTAGTATTTTACAGATAGGTCTGGCAAACACCATGTCGTTCGACCAGCCAATTGGCGCCCCCTTCACACTGGCGTCGCTGTCCAAGCCTATAAGTTCTAGCAGTAATGGACGCGTGCATGCCGCTGGAGTGTGCAGTGCCAGCGGCGCAAAGAAGAGGAAGCGCACCGAGATTGCAGTCGGTGTTGATGGAGAGGGCGTATCCATTTACAGTGTATGTATCGTTATGTCGCAATATGCAACAATCACTCAAACATTTGTAGCTTCAAAATCCCCAACTAGTAACTTCGTATGCGCTGCCGCCGAGCGCTACCTTCACAACCGCCCCGTACTCCATCTATCGCAAAGGCCCACCCCGGACACCGACGCATCGCTTCACATATGTTTCCCTAGCTGGCTCTTCGCCTGCTGAAAAGCCGCAACTTGTGTGTTTCCATGACAAGATATCCGGCGACCAGACCGAGACCACCAAAACTTCGCACACGCCCTCTGGCCCGGCACAAATCTCAACCCTGGAGTCCCTCCCAGTTGCGCCTGGCGGCTCATCAAAGGAAAACACACATGATGTCATTGCGACGTTTGACAATGGACATGTCGCATGTCTCTCGGAAAACCTGGGTGTTGTCAGATGGGTCTCGGACTTGAAGTCCTTGCTTTCGGTTGGAAGGTCTGACATCAAGATTGAACACACTACGCTGGCTAGTGCCAGGTCCGTAACCCGCGGATTATTGCGAAGCAGGCAAGACATTGCTACGATCCTGGACTCAACCCCGGATGCCACATCGGATCTTCTAGATCTCATCCAGGTCTTTTGCGCAGTCGGCCGCGACTCGAATGGCGTAAGGACGCTAACTCTCCTCCAAGTCCAGCCAAGATCTGCAGACCTTACTACAACTCAGCTCACTCCACTGAAGCACCTACTGTCGTGGGACCTCCCAAGTCCAGTCAAGACGTCGAGTGACAACGCCTCTCCTACACAGATTGCCCTACATCCTTCCAGTGGTGCCCTTCACATCCTTACGAATGACCAGATGCTCTCTTACGACCTGTCCGGAACTGTACCGAAGCTCTACTCAGAATTTGCCTTGCCAGGTTCCAGCGTTGACTCCTTCCTGCGAACCTCACAGGACGTCGTTTTCACCACTTCACAGAACATTTGCCGAATATTCGATGTCAAGTACAATTCCTTACAAGGTTTCTACTCTATGAGCTCTGAGTTGTCTACGGAATCTACCAGCCCATCGAAGAAGAGAAAGCACGCGCAGTCAGACACTAACCAATATAAAACCTCACCTTGCAGTTTGGTAGCATATTACGCTGATATCGGGCTGGTTGTGGCCGCTCGAGAAGACGAGATAATTGGTATGCAATTTGGAGGGGTAGCCCTGCGAAAGAGGGTCAAGACTGATGGTACTCTTCTGATTGATGCTCTTGGAAAGGGTATTGGCTCTGAAGCAAAAATCGTTGAGGGCCAGAAATGGCAGGACCGGAAGTGGAAACTCAACAAATACGCTATAAAAGGAAAGATTGTAAAGTTCGAACGGCACTTTGCAGCCGACCTGGGCATCGAACTTGAGTCTGCTGATGTAGCACAAAAGCACGAGAATGAGATCAATGGCGGCCCCTTGACGAACGGGGGTGGGCCAAGTCTCCCGGATGAGGACGCCATGGTCGTCGATGAGCTTGACAACGAGCCTGTCAAGGACGATCTACCCAGGTGGAAAATACCTACAACCATTCCTGGACATCAGCGGCAACTGTATCGTCAGTATGCATTATATGCATTAAGTAAGATATTCTACCTGTCCGACACCAGCGAAGCGGGGGAATCTCAAAGACGCTTAAGGGTCGGCTTTTTCCCACCAAACGTCTTCCAATGGCTTCTACAGACTGGCCAACTCACCAAAGAGTCCATTCGTCGCGCACTACTTGACGAAAGTCACAGTCAGATCCAGTTCGTGTCGGAGATTGTAGATGGAGACATTGTCAAGGCAATCGTCGATTACGACACGGATCTCCACATCTTATCGGCAGTACTTAATCATACTCAGTTTCTTCCGATTGGCGAAGTCGTTCAGGCTATCAAGCTTCTCATCCAGAGCATAGATGATGTGCCAAAAGAAGGCGAGCCAACGAAGCTTCTGACCAACGGCACCGCCCCATCAGAAGACGAAATGGATCTCGACTTCGCCACTGAGCTTGAAGCAGCCTCGCACGAGATTGACCATGCCTTGTCAGTACTCGATCATGGCCTTCTGACCCGAAGCCACACATTGCGACCTGCGCTCATCCGACTGCATACCTTCTCAGCTCCCATGATCAGTAACACGCTCCGCTCTGTGCTACCGCGAAGAGATCTTGAGTCGCTCATTCGCCTTCTGCATCTCGAGTTGAAGAATGGTGGATGGTCATCACCACTTGGCTTTGTTGATCCGGAAGATTCTGGCATTGAGAGCGCGGAAGAAGATCCAGATGATCATGCTGTTTCCATCATCGCGTCCCTGCTCTCAAACACTCTTGATGCAATCGGCGCAGGAGCCTGGCTCGCCTCTGTTGGCACACGTTCCGTCTCTGAAAGTGGCGAGGATATGCTCAAGTCTTTGAACAGGGACGCATCTATCGCGCTCAGTGGTTTCTTCGAAGCCCACTTCATACGAGGCCTACTGTCGGAGTTCTTACGCTACGCATCCACGGTGCCGGTCTCAAAGAAGCCTTCTAACAAGAAATTGGAACTACAAGGCAAACCATTTGGTGTTACAGGCAAGCTCAACGGAGAAGAGGACTTGCCCATGCTGCCTCTGGGTGCGAAGGCAGACCAAGGAGTAGAAAAGACGAAGAGTGGGAAAGGTGGAAAGAAGGAGCAGCGTAGTAAGCGCGAAATGGGCATGCTGATCAGTAAAAGGGTACCTAAGTACAGTTTCGAGCGGATTGTTGTATGAAAGGTTTAGGTCAGCAACAATGCTCTGACTATATAACAGAGAAATGTTTTTTGTCCACATAGTTGTTCAAGCGTTACGGCATCATCAAAAGACTTTAATATCAGTTGACCAATAGTTATAACTAATCTTCGCTGTTTTCTGTGGCTTGCTGTTCTTGATACAGCAAGCGGACGGTCGGAGTTCCTCGGCCCGAAACAGCTGGCGTGATGACATGCGCTAGACCTTTAGCATCACCTTGGCAAATCACCCAACCTTATGGCCGCACGCCATGACGTTCTTCGGCCTAGCAGCAAAGCCCCGAGCGCGCGCACGGCGTCGCGTGCGGAAGATCCGGAGATATTATGGGGTTTTGTTGTGCACGTCGTCAATGCCCAGGAAATCTCCTCTCTTTTTCCTTCGTTTTCATCCACCCATAATTCGGTGTACAGTCGTTGTCGTTCAGACATCGCAATGACGTCTACTGCCACGGGTCGAAATATCGTGGATGGGCGAGAGGCGGATCCTCAATTGACGACAAGGGAATCAGAGATAAAACAAGAAAAACCAAGTGATGACGATGCGCAATCGAGCGGCTATCAGCAGGACGCGACATTGACGGGTGAAGAGGATGGGGAAAAGAAAGAGAAGAAACCGTCGAAGCTGAAGGCAGCATGGGGGATGCTAGGATTGGATGTACCGACTTTAATGATGATGGGCAAAGCGGCTTTGCCTCCAACTATCGCGTTGGCAATGTATCAAGCGGACGATGTCGCGAAAACATACTCTACTCTGGGTTATTTGATTGCCATCGTGAGTATCCTCGGATTCTGCATCATGCCCAGGGCCAAGTTCATCCAAACTATGACCTTGAACGTAGTAGCAACGTGCGTCGGCTCAGCCCTTGCGATGCTCATGGTCTGGAGTGGCGTCAAGGCGCGGCAGCACACAACGGTTCCGGGTGCGCCACCACAACGATATAACTCTTCTCAATCCGCCGTGCTCGCAGTATGGCTTTTCTTCCAGATCTATATCATCAATACCCTGAAGGCCAAGTTCCCACAACTGGCATTCCCAACAATCATATATGCAATCCTAGTCAATGTTGCGGCGACAACTGGCTTTCTATTTCAAACGGTAGCGCAGTGTGAGGCTTTTGTTCAGAGGTTGCTGGAAGCGTTCTTGACCGGTTTCGCGATCGCTACCGGTGTGAGCTTGATCATAATACCCGTTACATCTCGAAAAGTCGTCATGAAAGAGGTGGCAGGATACATTGGATTGCTAAGAGGTGTGCTCGGTGCACACAAGATGTACATCCGTAGCTTGGAAAATAGCGACATGTTTGGGCAGAAATATGTACCCGAAGAGGAGGGAGCCAATAACAAGAAAGGCGGGAAGCCGAGAGTCAGTCCTGAGGTCCAGGCTATCAAGACAATGGCAAGTGCATTGCAGGGATTGCACGGAAAGCTCACTGCGGACCTGCCATTTGCAAAGCGCGAGATTGCATATGGCAAGTTGTCATGCGATGACTTGGAGGCTCTGTTCAAGCATCTTCGGTCAATCATGCTGCCAGTCTTGGGCCTGGGTTCCATCGTGGATCTATTCGAGCGTGGAGCCGAGCTGAACCACTGGGACGGAGAAGAGGACGAAAATGACGAGCAGATGCGTAAAAAGACCGTTAAAGAGTGGAACGAAATGTTTCAGTTCGTTCATGAGCCGTTCAACAATATATTCGAAGCTCTCGATGACGGACTCGCCCACGTTTTACTCAAACTGCAGCTCGCCCAGCCCCCTAAGAAGAAGAAGGGCCAGAACCAGGATGACGCGGAAGCTAAGGGTGATGCCATCAAACC
>Ga0265797_10007909_pt1 | contig 14358 bp, 13 predicted proteins | sample P2T30metagenome_FD_192433 | JGI IMG/M metagenome (GOLD analysis project Ga0265797, IMG submission 192433) | Plant litter microbial communities from East Loma Ridge, Irvine, California - P2 T30 | ecosystem: Environmental > Terrestrial > Plant litter > Unclassified | place: USA: California... | reverse complement strand
ACTGTCCGTCTACGACGTAGCAGTTCTCCGCCGTCAGGGTCGGATCGTCCTCGATGAACTTGTCGAGGCTGTACAGGTAGCTTCCCTTCTCACTGTCTGCCTCGTCCTCGCGCCGGGAAGTCTCCTCGTTCGTCAGGACCTCGCCGAGATAGACATCGATAAACTCTCCTTCTTTCAGGTGTTCATTACAGTACACTCCCCATCCGCGATTCGCTGTTTTGAAAATGGTGAGGTCGACGTGCCGACCCTTGTTGACAAGGTGTGACTTGCATCCAGGGCCACAGTTGCATTTTTCGTTGCATTCATATATAGCGTGCCGCTCTTTACGATAGAAGTCGGTAAGTGTCTGGACAGAACCTGGTTTGGGCTTCGAGTAAGGGAAGCGTTTTGGCAAGCCTTCGGTGTCGGGGAAGCCTCCAATGCTCTTTTCTTCCAGATATTGGGCGTGCCGCGCTGGGTCTTTCTTGGCAAGTCTCGGCTCATCGACAGCGGCATACTCGAGACACTCGCAGAGTTGTGTATATTCACAGCCACAAAAGCCACCCATGTTTGGCTTGCACGGCAGTTGGCACCCTGGATATGTTTCAGGATCTGCGGCAACCACTCCCTCGCGTAGTACAAATTTGTCGATGAAGGTGAAGTCCAGTGAGGGAGTGGTGTTGTCGATTTGGTTTTCGAGGTAAACGCCAGGCACGCTGCGGAGCTTCTCCATGAATGCGTTCCGGATCAGACGCTCTGCGGCAGCGATCGGTCCAGGTGTAGCTGCAGCATGCTCCTTCATCTCATCACTGGGAAGCTTTGAGGCGTTGATAGTCGTCACTTTGGCGAACTTGGGCTGGAATGAGGTCAGTCACGTGCACATGCTCCGCATAACCATTCACTCACTTTCTTAGGGTAGATCCGTCCCTCCTTTCGCTGAAGGATGCCATTGTAGACATTGATGAAGCGCCAGTCAGGTTGCTCATCATTTTCCGACGCCAGGTCCAGACTTGAGACTGATGGTGAGCGACTTAAACTCAGATGTGAAGGTAGTGGTGTAAGGAGGCCACTGCTCGTGGCATCGTCACGTGACGCGGTTCCGGGCGCCTTTCGCTTTAGAGGATTGGCATCTCGCGTTTCCAGAGTAGATTTGCGTGCTATGATAGATCCTGGCGCAGGCAGATCATCGAGATACGCTTGTACGAAGTGTTGTGCGAGAGAAAGCTCGTCCAGGTCGTGCCATGAGCAAACAGCTCTGGGTGGGACTAACGGCTCCTTCCCAGTGCGCCAGCGCACTAAGAACTGAGGAACCTATCCTAGAAGGTTAGAAAGAGCCATGTTAATATCTGGACACAACTTACATCATCAAATTCGCGATGGCAAAGGACCTTAGTGATCTGTTGTGGCGGTACCTTACTGGTGGTCCGTGCGTTTTGTGCTGAGTTGTCTGAAGGAACGCCTTTAGAATGCGCAATCCGCTTCGGAGGCATGTCCTCATGCGCGCAGATCTCGCGCGTAGTAAGCTAATAAAGCGATCACAAGTTTTCCGAGCGTTTTAGAGTAGAGTCGAGGTCGTATAAAGGGTACTAAAAAGTAGTATAAACGTAGTTGTTTAGAGCGTAAAGAGGGAAAGAGGAGCTTACTAGCTATTTTAGTGCTTCCCTATTAGGCCTAGCGTGATATAAGTTACGCACCTCTTTATTTCTTATTATACTAAGCTATATTCTCGTTTTATAAGATCTTAGACCTTACTATATAGTTAACTATCTTTACTATGAGAGTAAAGATATCTCTTACCCAGTCCTATAGTCTTGTAGTACTCTTTGCCTTCCTGTTTACTTTATGCACGTGGCGTTTTTGCATCCAAGCGCCTGATGTCGGCTTTTGGATTAAGCTTATCGCCGGCTAAATTTTTGGACTGGCGATGCTAGAACGTCGTCCATTTGTAGAGAGAAAGATTCCGTTGTCCAATCGCAAACCACATAATACCGCACAAATGGCCACAACAACAGCACAGCAGGGCTCAAGTCCCTTCATCAAGCAGCTCGCATCTAGCAGTAAGCATACAGCAGCACCCAAAGTCTGGCAGCAGCAATCTAACGAAGCGGCAACATAGATCGCACAACCCGTGACCGCGCCGTCTCTGCCCTCCGCACATTCCTCAAGCGCAATGCGCCTCTCTCCGCGACCGAATGCTTGAAGCTCTGGAAAGGCCTATACTACACAATGTGGATGTCAGACAAGCCGCGCAACCAGCAACAACTTGCGCGCGACCTCGCCGACTTGGTTCACGTACTACCGACTCGCGAAAACTTCTTGGTCTTTGTCGACGGCTTCTGGCAGACCATGTCTCGTGAGTGGCCCAGCATCGATGCTCTGCGCATGGACAAGTTCATGTACCTGGTGCGCTGTTACGTGCAGGAGGGCTTCCAGTACGTGCGTCGGGCTGGCTGGGATGCGACCCTTGTGGAGGCATACATGAGCGTTCTGGAGACCACACCTTTCGAGCTACGGAGCGTGAGGATTCCTAACGGCCTGAGATATCACGTTGTGGACCTCTTCGTGGATGAGCTGGACAAGGCCGACGAGGACAGCACATCGCCTGTGGAGAGGCTTATTGCGCCTATGAAGAAGATGGCCAAGGACAGCCCTAACAAGACTGCGAGGAAACGGGCTATGGAGGCTTTGGACGATGCGCGGTTGGGAAAGTGGAAGACCAGGAATGAAGTTACTGAAGAGAGCGAAGAGGAAGATGAGGATGAGGAGGAGGATGGAGAATTCGGTGGCTTCGACGACTGAGCTTTACGCCTTTTCCGTTATGCGCACCGAAACAAGAGCCTATTCTGCACATTCGAGACACCAAGACATCGGATGATCATGCATACAGACATGCAGATCGAACTGCCGGAAAGAAGGAGACACAGCGCCGATGTAATATTAAGTGAGCACGAGATCTTCGTCGAAGGCGGCGCAGTACCCAAGACCAAGTCTAATCTACGTCTGGGATCTTGTCGCACATGGATGCGACCGAGTTGAATATAAAGCAACCCAACCGGAAAGTCGACACGAATGCCCACATATGTAAGATGCCACTTCAAATGCTCATACTCCAAATCATCCTTTCTTATTACCCACGCGCAAGCTTTGCTGGTATTATGCACAGTTTCTTCCGGGTCTGCCAAACGCGCAGCTTCAGGGTATCATACGCAAATATTCAGGCTCCTCACATCATTGCTCTTGAATCATATCGTCATTTCGTCCCACAGCCTGCCATTAATTGTACTGTCTCGTTTGCGCTCCAGCATCTGCATCCCGCGCTGCGACGTTATCACGCGCATTCTGCTTCAGTGTGTCGGACTGTGTTTGCGAGCGTTGCGCATCAAGCTGCTTGCCAAGCTTGCCTTTGCCTTGCGATGCCTTGGCTCGTTCCTGGTAGTGAAAGAGCATGGTCAGCTCTCAGTCCTAATGTTGAAGATGTAGACCCCTAGAGCCCGCGGACTACAGCCAGTAGTTCAGAGTGATTGTGCTCGAAGCTTTCACATCCAAGCAGTCGCAACCATCTTCCCGGGCGCATGCTTTCGCGGCTTGTCCAGACCGGGCTCTGTGGTGTATCGGTATGTACGCACCTCGGCGGCTTTTGCGGCGGCTTCTCTGGGTGATGACCCGCTGGGCACTTGTGAGCTCGATCCCAGTGTCCGGCCGCCTGTTGGTGCTGATGCCTTGTTTGCTGTGCCTTTCTTCTGTGCTGGAGCTGCAGGTGCTGAGCCAACTGCGCGGCCTTCGCCGCTGAAGTTCTTGTCGGACGATGGCTTGCCGAAACAGTTGCCCATGGTGAGAGGTTCCGTATGCGGAAAGTGTATTGAAGTGTGTATACGGCGAGTGGGCCGTGTAGATCTATTGCGCGGTTAGCTATAGGCAATGCGATAGCCCGCCTCCACGTGCCCAGCCGTGTCGAGCTTGGGGTGGAGGGTCTAGTGTGGCAATGCCTCGGCGGCGGTTCGCTTGCTCCATTCTTCAGCAAGGGTCAGGAACAGGTGAGACACCGACGACATCGCTTGACCAAGCCACATCTACGCCTGAGCTCAATACATATATCAGCATCGATGTAACGCACAGAATATCGACGGGGCTTAATTGTCATCTACTATACATACATATCAAGGTGCCTGTCCGCTATCTCCGGAGCTAGACGCTGCATGGTGAATTCTTTGCTATTTTGAGACGACATAACTGTATTCACATGATTGGCTTGTCATTCTCTTCCGTCACTTCAGAACACCTTGATGGTTCAGTTCCCCTCCGTCTCGAACGCCTTCTCGGCAGTAATTGTCAAAGCATTAGCGACGCAAGCAAAATCCTCTGAGGCATAGGCCGATCTTTTGGTTCTCAGCAATTGACAACACTTCGAAATATATCCCAGATCAGTGGTGGCCCCTCACAATCCCAGAGAACATACCTGCTCGACAGCCAGGCCTCAGAGAAACAACTTTTTTCCAGATACCGGCAATCTGTATACAACCGTCTTGTGTTACAGCTCCCCGAAGATCCGACGACCCTGATTGCCGCAAGGACCATGCAGTCCAATGGCTTACCAGGCTACAGGCAACCTGTAATGCCACCATCCACTCAAGGTCAGCCGGACAACTACCTGGTACTGGACCCTTCGATCTCTATATCTACCTCGCAGACCTCGCAGAGTTCCGAGGAAGCTGCCCGTGCTTCTGCATGTGCTACTGACCACACTCATACACACTTCAACTACGAGGACCTCTTCTGCTGCGACTTGCCCTGCCCAGACATGTCCTACTGCGACCCTCATTGCGACCAAGACATGTTCTCGAACATGCACAAGCAACCGATTGCTTGCTGTCCGCCAGATGTCTTCGACACTTCGTACGCAGAGTGCAGCTTACCACATGAGCCATGCCCGTTGCCACCTCAAGCACACAGCCCTTGCGAAGACCCTAGCTGTAGCGAGCCAGCAGAGGCAGAATGCTGCGAAGATCCTTATTGCGAGGACATAAGTGCCTGCTGCCCTGCTCCATGTGCGGAACAGCCTGAGATTCAGCATCAGTCATATCAGCCACATCAACTACATGAGTTACATCAACATCATCAACATCACCCACCAGACGGATGCACAACATGTTGCATGTCAGACGTCTGCCCCCACCCTTCACATAACCACAGCCATGGCGGCCACGATTCCTTCTCAACAGCACATACAGCATGGCATGGACATATGCACCCACCTCATCTTTCCACGACCCCATGTACCTCTGGACTTTCCATCGAGCCACTCCTAACCGCCGCTCTTCGCCACGGTAGCATAGAGAGCTCGCCTCTCACTCCAGGAGCACGGAGCACCCGTGCAAGCACAGTATCCTCCATGCACGAACCAGCACACCGCGGCGGACATCGTCGCTTGCAAGGTGCCACCGCATTGCAACCCGACGGCAAGTACCTCTGCCACTGGAACCACGGCACACACATCTGCAACCAAGTTTTCGCAGACCCCCAAGACCTGCACCACCACGTGCAATCCTCGCACTTCGTCGGCTCGGGCTCCAACCACCCCTGCCTCTGGAGCGGCTGCGACAGCGGCGTCTTCAACACCAAGCCCAAACTCTCCCGCCACCTGCACTCGCACACCGAGTGGAAACCGCACAAGTGCGACTACCCCGGCTGCAGCCTGACATTCGTCACCCAGCAGCAGCGCGACGTGCACCGCAAGAAGCACACCGGCGAGAAGCCCTTCGAGTGCACCGTCTGCGGCAAAGCCTTCGCCTACCGCGACCTGCTCAAGTCGCACATGCGCTCCGGCGTGCACGGCGAAGCCGACAAGAAGTTCACCTGCGCCATCTGCGGCGAGGGCTTCAGCGACAGCTCGAACCGCACCAAGCACACGAAGAGCGTGCACGATCCCGCGACCGGCGTGCCGTGTCCTGCGGGCCCGGCGTGCGCGTACGTCGACACGCGCAGGGAGAAGCTGAGGCAGCATTGCTTGGGCGCGGGACATGGGTTGGAGATTGTGCGGGATCCGCGCAAGTGGGAGGAGTACTTCAACAGGGAACAGATGATCCGCAAGCCGATTCGGGGGATGAAGAGGAAGCGGGCTTCGGTGGATGTTGGTGGTGCGGCGGTACCGGCATGAACGAGATGAGAATTCAAGGGAGAGTGGGTACGAAAAGTGTATTGGTTTTAGCGATGGCGTTGGTGGGATGTTTGAAATACCTAGACCACAATTGTTACCTCAGCCACACTGAGCAATAACAGGCGTCGATAACATGAAATATGATGATTTTACCGTTATCGTTTGTCGTCGCGGAAGGTGACGTGAAAGTTGATAAAAAACAATTTCTCCATTGAAAGCGTTCGTAGCTATTCTCAAAGACAAATAAAATCCCATAACACCAATTGTCAACCATGAGGGGGGTATACATTCTTAACCGATGGTGCTGATTGCTTCGTGTTAATAGTTTCCAAATTCCAAACAAAACGCCATGCCCGAATCTGACTCGTTCCTCTAGCTAGCGACGTACAGCGTCACATTGCTCGAGGAAACGGTAAATCCCTTCGATACCTTGATACTCGAGTGGGTTCCCCTTGTCTGAAAGATCGCTGCCAGAGCGTATCGATTCGAACCCGGAAGGATCTGAGAGCCATGGGTTGTCTGCGAGTACATCTTCAAGGCCAGAGTCGGAATGTGTCGAGTAGTCTTGGGCACTTTCCGATGGGGTAAGCATGTCTTCAAGATGGATGAATGGACTTTGTTTGTAGGGCGCCGGCTCGTAGTCGAAAAGGCTCTCGCATTCGGAGACATCTTCGCTGGGAGCGAATGGAAATAGCAGAGCTATCTCGGTACCTGCAAATGCATCGAAAGCCTCGTCCTGTGTGACTGTGCCTCGCGTGATGTTGAGCTCTGCACACATGCGCTCTACGGTGTCTGAATCGCAGCCGGGGAAATGCACGCGCAGACTGCTGCCTTGGTAGGTGATGGGTAGATCGCCTAACGCGGATAGACGCTTCAAGTCGTTCAGAACTGCAGCAAGGTCTTTCAAAGCGCGGGAGAAGTCCACGGACAGGACGTTGATGAGGCCGTCGGTGTTGAGGTGGTCGACTGACTCGGAGGTGTTGGAGTTGAAGCCAGTAAGACCAGTGAGGGGAGTAAGAGCGGTGATCGTGGGGTTGATGGGGAAGTCGACCCAGGAGCCAGGAGTGATCTGCGGGATGGAACGGATTTTACGGCCGGTCTCATCCTGCAGCGCGGTCACAGCCTTGTAGCGCTTCTCGCCGGTCGTGGGAGACACGCCATCAAATTGAGCCTTCTTGCCCGAAATGAAGAAGGCACGCACGGCTTGCGAGACATTCTGCACAACCTGTGCTTGGGCAGCTGGGCCATGAGAGAAGTGTCGTGCACCTCCAATGCGACCTGACCCGAGTGTGTATCCTCCTGCTGTCCTTCCTAGCGTACCTCCCGTCAAGCTCGGTCGTAGTGTCGATGCGAATGGTGCACGACCAGACGACTGGGAGACCTGGGCGCTGACCCTCGACTTGGGGAAAGAGGCGCGGTCGAACTTGGCCCCGGATCGGGAACCAGCGGTCGAGAAGTGCCTCACTGTGGCCTCGAAGGAGCCACGGGCAGTGCTGTACCAGCGAGATTGGCTTTGGCGGATGCGGGCGACTTTGTGTAGGGGTTGCTTGGTGCTGTTGCGTACGAGTATGGGTTCGAGCTGTGCCTGGGATCCTCTCACCAGCTGGGCATCGAGTGCTCTGCTGGCGCGGATCCAGGCCGTCTTGAGACTTTTGGCATGCCTCGCGAGGAGGCTATGCCAGTGGACCATGCCGGGTATGGGCGGCATGATGGGTGTTGTTCGTGCTCAGCACTGGAGTTGAGAGTTGGGAGGTCGTTGTTGATGATAGGAAGGACAGTGGCAAGAGTGGCTGCCTCGTGGGATGCTTATCGAGTGACGCTGCGCCTCCAATGTTCGCCACCAGGGTCCAGCACTAGTCCGACTAGTGCCCCGCTGCCGAATGCCGGCCCGCGTCGGAAAGTTAGCAGGGAGGCATTGACGATTCATCTCGAAGACGCATGGAAAATGGTCTGATGTTTGCCAGTGGACAAATTAGCGGCTCCACACAATCGCCAATCGCACGAGTCCATGGACGTCTATACTCGAGAGTATACTAGATACCTGGTTGTTGTTGGTGCAGCTGACCATTCACACCTATACGCAACCACGTGGCGAGGAAAGATGAGCCTCAGCCTTACGGCTGTCGAGACAATCACAACCTGATCCTGTGCATGCGCATATGAACTCAGATCAGCCAAGCACTAAGTCGATATGATCTGGTACCTTCTCTACCCCTTGCGTGGGACCACCGCGCCTCCACGCCTCTCCAAGGATCACGTCGTTCGCAAGGCTTTCTACCGACATGGCATGCTGGTGGCACAGCATTGGCTGCTAACCATGCTCTTTTCGGTAGCAGTCGGTGTCGCTTTGGGCTATCCAACGGTTTTCTTATCAGACAATCCCACGGCGGGGTTCACCAGCATACCTCGCCATGTCTGGACGTCTGCACGATCAGTCGATGTGTCTGACGGCACGAAAGCCGACGTCGAGATGCGCCAGATCTGGGTCCACGGCTCATACATGCGAGCTCTGGAGAAGGATGTGTTGAAGAGTGCTCTCACAATCCAACAAAGCTTGGTTGGAGGCGAGCGATTGGCCTCGACCTTTTCGGAGTTTGGAGATCATTTAAACCCAAGCGAACTCTCATGGGGCTACCATTCTCCCCTGATGTATTGTAGGGAACTCTGCATCGACGACAAACTCCATATGTCTCTAATGCGATTGTAGGGAACAATTCGGCAGCAGCAATCGACGAGGATCAAGACATTGTGCAAACAATAAACCAACAGTCCAGAAGCTCGTCTTCTTTGAACGTGGCTCTGCGTCCTGCATCAGTGCTAGCTGGCAAGACGTTCCATCACCGCAAGCTGGTCGCAGCTGATGCTCTTGTGCTTACACTTCTGAACAAAGTAGAAAATGGTGTCGGTGGAAAGTGGCAAGACAAAATGCATTCATTGGAGGGCAGCGCTTGCGAGAACTGCACCCTCTACCCGCCGCACGGTGAGATAAGTCGAAGCAAAGTCTACGAGTTCAGCTTCACACCTTTGAGTTTCAAGGAGAATGCCGCCCTTGCATTCGCATACGCAGGCATGGTTATCTACGTGCTCTTGAGTCTCCGGAGGTTGAAGGCGTTTCACAGTCGCTTTGGTCTGGTCGTCACTGCAATTACGCAAATCACAACCTCGATCGTGGCTAGTATCACCATCTGTGGTGTTTTGAGGATCAATCTGGCGACGATCCCGAAGAATGCATACCCGTTCATCGTGTTGATCATCGGCATCGAAAAGTGAGTTCTTTACGGTTGATTTGCGATAACAAACAGTAGCTAACATATGGCCCAACAGCATGTTCCGCTTGATCAACGCCATATTGGCCTACCCACCCACAATGGCTACGGACTTGCGTATTGCGAATGCACTGGGCGATGTCGGTCCACTTTCGATCGCGACTGCGGCGCAAAACCTGATCATATTATGGCTGCTGTCCACTATCGTGTCGCCTGGTGTAAAGGCATTTTGCGCTTACGCAATCATCGCCACATTCTTCGATACGTTCTTCCTTCTCACGTTCTTCGTGGCTGTCCTCAACGTCGACATTCGCCGCCTCGAACTCCAAGACCTCAACGCCCGATCCAACCAGACTTCGCCAAATAGGCGCACTTCGCCCGCAAAGCGTTCATGGTTCGATGCTCTCATGCATGGTCGCGTACCTTTCAGTACCCGCATGGCTGGCTCTGCGGTCACTACGACATTCATACTGTCGTTGAACTACCACTTCTTCGAACAAAAGGAGACTGGTGTCAAACTACGGCATTTGCTTGGGTTTGTCATTGGCCATAATCAGGACGATTTGAGCGAGTATGAGTCTTTCGCTTCACCACCCATGAATGCAACCCTCACGCCAGGCGAGTGGATCCGCATGCAGGACTTCGACACAGCACGGGAAGTAATGCGTCTGGTGAAGCCTGGTGCCCACAATCTCGTGATCCGCATCTTCTCTCCACTTATCGTGGTGCTGTCTGGAGCTGATCGAACTGGTGTTCCAAAGGGCATGGATGCCGTAGCCAGCGCTCTACGTGGACTAGCATTGCATCACTTCTACCCTTTTGCTGTCGTAGTGGTGTTTGTGGTGGCGTTCGTTGCTGTGCTGATGAACTTCCTGCTTTGGAATGAAGCGCCAGACTCTGCCACAGAGACGCCAGAGCGATCCGAAGATGGCTTGAGCATACAACACATCGAGCTTCCTCACAGACTGGACATTGTCAAGATCGCCAGCTCCTCGCAGGGCTACTTCATGACGATTGGTCTTGATCGCTCAATCGTTGTGTCCGTGTATGACAAAACACAGGCTACATGCTTGGTGGATAGTCTGACTCCCGAGCTGAGTGCACGACTAACCTGGCCTATCCGTGACATCGCAATCGACGACGCCGGCGAGCTTCTTGCTTTCCACTGCTCCAACGACGAGGTCTTGATCTTCTCGCGCACATCTCGCAGATTCCTCGAATGCTCACTCCGCTATCCAGACGATCATCCAGCAGTTCAGTTCACTTTCGAGCGTTTACCCACCGCTCATGGTCTAGAGCAGCATTTCGTGCTGATCACTTCTGGCGGCCGGAGTATCACGCTGCGCCTTAACGACAGCGCAGCACCAGAGGTCAAGTCTCTGTCTGAGACTTCGCTCTTAGGGGCTTCCATTATCAATCTCGAGGATCACGGGAAGCGACTCTTCACCGTCTCGGAAGACGCACGTCTCACATCTTATTCATGGGAAGGAAGTATCTGGACGCAATGCGACCCTTCTGAATCCCAGTCTGCACTCCATCTTGAGTCTGTCTCCGGCGCGGCATCGATCGAGCCTTTCCCAGAGAGCGAAGAGGCAATCATCATCGTAAGCTCGGGATCTCGGCTGTACCTAGTCGACGTGCGTACACTCACGGTAATCACGACTCTACACACTGTCGCTGAAGGCCAGAAGACAAGCCTAGTCCTCGGCCAGCGTACAAGATGCGATGCCTGCGGCTCAATAGCCCTCCAAGGCCTATGTGTCGCTTCAGAAAAGAGCAAACTCCAAGAACTCATCGTCGACGTCCGAGGCAGCGAAGCCATAGCATCAGAGCACCTCGACTACTGCCTCAAAGGGCCCCAGTCAAACTGTAACACAATCCACGACAGCAGCCAAACCACCCACAACCTCCCCAGCGCCGGCGCCTGGCACGCCCTCCCCTCCCACACCATCGTCGGCATCCGCAAACGCCCTCCACCACCACCCCCCTCGCCTCTCCCCTCCTCCTCCCAGCTCCGCCACCGCCGCAGCGCCCGCTCCCAGCACCTCATCGACGCGACCGCAGACGAATGGGAAGCCTACAGCCTCTCCCTCACCGGCGAGCTCAAGACCCTCGACATCTGCGCCTCCGGCGACGCAGACCAGGCGCTGTACGTCACGAAACCCGGTCCGACTGCCGCTCTCGACTCGCAGTCTGTGGCGGTGGCGTTCGGGAACTGCATCAAAGTGCTCAAAGCTTCGGCGCCGAGAGGTGGCTCTGGTCTGGGGAGAGCCAGTGCGGCGGATAGGAGTGTTAATCCTGTGACGTCTAGGCGGCGGGGGACGGGGAGTGGGAGGAAAATGCTGTGATTTTCTGGTGGGAGTTGTCGTTTACTTTTTTGCGATATGTGTGATGAGGCCTGGTGTTTCCAGTTGCCACTTTCGATAAATTTTACATACATGCTTGTAATTGTTGTAGGAGCAAGAATTACCTATAGTACATGTAGCATCTCGTCTGAAAGTTGAAGTCGCGTGCAGTCGCTCACGATGTCATCCGAGGAAACTTTAAAAATTGCAATGCAATTAAACGGAACCGTGGTTCAGGATCTTTTGAGTTGTTCAGAACCATCGACAAATGTTTGCCATGTTCTCCATGAATGTTCGCAGTGCTATGCAGAGTGAAGAGCTGCTATTGTATGATACATATATTTGTACAACCGTGCCTTGGTATATGAAAGAGATGTTGAAACAAATAAGAGGCGAAATGCGGGTCTTCCTACACATTTCTCCTGATCTTACGAATGCGGGTGCCACCATTTAATTCAGCGCTTGGTGGGATTGCATCCCAATCACAGATGCTGAAAGAGTATTGTTCCTAAGTTCGAAACGAGGTGTCGGCTCGTGTGCGATCCCGCAAGTGGGTATGCAATGTCTTTTGTCAGTCCCAGCGTATATCCCGGTCGCTGGCCATGAGATCTCATAGATCTCTTACGCAGACATTGGCAATGCGCGCTCCTTTCGACATACGGTATCTTCGGTATGGCCGTATGCCAGTAAATGAGGGTACTCCAGCAATGAGTCCGTTCACCTAAGCTGCTCCGCCCTTGGGCTCCTCGATCACCTCTGCAACTGCGTCTTCCAGGCTCTGCGCCGGCTTCTCCGGCTTTGGCATCCTGGCTTCTTGAATCAGCCTGTTTAGGCCGTTGTACAAGCTCTCCTTCTCCTGCGGTTCGGCAATCGCGCTGCCAGCCCAGCGGATCCTGTTCTGTTCGTCCACCAAATATACATAGCCAGTCTTGTCATTCAGCAGACCAATTGCTTCCTTCATGATGTCCGACACACCGCGGCGAACCATGAAGTACCTGCCCTGTTCTTCCACAGTCCTCTGTTTGCGCAAGTTGCCCTTGAAGAATTGCAGGATCCACCACTTCAGCCAGTTCTCTTCCCAATTGATCTCGACCATCTGCGCGCAGTCTTGTGCGTTCTGCAGGGTTTCGTGCAGCGCTGGGTTCTCTTTCTTCGAGCAGAACGAGTTGACCTGGTTGACGGCCCATTGGCTGCTGACGATGCTGACGACCGAGACCTTGCCCTCCATGACCTCGCACGTGCCGCGTCCCAGACCGCCATAGCCGTCGCTCTTGTTGTTCTTGACCGCATCTTTGCGCAGCGTCTTGCCGAAGAAGTTGGGGAAGAAGAGCGCATGCTCGGCTCTGAAGAGGCGCGAGTTGGCGATGAACTGCTTGCCCTTGTGGAAGCGCAGGTTGCTCCAGTCGCGGAAGTACGGCTTGGCGATCTGCTTGGTCATCTTGGAGCGGCGCGCAAGATGCTTGTCGTAGTTGACGAAGTCGTCGCGGCGCTCGCGCATTGAGCGGGCATCGCGGCCCATGTTCTCGTCTGGTTGAGGTGGGTTGGGCATGCCGATGGGGCGGCTGAGGGGAGTTGGTGTGAACTCTTCTGAGTTGTCGCTCTTCTCGCGGAGTTTGTAGCCGGGCTGGTCGGCGGGCGACTTGTATTCTTTAGCTGGTGGAGGAGGAGCATTTGTGGTTGGTTTCGGGTTCTTTGGGTCGGGCAAAGAGGCGTATGCTCTGCGTGCTGACTGGACGCATGATGGGCGAGCCTCTGAGAGGGCGAGCGAGCGCAATGCCTGGAGGCAGAGCACAGATGGCGCTTTCATGGTTGATATAGTGGGTGGGAGGTGATGTCGAGTATGTGACATGAATCTACAAATCGATACATGTAACATGTGATTGAGCTTTCCCTGACAGCCATGTGGTTAGGGTTGCGACTGCCAGATCGAGCAGCGGGCGATCGAAACCCTTGGGGTTAGTCGATCACTTCAACGAGACAACGAAAAATCGTAGCATGACGGATATTCCACTTGAGAGAACAAAAATTAGCTACATTCTACTTGTATTCGTATATGTTACCAATTTTGCTAGTTTTTGTGCTCGTTTACTACATGTTGTCGCCCTTTCTGTAGTATTTAGGCTGTTCTGAAGATTTGTAGATCGACGTCTTGAAAGTGACACGAGGGACTAAGGGCAGGTACCTGCGTCTAGTGACGGCATTTTGCATTCCGCGGGTCGATAGTCTAAAGAAATCGAGCATCGTCCTTTAGTCGTACCGATTGTGATCACTCCATTACCACTCGACCCCACGAGAATATACTAGGCGCATACTAGACCGCCAAATAAGATCCTGCTGACCGACTACTTGTACTTGCTGACAACTTTGCCTCTCCTTGAAGTCTTGCTTTCCTTTCTTCCATACACGCACATTCACGCACACATACGTACACAGGGCTTTCATTCATTATCTTTCTTTCTTTTCGAGATACCCCATTATAAAATCACGGGAACTTTTCACGCAGTTGCACGCATTCAAGATCAGTCATCATGGTTCGCATTGTGAGTCGATGCTGGTGCACTAGGGGTGGCCAAAGCCACCGAGATCCCAAAGAAACTGACTGACATCCACAGGC
>Ga0265797_10007908_pt1 | contig 14359 bp, 5 predicted proteins | sample P2T30metagenome_FD_192433 | JGI IMG/M metagenome (GOLD analysis project Ga0265797, IMG submission 192433) | Plant litter microbial communities from East Loma Ridge, Irvine, California - P2 T30 | ecosystem: Environmental > Terrestrial > Plant litter > Unclassified | place: USA: California... | reverse complement strand
GCCCAACGGTAGTGACATCGAAGTTGGAGTTGTTGTAGACACCGCCGCGGTAGAAGTCGCGAGCAATACCCTGGATGTTTCCGGAGAGCTGGCCAAGGGCGAACGCATCAACTTGAGAACCAGGGAGAAGGGCAGGGTAAAGGACCTGGCCGTCGGAGTTGTAAAGAGGAGTGAAGACGTTCTCGACAGTGTTGACCTGAGTGTCGCTAAGACACCTGGTGTCGTCCTTGGTGTTGCAGTTCAGGGCGCTGGCGTTGAAGTTGCAGATGGTGGGGTCCTCGAGAATGCCATCGGCGACACCGTCGAGAGCCTCGTCGCACTCCAACTCGATCTGGGACTGAACAAGAATCCACTGGTCCTTGGTAAGGAAAGTAGCGTCACCGGGCGTGCCAGTCAGCTGGATGAAGCGAGCGCTCCAGCTCTGAAGGTTCTGGAAATCGGCAGAAGCAGCACCGGAGATAATACCATCGAAATCGCTAGGGTAGTACTGAGCAGAGTGAAGACCCTGAGAACCGCCGCTAGAGCAGCCAATGTAGTAGGAGTAAGCAGCGGGAGATCCGTAGTACTTGTCAACGACTTCCTTGCCAATCTCGACAGAGGCGTGGCGAGCACGGTCAGCCCAATCAATGATCTTCTCGTTGCTGTTCAACATCCATGAACCATCGAAAGAAGAGCCGTTGTGGCCAGCGTTGTCACCAATGGCAGCGAAACCGAGACCAGAAACGTAGGACATATCGACGTAGTGAACGCATCCGTTGAGACCACCGTTGTCGGTGCTCATGGTGCGGCCATTGTAGTCATCGCCCTGGGGAAGCCAGACCTCCATGTAGGTGGAAGAGACACCGCTGGTCTGAACGTTCATCGAAACCTTGCAAATGTCGACCTCGGGGGTGAAAGAGTCGCCACACTGGGCGTTGGCCTGGCCATTGGGAGTGTCAACAGCCTGGTTTGCCGAGAGCTGAACACACTGGAGGTTGTTGACGGCCCAGTTGCTGGGAGAGAAGCTGTTGCAGAGAGCCGAGCAGTCACCCATGTTTGCGGTATTGAAGAAGTTTGATGGTGGTTGTCGAGAGGAAAATAGCAGTGAGCCGAAGATTCGGCAGAGACCCAATTAATGAAAGACTGAAGTTGGTTTGTGAGTTGATGCAAAAGTAAACCCGGGTCGAAGGTCTACTAGCGAGTGTGGATGAAGAGAGAAACTCGAGTCGGAGTAGCAGCGACGAGAGCAGAGATGTAGATGTGAAATCAGCCCTTGTCTCGGGTAGCCGTTGGCCTCCCCTAAGTAGCTGTTTTAATTAAAGGGAAAATCTTCGGAGGCGAAGACAGCGGAACGAGTGTTTGCGGCGTGTGCCTCTAGTTGTCAGGGATGACACTTGCTTGCAGCGCCGTTTTGCTTGGCCCGCACGACGATCTGTGGAGCGTTGGCGAATGACAGAAGCTTACTCTTAATAATGAGCACCAACCACCGTCCGTTGACTTTCTCTGCCGCCAAGTACCCAGGTACCCGATTACCCAGCCTTCTTTTACTGCAGAATTGCGCAGTCAAGAAACGCCATGCGATAGCTCCGCGGCGTAAACAAAGGCCCTCTTGTACGCCGTAGCACAAGTGGCTGGTTTCGATAGTAACGCTGTAGCAGTGGCGGTTTGCGTTGATAGCAGATACCGCCTAGATAGTAGTCCCGTAACACGGCAGTGCCGGACCGGCGAGTATGGCCTCGTTTTAGATTGAGCATGGATATCGGTATTTCGGGTGGAACACTTCGTCAATTGCCATTATTGCGCTCAGACCGCAACGCGACTCACCGTGATCGCATCGCACCGACGCAGCACTGAATATTATACAGTAGATGTATTGATTGCTGCGCCCCCAATCGCCATGCGATGTTGTTGGTTATACTCAAAAATTGGCAGCATGCGGAGGCCTGTCCGGGTGCCTGCAGTAGAGAGTTCGGCTGGGATGTGGGTCGTCTGTTGTTGCGGAAACAAATCGGACATGTGGGACGAGCCTCATGATTCCATCGCGTGGAGAACCAGCCATCTATTCAATAAGGTTTTTTGGTAGACGTCGCAAATGCATCATGACAATACAGCTCAATCTTGAAGACGCTCGCCCATGGTTCTCGCTGTTCATCGCAATTGACTGATATCAGCCCTTTCCCCTCTCCCCTACCTCCTATCGTTGTCTCAGATGCATGCGCTCGCGCGGATCCACCGCGCGAACGGGTCTGCTGTTCGCACTTTCTGGAAATGAAGGGTTCCGCTCAGGATGCGCTCCAAGGGCTGCCCATCACGGCGCCGCTCGAATTAGCAGCTATCCAAGACACTCGCCTCTTGTCGTCACCTGACAGGAGTGTTAGTCGCGCTAGACATCGCGAGTCGAGCGAGCATTATTTTGCACTGCTTTCCTTCACAGCCCGGTTAGCTTCGATACCATAGTCTTGGGTACTTGGCTAATCCTAGTCGCCTAAACAACCACACATGCGGCTTTTACCCAACATCGTGGCTTGGTCGCGGGGCGCTTGCAAGCCACTCTGCGCGATGGAGTCGATAGGGCTGTAAATCGCGTGCAGAGTGCAGACAAGGATGTCCGCCGAAGAAAGGCCCCTCCAATACCCGAATACATCATTGTTGTGAAGCGAGAGAGGATGCAGAGGATGCTGCACAGCCTGCCAACCTCGCTTCAATAATAGTGATAGCCCTTGCCAATCTCATTAGATTGTACCCCGACAAATGTGTGTGATCGTCGTCCGGGGGTAGAGCTTGAATGGTTATAGTGTTCCGACAGCCGGACAGCATGACGGATTATTGCCCGGTGCGTGCGTCCACGTGCGACAACTTTAAAGACAATGAGCTCGTATTCCTTTGGCCACGCCACGAGTACTGTGTCAGAGAGAGTTGGATGGTATATAACATGAACTACAAGAGCTGTGAAGACAACGATTGACGAAGCCCGGAGCGGCGGAGACGAGACGGTACGGTGGCTGGGGAACCCCAGCGACGCAGTCGTTATGACATGCGTGGGTGGAGAAGAGCGGCAGCAAACAATTGCACAAACATCCTCCATCGGAAAATGACGTCGAAACATGCACTGGACAACCTTGGAGTCATCTCGTTGATTGACGAGCAGCATCCCCATGGCCGTTGCGCCGAGGTAAAACGCCTTTCCAAGTCAACTCCAAGACGAAAGACCTCCTATCCAATCTCTCTCGAATGACCTAATAATAGCAGTACGTCAATCCGTAAGTGCTAAAATACCAAGATTTGAAGGCACTACAAGTAAGCTCAGCCAAGGTCATGTATGTGCGTTTACGACTGCCAGGAAACCAAGAGAGGAAGTCGCCACCCATCCACATTGACTTTCCTTTTAACGGCATAACAACTTTAGGCTCGAACCTCGTTTAGTATGATCGACGTCGTACTCGTTGAACTCTGTCAATGTTTCTTCGACATGCTCGATTAAACTTAGACGTCTTTCCTATGCGACAATGTCGATCGATGATATCATGTCTCTCTTCGATTGAGAAGCTCAATGATTGGATGGTCTGGTCCAGCGATTTGAACCGCACCATGACGTGGACGAATTGTTGTAGTCAGTAGTCAGCTCATACTCAAGACCCTATGGTATAACGCCGCCAACACTACCACCAGATCCAAGATTTCCAATCTAAATCCTTTGACGACCTTCCGAAAATGGCACCACATGGTTTCGTCAAATACGATACCCCAGGCTTGGAACCCGAGATTGCCAACGAGTCAGACAAGATCCAAGCCCTCCACGATCTCGTAAACCGTATGCAACAGAAGAACTTCGCTTGCCACCGCCACGGGTTCCGCGGAACACACGTCAAAACCCAGGGCATTGTGAAAGGCAAGCTGACGGTCCTGCCTGACCTACCCGAGCACTTGTCACAAGGCTTGTTCAGCAATGGAGGACGCGAACGCGACATCGCCATTCGCTTCGCCAACGAGCCCAGCCTCCTGCAGGACGACCGGACCGCGGGCCCGCGAGGCTGTGGCATGAAAGTTTTCGACGTCGACGGCGAGTTCATGGATCCTGCTGGAAGGGAGAGCCGCACGCACGACTTCACTTTCAACAACGCACCGGTCCTCGAACTGCGTGATCTTCCCACATGTCTGGAGATCTTCCAGTTGCGCGAGAAATTCTTCGACGATGCGGAAGGTCTAAAGAAAGCTTTGGAACAACGTAGCGACAAGGACTTGCAATTCGCGCCAACGCAGTTGCCGAACAGGCATTTTCTCAGCTACACGATGTATTCGCAGTCGGCGTTTCGCTATGGCGATTATGTGGCTAAGTATGCGCTGTTCCCTACTAGTAAGCTGCAAAAGGACTTGGCGAATGATTGCCAGATCACCGAGGATGCCGACTCAGAACAGCACTCGGCTTGGTTGAGGGAGTACTTCCAACAGCATGATGCAGAGTTCGACTTCAGAGTGCAGTTGGTTCGGAATCTTGATGAGCAGAGTGTGGAGGATTGCTCCGTGGAGTGGGATGAGGAGAATTATCCGTTCGAAACTGTGGCCAGGGTTATCTTACCTAAAGGCCAGGATGCATTTGATGCCCAGCGAAGGGTCTTCTGGGAGGATCATATGAAGCTGAATCCATGGTACGGCATCGATGCGCACAGGCCGCTGGGTAGTGTCAACAGACTGAGGAAGACGCTCTATCAACGTAGCGTCGCTCAGAGGAATGAGTTGAACGCTTGTCAGGCGGACGCGATCAGTGACGTTGGTCAGATCCCATGAAAGGAACGGTTTTACGCGGTCTTGATTTATTACATACATACATTTTTATTCAGGGCGCTTGCATCGTGCCCGCGAATCCCAACCATAACTGTGCTGGGCTTATTTCGCGTCATACAATTCACTCATCCAGCCTTCCAGGGTTCACGATCACACCAGGAGTCGACTCATCAATCCTGCCATCGTAGTCATGCCCATTCAAAGGCTCAACAAGAGTGTAGTTCGTGAAGCACGCATAGTCGTAGTTGGCCAGCTCCTCAGCATCAGCCTGGCTAGCAATGAAATCGTCCAAGCTGCACAATCCATCCGAGCGGCCTCCGCATTGGCCTCCCCGGATAGTATCGAGAGGTACGATGCCGTTGTTTAGGCGCATGCGAATGAACTTGTTCGTGGCGTTTGCCTTTTCATAGCCGTATTGCTCGGGATAGTAGTATACCCTCCGATCATGCACAGCAGTTGGGTTTGGCTCGGCACAACCGATGACTTCTGTGATGAGCTTTGCGCCAAAGGGTGTAATTCTGGACATACGCCAGTGCCTCTCGGGGTCGGGAGGGAACTGCGTGAGGTTGGGGTGCTCATGCCAGTAGTCAACACTCATTGCCGCCAGGACAGAGATGATGATGTCGTCGTGGGTGAAGTCTGCATAGAACGGACGGCCCAATGGGAAGTCTGCTGTGTTGTTCGTGATGGAGCTGTTGACACTGCTTTTGCTTTCGAATATGTACTCGTTGTTCAAGCGGGCGAGGAGTTCTTGTAGATAGCCTAGTCCTTGAGCACGACCGGTCGGGTTGCCAAAGCCATAGTCATCTGTAAAACTGTCAACCAACATCCTGTACGCCTGTATGAAGGTATGTACTTACAATAGTAGCCAATGCCTTGAGCATGTTCGAATCCTGCCCATTCATCCTCTGTGAAATGGTTGCACATCTCCGATGAAGCGATGTACGCTATCTCATACGCACAGGTAGACTGCATGGCGTAGGTATCGTTGACCGTGAAGACAAATCCGTCAGGCGCATACTGCTGGAGCCGCTCCGTGGCCTCAGCAAGGTAGACCGGCACATAGTGGGCGATTCGGTCATTGTCACCAATGTCACCGATACCAAGGACTTGGTCAGCGAAGCAAGCATCGTAAGCAGCAAGCGTGTTGTTGCCATTTACGCCCTCTGGGATAACGACTGTCTCGAATAGAGAGCCATCGGTACAGAATCCGAGCGTGGGATCTGGAGTCTCGTAAAATGAGTTTCCAAAGAAGCCTAGAGCCCAGCTGATCTGCGAGTTGTGCATACGTGACTGGCTAGTCGTGCGAAGCACCGGCTTTTGGCGACGTGTGCCATTAGCATAGCTGCCGTTGTACTGCAGTTGACCAAGAGAGGCATCGTAGAGGATGCGACCGTACTGGTTCCAGAACGATACACCGGAGGCAAATTCTGTGGTGGCACCAACGCCAGTAAGATAGCTGTTACCAAGCTGGTACCTGTAGCTGTTCAAGAAAGCAAGAGGACCTGTGAACCCACGACCCGAGCTGTTTTTCGTGTGGTTTGCCACTTTCTCGGCGAAGCGTTCGCTGTTGGGGCCATCGTCGCTCCAGTCACCCGGCAGACGGTCTGCATGTCGTTGCAAAGTATGAGCCTGTTCGACCTGACAGCCATCAGGAAGTCCGACGTCTTCTACACCAAAGACGTTCGCTTGGTTGTCCTTGTAGGGTGAGATCTGGCCTTCAGGGGTGACAAATTAGTGGTGATGCATATGATGTACGCAGAATTGTGCAACGCACCCCAATATCGAGAAATGACATTGATGTCGCTCACAAGATCGGCATCATCTGTTTGCTGTGCGTATACATTCTGGGCGTGGACAGCAGTGCTTGCTGCTAAAGCAGAGAAGCAAAGGCTGGTAATGCTAGGCATTGTGGCGAAAATGTTTAGAAAATATTGAGAAGGGCGATTTCTCACTCTCAATATAGCAAAAACCTTTCGGTCCGCTGAGAATCCTGAGATGCACCTGTGGATGTTTTGCTTTAGCCGGCCTCGATGTAGGGAATCCTCTTCCTCTTGTATATTGGCCACATCTAGGGCATTGCTGCGACGTTGTGATTTGCTGCTTGAATCGCGTAGTGGATCTTTTTCTCATCTCACCCGTTACTAGTTCATAAGTCTGCGCTCGATTGCATCGTAGACAATGATCTTGAGATAGAATCAATCATCATCAAGAATGAGTAGAATTTATCAAAGCCGATCGGTAACACTCATACCTAACTGACATCAACAATATGTAGTATATTCGGATGGAGATTGCATCAACTACATGTACATAATACCGTACGAATATTTCCGCGCATCTGCAACGGCGGCCCAACCCTACCAACCCCATCGTCCGGTCTAGCATCGAGAGCAGAAAAGGACGGCGTGGATCGTCGGGCTCCTTGCAAACCACAAGGCTACTTCTTCGTGGTCAGGCCGATCAAGACTATAGATTGTAGCTGACAATGGCTCTGTTTCTGGCCTTTGACATCAAATAGACTGATGTTGGCACTTTAATCGTGCCCGCCGGTTTCGGAGGTCATCGAGGTAATGACGTTGAGGCTTTCTCACTGGTCACAGAATGTTGTTATGTGTGCTCGCAGAAAAGGACAAATATCCAGGTCAATGTCACTCGAGTTGCTTAAATACAAAATGATACTGCCGCTCGTGCAGTCCCTTTGAGACATAGCTCACAGAGTCGAACACGCGCCTGTACATCGTTGATGACGATGAAGTATCACGAGCAGTGATGTGCCTTTCACTTCCATTCGTCGTTCTTATCAACCGCTTGGAGTTGATCCACAAAACCATCAGCAATCCAATTTAATTCCATCTGCTGATCATTCAATATCCCGTTAGAACCTGCTCTACTTGCAGCATCGACGGACATGGCGCCCGACAACTTCGAGCAGCCTGGGTACATCATCTCCGCGATGCATGCAGACTCGCATGCTCTATTGACTTCCTGCGATGACGATCGTCGTCTCCGTGATTGAGCTAAGGTTCCAGTGCGTCAAGCAACGTCCATTTGCACATACGTGCAACCGTTACTGCATGCTCCGCCGCGTCTTGGTTCGCACCTAGATTTGGCACCCGCAAGCATCAAAACGCATGCCGCAGTTTTGACATCTGGTGAGACGTTCCTCTTCTTCGTCGCTTACGCAATCACACTCGTATTCGCCGCACTGATAGCAGAATTCGTAGCCACAAGTGCACCTGTAAGAACGAAATTAGCATCCCCTCGAGATAGATCTGTTTCCGTGGGCTTGCAAACTTACAGCATGTGGTTGCATCCCTCGATGCGTTCGATCATGCTCCGACACCTCCGACACCTCCGCCAGCCCTCATCCTCAGCCGTTTGAAGTAGCATTTGCATCGCCGGGTCCGCAGCGCCCTCCGGGCACTCCCCTGTATGAGTAGCAGCCTTGCAGGCGACACACGTGACAGTGCCACAGACCGGGCAAGTAGCGTCGTTGCCAGAGATGTGTGCTGATTTGATGAAAGTGGAGCAAGTCGCAACGGAGCAATATGTCCTGTCCTCGGCGTTGAACTCTTCCAGCTTCTCGTCGAGCTTCGCGCAGAGATCCTCAGGCAACACCGACCTCACCGTCTCGATCTCATAGAACGCAGTAGGTTCTCCGCAGCATTTTGGGGGAAATGGCCCTTTGGTTAGAGACGAGCGAAGAAGCGATATCATGCAGGCCAAGCAGAAGACGTGCGCACAGTTGAACTCCCACCACAGCGCATCGGGCGAGAGAGTTTCGTTGCATGCCACGCATTTAGACATGTTGGTGCCTGGTAGAGAAAGAGGTCAGTCGCGTTGTCGGAAAGAATGCGCCGCTAAAGATGGAGTGTGAGCATGGGGAGCAGCAGGTTACATGTAAGTGTAAGTGAGAGTGAAAGGCGAGTGAACAAAGCGTGATGCAACAGGCAGCAAACAGCCGGTGACGCGGACACCCGAAGTGGCAGGAACGATCAGGAGTTACTTCACAGCTCACTTTGAATTCCTTGGGCCCCAAGGCTTTGACACTCAACAGCTACATCACGGACAATGTGGATAGGGAAAGCAAAACTGCGGAGACGATCAAAATTGTTACTCAACGTCGCACAATCGCGTCATGTATCTCGTACACTAAAACTTACAAAGCACTTTTGGCCAGTTCACCTCAGTTATCCTCCATCATCTTCCTCGCAGCAGCCTTCTTCCTCTCCTGCGTCTTGTCGTTCTTCTTGAAGAACTGTGACCGGCCCGCATCTCTCGCCGCCTTGCTGCCTCTGTGGTACTCCATGTACGCCATGTGCTCGCCACCCGCCAAACTGCTGAGCGTGCCGGCTTGACGCTTGACGCCCTTGCGACCTCTGTTGCGAGCGACATTGCGGTCGGAGAACAAGTCGTCCTTGATGTCTTCGACATCTCCCGCAGTCTCGGACTGGAGCAGCACGTCTGTGAGCAGCGACATGCGCTCTTGCTGGGACGTGAAAGCCAAGTTGGGCATTTTGTCGATGCCGTTGAGGTGGGTGATGACTTTGAAAGCGTAGCCCTGGTCGACGAGGAAGGCCTGGCGCTTGGAGGAGTAGAACATTTCGTTTGTGTCTTTGGAGACGAGCGAGTAAAAGAAAGCGTTGAAGCCCTCGTCGTTACGGCGCTTGGCTCGCAGGATACGACCGAGGCGTTGTGCTTCTTGACGACGTGAGCCGTAGTGTGATGAAATCTGGATCAGGCATGTGGCTTCTGGGAGATCGAGCGATGTGTCGCCGATCTTTGAAAGGAAGATGGACGAAACGGCGTCGTTCATCTGGAAGTTGGCGAGTACCATTTCGCGTTCGCGCTGGCCAGTATCACCGTAGATGTAGGGCTTAGTCATGCCCTCGGCGTACTTCTTGAGAGCGTACACGTTGTCTGAGAAGACGATAATCTTGTCACCGCGCTTCTCGTGGAAGTCGATCAGGAATTGACAAGCTTGGAATTTGCGAGGATTCATGGTCGAGAGCAGTGACTGTTGGTTGACCTTTCCGGTGGCGTTGATGTACTCAGAGTAGAATTCAGTCGTCATTGGACACCATACTTCAGCGCACTGGACACGGGCGATGTGTCCCTCTTCACTGAGCTGCAGCCAATTGGCCTCGTAAAGTTTGGGGCCAATTAGGAAGTTGAGGTCCTTGATCTTGTCGTCTTCACGCAAGAGTGTTGCGGTCAGACCGAGCTTAGAGTGCGTCTTGATCTTGCTAGTGACACGTCGGAACATCTCAGCGGGCACGACGTGCACCTCGTCCAACACCATGAGACCCCACTCACGGCTGGTGATAAAGTCCATGACCTGCTGACTGTCGTGTGCACGTCTGGTGTTTTGCGTTACCATGCTGTATGTGCAGATGATGATACCAGCTTTGTGATTGAGCTTCTCCTTCTCTCCGGAAGTGAAGATGGCGATGTCGTCGGGGTTGATGTTGGACCACTTTTTGAACTCTTCCTTCCACTGCACGACACTCATGGCCGATGTGCAGAGCACGATCGCGCTCTTCTTGATGGTACACGCGGCTGTAATGCCGACGAGCGTCTTGCCAGCACCACAAGGCAGCACGATGATTCCCGACCTTGCACGTCCATTACCGAACATTTTGCTGAGAGCATGCTCCTGGTAGTATCGAATCTGTACGTTAGGCCGGAGGTCGATGTCGAGACCAGCATTTTGCTCGTCGTTGCGGAAATCGTACTCTTCTGTGAGTGGCATGGCGAGAGTCACGTTGCAACGTTCCTGTACTTGCTGGATCATGTTGCCGTCAATCTCGAAGGAATGCACTTGGTCGACATCGTCGTCGTCGTCATCCTCCTCTCTCAGGTACTCCGTCATGTCCTTTTCTGCGTCACGGCCGCCAAACTCATCGTCTGACTCGTCCTCGTCCTCGTCGTCTCGACGTTGTCTCTTTTCAATGTTCGCCTGTGCCTCTCTCACGCCTGCAGCGTCCTTGGTGCCTGGAATCACCAGCTGTCCCATCTTCGCCGCTTTGTCCGTCTTCAACTCTTCTGTGTCCTCGACTCTGCACTGGCTGATCACCTCGTCACGGAGCAAACGTTGTAGCACTGCCGCATCCGAGCTCTCCACGAAATACCTGTTATGCTTCAAAACCAACCTGATCTTTCCGAAGGACTGTGTATTCATGTGAATGAACTCCTTGATACTTTCCGGCAGCTTCGTCTTGGAGAAGAGTTCCAGATCTCGAATGATATCATGCTCCGTCAAGCCCACACTCACTGCCGCAAACAAGGAATGTCCGTTGATTGTGTATTCGTGTACGTTCGTTGTGCGACTTTGAGGTTCCGCGATGTTGATCAAGAATGTTTGTGCCTGTTTGAAACTCGGAGAGAATGTCTCCATCACCACCTTGCCGTTTGCCGCGTCCAGCCAGATTGGACGCAATTGGTGGTCGGGCTTTAACTCGAGACCCGAGAGATCTCGATCGGGCCTGAACAAGTGGCTCGCAGCGTCGCCGGTAGCCCGAGGGCGGTTCTTGTTGGCGTACGTAGCCATCGAGAACTTTTCTACCACCTCTGTACACAAAAGGTCAGTCAATCCGCCTCAGTAGTGAAGCAGATACAGTGCGACACTGACTGTCATACTTCTGGGGCGCGGCTCGCCCCTCTGGATCAGACTCGCTACCCATCGAGTAGTCATCGCCGCTCTCGTCTATGCTGACCGGTGTGCTCACGCCCGATGCAACACGTTTGGTCGCCCTCCCAGCAGCGGCTGGCGCCTTGCGCTTCGGCGGCATGTTGGATGCTCGTCGGCGGGTGCGTGCAGCGTGTGCGGTTGTCGAGCAATGCGAGGTCGACAGCGAGAGCTCGGAACTACGCTTGCAAGGTGTGTTGAAGGTGGTCGGGCAAGAGTCGCAGGGGTGTGGTGGAAAGTGGAACAAGAATGATGATGGAGGCGACTTGTAAGCAGTCGCACGTGACAGAAGACAAGCAAGCAAGCATCGGGGAATGGTCCCCGATGATGCACGCTAGCCGAACTCCAAATGGCTGGAGCCGGGTCACTGACGATTGATCTTCACTTTCCTCTACTTTCCGCGCAGCCACTCTCAACTGTCGCACATCTACACATTTCTTCATTGCATCATCCTATACCATTCACAACAATGAACACTGTATGTCCCGACATCCAACGAGACTTCCGCACCAGACGCTAACATCCAACCAGAAAGCATCTGTAGCCTACGGCTGGGGCGTCCTGATCCTAGCAGGTGGTGGCGCCTACTACTTCGCCAAGCGCAGCATCAACGCCGACCGCGAAGAGCGCGCAGCAATGAACGAGCGCCGTCGTCAAGCCATGCGTCCTCAGCGTCCCGCTACCACATCACAAATCCCCAGCAACGATCGTCCCAGTCCCAGCCAAGAGGGCGGCGCCGACCCAGCACCTGTAACACATGCGCAAGAGGATCTCAGCGCGAAAGGAAAATATGAGGCAGCGGAGCCTTTCAGGAGTCGTAAGGGTGATCGGTTCAGTTGAGTGGGATCGCAAGACGAGATGAGTGTACAGTACTCGCTTTGCCGGGCGTGAGCGGCAATGCTGGATGTAAGACGAAGGAACGGCTGCCGTAAGGGCAATTCTCGCTTGAGGCGTCAAAGAAAGGCATACTAGAGATCTGCTCAATCGCTTCTGTACGCAGGATCGGGGTTTGCTGGCAACTCTTTATTGCTTTGTATATATATGCTACGGTCACGAAATGACCTACGAACAATCGCGGGATATTATTGCCGCAGGGTATGGATGTAAAATAGAAGGACGCCCCAACTCCATCATTATCATGCATTTGAACAGCCGAACACTTTCTCGAGTGCGGCCGAAAATCCCTTGAACCTCAGCTTCACCACGACATGCGCTTCATACCAGCGTAGTCTTCCAATGGCGAGCCAGGCAAACAGTCTCGGAAGCTCAGAGGGCGGCTGCAGGAACAAGAGTCAGCTATATCGTTCATACAGCAAAGCAATCAAAGCCATGATACGTACAGGTTGGCATATCGGTCGTCCTTCTTTGCGTTCTTGCTAACCAGAGCTGCACCAGCGAATGGTGCACTGAATGCTAGACAGCAGTATCCTAATGTGACTGCAGCTCCGAGTCGGTCTGCCTTGGTCGCTCTTGTGCTTTGAGCATAGTAGCGGAGAGTCTGAGCGTAGAGAGGCTGGCTGTGGAAACGCATGGCGGCTGTTGTGTGGTGTTGTGATGTTGTTTAGATGTAGACAGAGAGACGTTCGTTTGGTTCGTTGTTCAAGAACACCAAGAACTCCTCTGGACGAGCGGATTTATGACTATATGTAGGCGATCTCCACCGTTGCAAAGACGCGACTGCTGCCTGTGAAACATCGTAAGACTCCGACGTTAAGACGAAGCGCTCAAGGCGCCATAAAGGTAGCCTACCAGCAACACTGACGCCGTATCCCACTTATCTGATCGAATGGCCAGGCGCAAGTGTAGGCGATCTGCGTCAAACCCGAAGAACGGAGGGGCCCGGACCCTTTCTTTGTGGAGAATCACGCGGTGTGCTGAGTCGTAAAACGTGCTCTCGTAAAGACTCTGGACGATGCGATTGCAGTATGTACTTGTAATCACCAGGAGAAGCGGCAGGAGCGGCTCAGGATTATTCACAGGTCTATATATGTTCTCCTTGCCCACACGGAAGAGATCACACGAGCAAGAAACCACAAAGCACCCTGATAGCACCTCATCCGCGATATGACGCGCCCGCCGAAACGCTTGCCGGGCCTGGCAGCAAATTGGCTTTGGCTAGGCGTGTTTGAGTGGAGGAGCTCGCTGCCTGACGGTGGAGCTCCGCCGAAGGAAGGATGGCGCGATCTTTTGCCAGAACATCGCCATGTGCACGTGAGAGGGGCTGGATGAGAGATTAAGCGCCCAATGATAACGAATAGAGGCAGTGAGTCTGCCGCGGCGGCGTTTTCGAAACGGCCGTTGGCAGGTGTGAGTCGACAATTCTGGACCAAAGGGACAGAGAAGTGTGCGGGATATTCGAACGGAAAGATGGGTACTGTCGGCTCTCCGTTGTGGGCTGATGTTTGGAAGTAGAGTCGGTGTTGTTTACCGTCATGTTCGACTGGTCCAGATCCTATCCGCAGGGCTGTCACTTCGGGTGTTGCACCTTCCTCCGCAGGTTGGATGTCGCGGCTACCGGCTGGGCTATCCTTTCACAGGATTGCAAAGCTGTCTCATCCGCCAGGAGTATGTTGGCTTCTTGATCACTGTACTGGAAATTCTCACTCCTCTGAGTATTCGAACGACAGCTGAAGTCATGCACTATGTACCATATCACGTTAGGCAGTTCGGCTAAGACGAAGACGTATATCGGCGAGGTTGGTTAAAGATATCGAAACGCGGGGCCACCTGATCGCATCATCGACCTTACTAATCCACATAGACGACGTGTCGTCCACTATCCGCAGAACTGCATCGTGATCGTTCCGTTTACTACACACTAGTTACAACTGGCCTAGAAAACGTATACTTACTCCAAGATGGTCCTCAGAGCACCCACGGTACCCCAGAAGAAGGAGTCTCCCGAGG
>Ga0265797_10007907_pt1 | contig 14359 bp, 19 predicted proteins | sample P2T30metagenome_FD_192433 | JGI IMG/M metagenome (GOLD analysis project Ga0265797, IMG submission 192433) | Plant litter microbial communities from East Loma Ridge, Irvine, California - P2 T30 | ecosystem: Environmental > Terrestrial > Plant litter > Unclassified | place: USA: California... | reverse complement strand
CAATGCTTCACCCAAGCCAGCCAAGCCCATGGTGAAGTACAGCCAGCACAGTGGACAGCCCTCGCTTCAGCATAAAAGAGTTTTTCTCAGGCTCTTCCCATCACAACCAAACAGTCAACATCTCTCGTCTCAACTCCAAAAGCAACCAACGCCGAATCGCAAACAGACCTCTGAACATCTCGTCGATCATGAATAATTATGTAAAGCCCGCCGTTTCCAAACAATCAGCTCTACCCTCGTCAGACTGGGACATCGCCAGCATGTTCGCAACTCCGCCCCTCCACACCGACGTTCTACGCTGCCAGAACTTGCCGCCCTATCCAGTTCTCGGTCATGCAACTGAGGTTGAGCAACTGACCTATCACATCCAGCGTTACGCTCTGGCCTACCGTGTTCTCGCGTTCAGCCAGCACTGGCTGTCAGACAAGCAGCGGACAGATCGCACGTACTTTTTCGGGATGTTCGAATACTTATACAACGCCTCAAATAGTATCATCCAGCTGGAAGACAACAATGCCGTACCTTGGCAACCACTAGCTCACTGGCTTGACTCCTTCAAAATACCTGTGAATGATCGAAGTTAAATTCGCTACACCAGCTTGAACATGCGATGACGGAGATCACGCACCATTGCAAGCTCCACATCATTGAAATTTACCGGGCGAGCAATATGGGAGACTGCAAAGCAGTAGTGGGGTGGCACTTACGGTCTCTGGAGTGCTGGGTTGCACACAACTGCTCAGAACGAGGATACTTCTTGACAATGAAGTTTCGGAGCCGCAAGGGCAACAAAGGTGCATGGGTGACGAAAACGCTTCAATCACACAAGCCGTCTGATGGGAAGCGCAAGTACTAACTAGAACTGTCTCAGGTAGGCGCATGTGATGCTACTTGCACTTGTCAGCGATGATAGATAGATAATTCATGGTGTCATAACCCTCTGCTGTGCTTGCATCGAACAGTGCGTATCTCGTGACGTGAAACATTGTGTGAGTCAGTCTTGACGATTTTGGAAGAATCGCTAAACGTGGGTAGTCCAGAGACACATCACTGAATGTAACAACTCTGAGAGCTCTCTCAGACTTTTTTACATCCGATATAAGGTTTGTGATCGACTTCCGACAACACAAGCCGTCCGATTCGGATGACAACAAACAACAGCAGACTGACACATTCGCACTGCATGCGAGAGTCTTGTCGCCGTCAATGCCCGTCATCACAGCAGATGTTGGGCCGTGGCGATTGCGAATGAGACATAGCTCAGAAACTGTTCAGTCCCTACCGCACATACTGCCGTGCTTACTTGATAGCGCAATGCAAGGAACAAAGGAAAATGCAATAGTAGGCAGACTAAACTAAACTTACCAAAGACCTTCAACATTTCATGATTCAAGGTTTCCGTTTCTCATCGGTAGGATGAGTCCGACGATTGAGGATGGACATATCTTGCGCGCAAAAGGTGTAAGTGGTGTTGACTTTGATGCAACGTTACCATATAAACAAGGGCCTTGATATGCTTTATGGCTAGCGGACCATAGACACAATAACGGAACCGGTCCGTCTCGATAATGAGATGTTGCTTTGCAAGACAAAATGAGGTTGCTGCCGAGGTGTTGCTCGTCGTGAAGTCGGCGGCGTGGCATTGTCGAATGTACACTACCGTCACCGCCCATGAAACTAGTCTACCTCGAACAAACAAATGCGGCCAAATCCGCCCGGGCTCGATGTCATGGTCCCACATACGTACAAGCTTGCCATGCGATGGTTATAGCACGGAGACGAGCGGAAGAATGCGTGTTGTGGTAAGCTGGGAATTAGTAGTGTCGATGCGAGAGCGGTCCGAGACTCGTACTGGTGTCGATCATAAGTTGAGCGGCATAAATTGCGCGGTCTGCCGCATCTTTCAGGTTCATATACCTCTCACCATAACATCGAAGCCAGACGACATGACCGCGCCAATCCAATCACCCCATCGACCTAATCAAAGAGCAATCCCAGGCAAACACAACCCGAAGATCGTCTTCAACCAAGCCGAGCTCTTTCACGACCTCTTTCACAGCGAATACGATGCAGTCGATGCGAACCCAACCGCCATCATTATCCGAGAATATACTCGTGCAGTACGTTTACTCCACGTGAAGACGCGCTGGTCGAAGCTCGGTCTCTCTGACTGGCACTCCGAAATGGAAAACCTGCTATGCGCACGGGAATCGGTGTATATGGGCCTCAATATCTGGGAGCCTTTGGATGACTTCTTAGATACCTATGTCTTCGAGATGGAGATGCAGCCGCTGGCTGGGGCTGGTGCTAGAGCACGGAAGCTGGTCAAGGAAGGGCTGCTGAGGCAATTGCACGAAACCGCTGCAAAGGAGCTGCGAAGCTGCTACAAGAAGCTGCGTGTTCCTTTTGGCGACAAAGTGCCGCAATGGACATATTTTAATCGGAGGCCATCTGCTATCAGGGAGAAAATTTGGGTAGACAGTGAGAAGCGTGGTAGCCTGGTTATGAGGGCAATTATCATTGGTTCAGAGGCGAGAGAGAAGCACGCTCTTGCGTGTAAGAGGAAGATGAATGGAGCTTTTCTCCGTGGTGGCCAACAGCAGTTTGGGCAGTGTAAGAAATTGAAGAGATGATGGCAAAACGTAACGACGGTGATGAAGCTGATGACCGCCTCATCGTGTCTTCAGTATTAGATAAAGTCATGTAGAGAGAACATTCAATAGCAACCACAAGCGGTGAGGCTGCCACGTCACGAATAGTGTCCCGGCGCCGCACACGAGGCGAACATGCTGATCGGTCGATGCTTGTTTTCATGTTGTATTCCCGAAGAACAATGGTGAAAACGAAAATTCGAACTTCGGTAGCGAAGATGACTGCATTACGATTGTGATTCATGTAGATTGCAGATCGCATTCTGTGCAACCTCAAAGCTGTGTTTTCGCCGCGGGGAGGCGGGTAAGGCCTAGGTCGTGGTCTCCAACGTCCAACGTTGGTGTTGAGGCCGAGCACAGCAGGTGTCATGCAATGCAAGGCAGTTGTCCTTCATCCGCAGCACTTTCGTCGCGTGCGAATCCTACTCTGGCACCCATACATCTTCACCATCCCCTCTCCTATCTCGCTTCGATTGAGCCTCGCCAAGCCGAAAATATTGAGACAGGTTTTGCTTCTTCTCGGTGTGCACGATCAAAGTTATTTGCTGTTTCTCACAGCCCTACCAACCCAAGCGCGCGGTCAGGCCGCCTAGCCCCCGCAGATGAATCTAGATCGTTTCTGTACGCGAAACAACGGGATAATGCTTGCGCGTCCAATTTCGTGGGGCTGAAGTGCCAGCGGAGGTACTAACGCGTCATTCGTTGGCTGCGAAGCATTTTCCAAATGCCGGACTGCTGCGAGATCGGCATGCGCTATGAAGCGAAGTGATGTCGGGGTGCAATCGGTGTTTCGCGACGATTCTGGATTCTAGGGCGGCAATCAGGAGAATCAGGTTCTGCAAGTGAATGGAAATCGTGTTGCAACACGTCTGATGTGTCAATTAAACATGATATGTATCTAGGTGTGGACAAAGGGAATGCAGAAGGGTATAGTGTTTCGGCTGGCCTGCTTCACCATGCCACTTTTCCCATGCAAAACGCCTGCAAATGCCATTGCCATAGCTCTCTTCTCGACTGTAGATATGTCCTTGGAAACCGCTGTAAAGGGATGTACAAAGCAGGATCGGCGCCCGTGAGCGCGAGCAATTGCTAGTGGCGTGTCGGTACCGCCGTTCTAGAGCGCGAGCTCGAGCATCGCCGTTACGGCGTTGATCGAGGACATCATGAACTTTTAGTGTATTGAGGTCGTGCCGAAAGTGTTGAGGAAAAGGAGGTGGCCCTAGAAATACTCGAATGCTCGTGGTGTGTTGATGATGGAGTGAATAGCCTATCGACGGAAGACGCTCATGAAGCTCTTGCGCTTAGCAATTCGCGGCGTGGGCTCGTCTTGAGGAATCGGTGGCGGTGGTGGTACATTAGCGAGATTTGTCCGCGAGGCATTCTTCTTGCTGAACTTCGACATGAGGGGCTCCGACTTCTTGCTCTCGTCTGAACTCTCTAGGGCCTTGTCGTTGATGGCTACTGCAGAATCGAGTGGCCCATATTTAACCGCAATAGCGTCGACTTCTCTTACTGGTTCGGCTTTGGAGGTGTTGCGAGAAAGCTGGATGCTACTCTTCGTTTTGAAGACGCCCGACCTTCGCGAGCCTTTCGTGATAGCGCGCTTCACGGGACCATTTTCCTCGGCATGTTGTCGCTCCAGCCGCTCAATCTCACCCAAAATGGTCATGCCATTGATAGCGAGGCTCTCTTCTTGAATGGGAATGAACTTGATGATGCCTCGGTCCGAAGTGACGCCGATTGATTCGCACATGAATTGCTGCATGAGCGCGGCATTGCGCTTGTTCGTCGTTGGTTGCAGTTGCACTGGTAGAGCATTGATCGTCAGAACGTAAGTTGGTTCGAAAGTGCCGCCAAGCAGTAAGCATGCCGAGTGATTGACGGTAATCATTATTGACGACTCAGGCCTCTGGTATCTCGTCGAAAGGTGGTGCGATAGGTCCGTAACCAAGGTGTACTCGTCTTTGATCTGCTGAGGTTAGGTAACGGTGAAGAGCGGAGCAATCAAAGCCAGTACGTACTATCACGTTCGTCCGCAATTCGGCAACGATAGGCGCATCTTTGGTCACCCGGTCACGAGCCGACGAAGTCATGCCATCCTTGTAGGAGAGGGAGTCCTCGTAGTATTGTGCACGCGACCGTGAAGTGGCAGGTCGTAGCCCGCCCATGCTGTCTACAGTAGGGCCTCGGTTCATCGTCATTGGTCGCTGGCCCCGTGGACCATCGTTTGAAAGTTGTTCATGATGCGGCGAAGATGCGAAGGAGAACTGAGAGGGTGAGGGTGAGAGTGGTTGATTTTCTGCTGTCTCGGGCGACAGCAACTGCGCGCCGGCCTGCTGGGGGAAGACAGCGCCCTGAGTCGAGGTAGAAGACGGCCTAGACATTCTTGTACGTGTCGATGTCGAATTGTTTACCGAGTGAGGCATGACGTCGTTCACGAATAATGTGGGAAGCGAGGAATTGAAGATGTATGTGAAGCTCCGAGATTACGACGCCGTTTGTTTGGCTGGTGAGGGGAGCCGCAAATTCCTCAGGACAATCTTGGACTGGACCTTCGCCTAGATAGCGACAAAGGCGGTCGTCGTGTGTAACCTGCAGCAGTGCGCAGATCTCAGAGCGGGTGCTCTAATTATCTGTGCATGAGACGGGCCGTATCAGAGGAGCGGCGGCTATCAGGACATGCAGGCCAGCGAAGACGAGCTGAAGTATTGGCAATGGGTGAGTGAGCGAGCGAGCGAGGGGAGAGGTCAAGGGATGCTGAGAAGGATGGCCACGCGCTTCTCTTTGTCTGTTTGGTCGGGTCGAAGCACGAACTAGGCAAGAGCGGGCTGCCATCGACTCATATAATAACATCCCAAGTTGCTCCACTACTGTTCACGACAGCCTTCGAGACACACGACCAGGGTGGATTCAGATCAGGATTGGTGCCGTCTTGACGTGCATTCAAGGCGCCTTGGCGCTGATTGTTTGGTGCTAGCTTCCACAAAATAGCGGCGGTGGAGATCCTATCTGGTATCGGCCGGCCACTCCTTCGAGGCTCAGCAACGACTAGCATGCCATGTGTCGTAGACTCTGGGTCAGCATCTCTAAACATATCGCATCGTACATGCTCTTGAACAACTTCAGACGCGCCACCAGTTCCAAGTGTAACTGATTATAGGCCTCGTAGTCTTGTCCATGCCGACTGCCGGCGAGCGTCGCGACACACCGCAACGTTTGATTGAGCCTCCTGGCTTGAAAACTAGATCCATCATGGTGGCGCTCCACTCCGCAGTACAACCACCTACCAACGTCTGGAGAAACCCTGAACTGGTCCAGATGCCATCATGGTCTTTCATCAAGCCACGCTCGCACAGCCGTCCACGGTGCGACCTAATGATTGCAAGCTGTGCGCATTGCACGTGAACAGCCCCGGCATCGTGCCGAAATTGAAGACACAAGCAGAGCATCAGATGCACAGCCTGACCAAAATGACTCGCATAGGGACACCTTCAGCTACGCCGGCGTCACGATCCTCCACCACCATTTTTTCTTTGTTCCACATTGCTACCAATTGCTAGCTCCTGTGTTGCGACGGCAGGTACTAGTCTGCTTTTTAAGAGCCTCGACCGCAACACCAGATGGCAACAGTGGACAAATGGGTTTTGGTGTATCTCGTCGCAACTTGCACAAGCGTCATCTGAAAGTCGTTCGTGTCAATACCTCATCAGCAGATTTGCAACTCACTCTCCTGGACGGCGAACTTCAAAGTCCTTCCCGTCTGCCATTACTTATTAAGTTGCTCTTGCCAGAAGGGCGCGTCCACCAATTTGCACGTCGCAAGCATCAACTTCACCCTTTCAATTTCGGATCTGCACGATCGCTTCGTGTGTACCACGGAGGAGGCATCGCCGGGCGCACGCACGTCAGAACCCTTTGGAAAGTGTGCAGCGGCAGCCTATGCTGTGTAATACTCCGGCCGCAGCGTACAAGAGCGACCTCGGCCCACAACGGCTTGCCGTAACTTCACGACAGTCTGACAGTTGGCATCTTTATGATTAAAGGCGCCTATCTGCGCCACTACCGCTGTCGAACCGTCGTGTGGAACTGCCACAGACGCCACAAGTTCCACATGCTCCCTGGTTCGAAGCACGATCTTGGTTCTTCTTGGAAGAACTTCACCACGATCAGCATCTTTTGCTGATATCTCACTGTGGCGTCAAGAAGTGAAGCAGGATGAGACACCCAATTCTTTATCGGACGGATGTCGTCTCCGCATATTCATCACGCCATGACAGCTGGCGCGGCCCAAAGTCGTTTGTGAAGCATTGTATTCATATGCAGGTCGTTGCAACGCCTACAGGCACAAATGAGAAGCAACTGCCGTTCGATCAGTGAATTCATGATTTCTCGCGTGCCCCGACCTCGATAATCACCTTTTTATCATTCATGTAACACCGAACATCTTGCATGCCCTTGCTCTCTTCACCGTGCTCTCCTAGGCTTTCGGCACATATCACAGCCTGACTCACCGCACTACTCCCCGTACCCACAACGTTGAAGTAACGATGTCCTTCTCAGGCCACTGTTTCTAACTTTCTACCTTCGCTAGCGCAAGGCGTACCGTACCCACGTGCGATGCGGATCTCGTAAGATCCATGACTCGCTCGCCGGTGTCGTTCGAGTAGAGCCGCATGCAAGTGCCTGCTGGGATTCGGGAATGACATATTGAATCTTGCTAGGGTTATCAAAGAAGCCAAATGCGGGTGAAAGCCCTTAAAGGTCGGATACATTTGAGTAGGAAAGAAAGATCAAGGTGTGAAGGCTCTAAAATGGTGAGTGTGAACAGTGTGACTTTACATTCGACGAGACCTGTCACATATCGAGTGCACGCTCTTGAACATGAACTTGTTGATTCAGGTCTGTACGTTTTGAATCCGAAGAAATGCACATCATGACGTAGCGTGGTCAGGTGAGAGCGCGACTTCCGGAAGGCGCGTTTCGCAGGCTGTAAACACCACACCAGCGCCCACCACACAGACCCCCGAGATATTCGACACCACTTCGCAATGCCTCCGAAGAGCGCTGCAGCAAATACCACACGTCGCAAAGGGCCACAATTTAACCCCCCACGTCCAATAAAAGCACCAACGCAAGCCTCGGCCGCTGGGAAACGCGCGCAAACAGGCGCTGCAAAGAAGACATCCGCCAGTGCTCGACCCAGCTTCCAGAATGCGCCTGAAATTATATCAAGCGACGTCGAACAAGAAGAAGATCTACTTGAAGATCTCGACGACGACGACATGATGCAAGACGCGCCTTCACCCACACGCCCACCACCTGCCCAGTCAACACCAAGCCCTGTCCCTGCGCCACTACTCGCACGTCTACTCTACGAGAACTTCGAAGACCCCAATACGCAGATTCAAAAGGGTGCCATGAACCTAGTGGGCACATACATGGACATCTTTGTGCGTGAGGCTTTCGCACGGGCAAAGCAGGAACGGGACTTGACGGTCAAGGCCGGAGGTATCGCAGATGGCTTCTTGCAGGTGGAGGATTTGGAGAAGTTGGCGCCGCAGCTGGTGCTGGACTTTTGAGCAACTCCGTTACGCCCAGCATCAGGACTACATTGGGTGCAGAAACTTCACTTGGAGGACACGCGACGCACGAGTCTACGCATTTGATTTGACAGCTGCCTGGCCGGACTGACCAGATCCGAAGAAGAGTTCTACGAAACATATGGCTGTGCTGCCCTCCCAGCGGCTGTCAGCTATTCTTGGATATTACCAAGGCTGGTCATCGCCATGGTTTTGTTGGCGCGACCATCAAAATTGGAACAAGATTCGACGGTGCGCAGCCAAGGCATGTGAATGTTTTTGCGGCGTTCGAGGTACTGCACTCAAGAAAGCGTACGTCATGGCAACGATGGCCAAAGACAGAGTTGTGTTTCAGAATCAAGTACTGAGTCCCCAAGAGGGCAACTCGGCTTCGCTTGCTTGAAACAAAACATAATATTTGTTGGCTTCAACAGATGATAATCAAACATACACACATGCGCAGCATGAACACCTGCCTTCTGACAATCTTATTCGCAGTACTTATCGTTGTGTGTGCCGCCAACGGTATTGTTGGTTTCCGGCGTGCGGTTGGGAAGATGCGGCCTGGAGCTTTCAAACAAAGACGGAACACGGGTTGCTTCGCTGCTTCGCCTCCGAAACTCGCCCCTGCAACACCACCACAATGGCACAATCGCACACTTCTCAACCTCACGCAATTTAGTCGATCGCAGTGCGCTGCAGTAAAGGAGAGTTGCGTGCGACGCAATTTTGTGCACATCTGGTATGCGATCAAGCGCGGCAGAAGGTGTAGTATTAATTTCAGCCAGTATTCAGCAGAGTCACGCCCGGAGCCTCACATACCAGGGGCGAAGTAAGCGAGACTGAGGCTGAAGCAGTTCCAGCACCCAACACGTCGCAGAAAACTTGTACTGTATCGGAATCGCAACTAACCGCCTGCGCGTGAGCTGGGCAAAACGCCCTGACCTCAAGATGCGTGGCCGTCGTTTATGCCTTAAGGGTGCCCTATAGGCCTCTTCTCAGGCACATTTTTCATCTGCATCCGCTTCCGTTTTCCGTCTGTTGCATTTCATTCTATCGTTTCCTTCAGTCACCACTACGGTCTTCACTTCGTAATACCTGGCTAGCCCAGCTTAACGTTAGAGCGCAAGTCGCCTACGTCCATTCTCTCGCTGGTCGTCAACACCCTACTATTAATTTACACCGTCCCATTTCGAACGAATACCCCAAACACACACAACTCAAGATGCTTTTCTCAAGATCAATCATGGCCTCGGCCCTCGTCAGTTTCTCGGCAGCGACACAGATGATGCCAGCGGCATCGGAATCCATGCTCATGGCAACGACTTCATCAGCAATGGCGAGCATGCAAACATCGACCGAAGCCTCCACGGAACCAATGGCACCGTCTGAGGGGACTGTCGCCACACATGTCGTCCAGGTCGGTGGACCAAACGGCACACTTATCTTCAGCCCAAGTAATGTCATTGCCGCGCCCGGAGACCTTGTTCAGTTCCAGTTCAACCCAAAGGTATGTCAGAACGGTCAATGACTACGCAGATCATGAGCTAACAAGAGCTTAGAACCACTCCGTCGTGCAGTCTACCTTTGACAACCCTTGCATTCCCATCACAAACATCATGGCCAACAAGTCCGATGCCTTCTTCTCGGGCTTCATGCCCACCGCCAACGCCTCCCGCTCCAGCGTCCTGACCTACACCATCCGCGTTAAAGACACGAAGCCAATGTGGTACTACTGCTCTCAGGGCAAGCATTGCCAGGCTGGCATGGTCGGCGCCATCAATGCGTACGTTCCTCCTCTACTCTACCTCTTCTCTACTTCATACTAACATACCTTCCACAGTCCGACATCCGGTAACAAGACCATGGAAGGCTTCACCGCCCTCGCCGCCCAAGCCTCCGAGAACCTCAGCCCCGGCCAAGCAGCTGGCTCCGGCGCCAACTCACCTTCCGGCCCATCTGGCACCACTCCCGAGAACGGCGGCGGCGCTGGCGGTGCTGGTGGCAACCTTCCTCCTTCGCCTTCTGTCTCCAGCCCTGCGCAGCAGACTGCCAACTCCGCATCTGGACTCAGCAGCCAGTCCTTCTTCGGCCTTGGTGCGGCTGCTATCGCGGCGTTCGCCATGCTATAGGCGCTTTCAAGGGTGTAGAATATTTGGTGGAACGGGGTGTGTGGAACGAAGCAGCTTGTTGTATACCATATTTTTGACCGAGGGTAGGCTTCTCTTGGGGCATTGTTTATGTGGAGACCGTCCTGAGGACGAGATGGCAGTCGGATTTTTACGGGCCGTTACAGAAAATAGGGATTAATGATACATTCTCAATACGAGTATTGGTTGAAACTTGATTGGCTTCGGAGCGGGTGTTGGAGTGTTGGTGCTTACGTGACGTACCGATGGTTGGACTGAACCCCACACTTGCACCCCGACAAGAACTGCCTGCTTGCTTCTTCCAACCACACGTGCGGAGTTCTGGCGAACGGTTGTGCAGCGCGACACACCACCATGCAATCCTTCAGAGTGGTGCTAGTATGCCGTGCCGTCTGGTGCGCAATGAGATGGCATGCGTCGCGATGGCTTTGGGAGCTGGCACAACTCATCAACACGCCTTCTACAGGCGCGGCTCACTCTTCGTCCTTGGATCACCTACGACTTCACCATCCAACAGGTCGTGGTAATGGACTCGGAAGTCAAAGCACAATGTACAAGAGCCGTAGAGCTGTTCCACCCTGGATGTACAGTGGAAGAATCTCAAGAGCAGGGCCAGTGTAGCTACACACTTCTTGTGTCTTGCTCAAACGATGTCCCGAAGTTTGACAATCTTGCTGAACAATACTACGAATATCGCAGCGCGGATGGCGACGAACGTACGTCCTTCATTGTCCAGATACGACCAGTACAGTATGCGCTCGATCTTCCTATCGCGCAAGCGGCAAAGACGATATATCCAGCATTGGCACCATCAATCTACCCTCTTGAGCTCGAGTTGCCGAGTCAGCTTCGTGCGTATCAAATGGAGAGGATGCGTGGAACGCCGCTCAGTCGCCTGCTGCCGAAAGGAAGCCAGGTCGAGTCATTCCCGTCAAAAAAGTACGAGCAGCTCATGGAAAGCTTTGCTATAATCATCGCTCAGGGCTGGAAGTCAGCTTCCAAGCCGCTTACGAGCCGAATCGTGAGAGCCGACTCGCCCATGGACTACAAGCCCGCGATGTTGTCGCAATGCACGGGAAAAGTAGGATCCAGCATCGTGTCTCGACTCGAGAAGCTTAGCGATGAGCTACCCGATGAATTATCCAGACGCGTCGCAAGTGAGACTCTGGAGCGGGTGAGGAGCATCGCGGACTATCCTGTGGTGTTGAACCACGGCGACCTCATACCGTCCAACATCTTGGTTGATGAAGTGGCATGGGAGATCACTGGCATTGTGGATTGGGCTGAAGCAGAGTACTTACCTTTTGGCACATGTTTCTATGGGCTAGAGTCGCTACTTGGACATATCGCGCCAGCTCCTCATTCACTGACCCGTTCAAACAACGACTCCGTCACAAACAAAACTTCGCCGTTATTTAGGTACATCGATCACGCTCCTGGCCTCCGTAGCCTATTTTGGACAAACCTGTTTGAAAAACTCCCGGAAATGAAGAGGCGGCACGAGGATGTGAAGACGATGAGAGATTTGGGTGTCTTGCTGTGGTATGGCTACGCTTGGGACGACGGAGCGATCAACCGTGTCGTCAACGAGGCCGATGATCCGGATGAGATTGCATGTCTTCGAGCATTCTTGGGAGTTGCAACAGACGTGGCCGTCGCAGCATAAGTCAGACTTGTACGAAAGTTCTTCGCCGTCCTTCTCATGTCACTGATATCTTCAAGGCTCTTATATTGTCGCAACACAGCCATCTTCCAAGACGCATATTTAATCAGTGTGTTGACGGCACGGCACTGTGATGACGACCAACATCGTCGCATCGCGTCGCGTTTGTTTGTTGTGAGTCGTGCCTTCCTCTCGCCGCTGCAGCAGACTGCGCCTCCCCGATTTGTGCACCTTCCACACTACATCCTCAAGTCGGTTGTGTTCAAACCGTTGCTCGATTCTGTCAACAACATCGTCGTGCTCACTCGACAACGCTCACTTCACGCATTCATTCGGCATCAAGTTGCTAGTCTCAACATCGAGCAATTCGGTGACCGCATCACCAATCTGATGAACCATGCGCATCCAAGAATTACTGTGAGCTCAAAGTCCTCACATTGTCTTATGGGACTAATCGATACAGATCAGATGATACCACCGCGATCCCGCGTCACAGAAGCGATGGCCTGTCCGAGACCAATGGCACCCATGCAACTCGCAGTGAAGGAGACAGTGACACCATTCACGTCCAAACACCAAAACATGGCAAAGTTTTTCGCGACTCAAAAACGCCTATCCCCTCTCCTTTGGTCTCGAGCCAGTCACCTTCCAGCACCGGCGGCATGGAAGACATCAGCCTGACCTCCCCATCTGTCACTGAATCAATAGCAATACTACCCACAGAAACACCCAAGCGCAAACGAGCACCGCCCCCACTAGACCGCACCGTTTCCTCCGCCCTACGACGTCTAGCGACTAAGCCCAGCATATCAAAAGGCAGCGAGAACAACCCCATCGACCTCGACGAGTACTCGCCCGTCCGCCGGAAACCCGTACGGCCCACCACGAAGCGCGTAAAGTACGGACCCGAGCCCCATGCTTTTCTGGGCCAGCACAAAGAGCTCTACGCATTGCGTCCCGCGCGCCCGGCTCTCGCGTCGAAGACTGCTAATGGCGTGCGGTTCACGGGCGACAAGGGGGATGATATGTACCGCATGAAGAAAGCGAAGTGCACAGCTGTTGGATTGACGTCGCCTGTTCAATATCAAGCGCTTCCTCCACAGCCCCAGCAGACACACGCACAACTTCCACCGCCAGCCGCACAACATCAGGCGGCTCCACCCAGCTATAGCTACGACTACGGCTACGACATCCCTTTCGAAACCCAGTACCCCCTCTCCGCACAATACCTCGCCCATCCACCGTTCTCAGATGCCAACACATCCTCATACACATCCTATCACAACCGTATGAATGTCTCCCTCGCTGGGGACTCAGAAGACATGCTCCGCAAAAAAGCCATCCAATTCGTGCGCGAGTACTCGCGCCCCCAGCGCCACAAGAAAGTCCCATCAATCGAAGTCGACGAGACAAGCGCAAGCGCAAGCGATTCAGACACAACTGTCCTCGCCTTCTCCCAACAACCAAGGAGAACCAAGACCAAGATGCGTGTCTACCAAGATCCAAACGATCGCATCGCCCCTCTTATTGCGCACGCGTCGCTATTGACGTCGCTATTCGAAAGATACGTTGGCTCGAGGGATCAGGTGGGGTTGAGGGTGGATATTAGTTTGTTGGTGGGTGTGCAGGGTCAGATGGTTGGGGCGTGGATGAGAGCTGAGGAAGGGGCGAATGGGGTGTTGGATGCTGAGTGGAGGAGGGATGAGGAGGTGAGGGGGTTGTTGAGTGCTGAGGCGGGGATATGGGGGGGTGGGAGTTGGGGTGTTGCGGATGTTTTTGGGGGTGGGAAGAGTGAGGAGTCGGGGATGTATGTTGGGGTTGATGAAGATGGGGCGGTGGGGGTTGGAGATGGTGGGGATGGGGTGGTTGGGACGAGGCAAGATGGGATTGATGAGATGCGGACGAAGGGGGTGTGTGGATGGGCGATGATACGATAGGAAGGATGAGTCGGAAAACGGGGTGTTTGAACGCAGATGTATCATAGCGTTGTGCCTCTAAGCACGTCGTCTGGGCGGTGTCAAAATACACAACATACTTGTGGCAAGTCGATCTCACAACAACGAAACCCACGTTTTCTGCAACCTTCGCATCGATCCCCCACACGTTTCAGGTCCTTACATGGGTTATCGCAAGGAACCTCATATGCTGCATGCACCACTTCTGACAGTTTTTCACCAAAGGGAAAAGACGATACAGTCAAGCATTATATGACTTTTTCACACGTTTCTATCACCTAAATGGGTATCGTAAGTCAACCACATCTACCTCCCCAACCCCATCCACAGACATCCCACCACCTCTCTCTCCCCCGTATCA
>Ga0265797_10007906_pt1 | contig 14359 bp, 5 predicted proteins | sample P2T30metagenome_FD_192433 | JGI IMG/M metagenome (GOLD analysis project Ga0265797, IMG submission 192433) | Plant litter microbial communities from East Loma Ridge, Irvine, California - P2 T30 | ecosystem: Environmental > Terrestrial > Plant litter > Unclassified | place: USA: California... | reverse complement strand
CTAGATACCAACATCCTCCACGCGCAACAATCCCGACGCCATACCCGCAACAGCCCACGTCCCAAACTTCAGATTCGGGTTCCAAGCCAGCGCCGTGATGGCAGTCAGCTCTTCGAAGATACTAATCGACCTTCCCACCTCTGGGTTACCTCTCTTCGTCGCATTCGCAGATGTGCTGTGCGCGATACCTGTTTGACCAGCCTTGTAGCCTTCGGTGATGCGGACGAGAGGTCGCGAGAGTACTTCTTGTGGCACCTTCTTGGTTCCATCAGCTGGTTCTCCGGCTTGCAATTCAGGTGTGTCGTCTTCGGTCATGGTGACATCTTCACCAGTCGTAGGCTTGGCTAGCACTCGATCCATCGGTCCTCGCCACTCGTGGACAAACCATTTTTGCTGCCATGGCATGATCTTGTAGTTTGTGATGCGCATGATTGGGTTGCTGGCTTGGATATCTCCGTCGACTCCGCCGATAAGAACGCCAGGGTGGACTGGACTTGTCGCGACGCGTGTAATGCTGTTTTCTAATCGCATGCTGTAGAGGTTGTGGTAGTAACGACGGATGGGCGTATGTCGCAGGATGTAGTGTTCGTCAGGCATGACGAAGGATTGCGTATGCTCATGCCATGCCTGCGTCAGACAAAGTGTGCGACCTCGTATCGACGCAGTAGTGTCGGCGTTTGGGCTCCGCAGGTCGAAGAGACGCGCAAAACCGTCTGCGGTGCTGATGGACAAGAACTGCGGGTTGGACGGCCATCCAGAAGAGACTGTGAGAATGTACGTGTCTGCCAACTGCTGATAGAACCAGGGTCTGGGGTTATGTTGTGTGGCGTCGGGTGTTCTCAGTGTGCCTGGGCGGTTTAGAGACCAGATACCCACAGTTCCTGCTGCAGTCGCAACCGCGAGTGTATGTCCCGACAGCCAGTGCAAGCACGAGGGCACTGTTTGAGGAAACGAAACTTCGAATGCAGCACGCGAAATATGAAGATACGTAGGAGTGTGAGTATCGGCTTTGGGAGGTGCGGAGATATCCAAGACGCGCACTCGTCCATCGGACCAGATACCTGCAAGCATACCTATATGCCTGCTACTTGCGTCGTCTGTCTCTTCAGTCGTGTCTGTAGCAGCTACCGGGCACCATCTGAGATGTTTTGGCGCACCCCAGTCTGTACAGATGACTAGCTCTAGTTGCGGCTCTTTCGATGCATCCAAGTCCCCTTCATCGTCAGCCTCGAACGACCATATTTGAATAGACGCAGGGAATGGCTCAGTAGGATTGAATGCAGGTGCTTTTGGCTGCTCCAGCGGCTTGGGCTGGTCGCCGCTGGTAGGTCTCTGCTCGATGGCAACAGCAAGATATTGGGTGTTGGATTCCTCGTTCGTCGCCCATTGAGCGTCTTGCACCCAAGAGCCAAGGTTGAACAGCCAACCGCGTCGCTCCTGATCGCCCGGAAAAGGTTTTGCGATGCTCATGTATGAGCCTTTTGCCAGCGTGTTGACTTGGGGAGTGTTCACCGGACCAGCCAGTACGTTCATGGTGTCCGATCCTGGGGTTATCATGTACTGTTTCGCCTCGTCCGCGGTCAATTTATTCGTTGTCTGCGCTTTTGCAAAAGCATGGCTTCCAGTATTGGCATACCACGTCCTCAAGAGTTCATTCTCTTTCTCCCTTGCGCCATCGGCCTCGAAGAAGCTCCTTCTCAAGCTACCCACCTCAGCATCATCAGGTTTATTCTTCTTATAACTCCGAATAGGAAAGGTTTCTTGTGGAAACCAATAGTCCCTCGATTCGAGTACTGGTCTCAGATGATGTACATCTGGACCAAACAGGTTCTTCAGCCGCGGCTCATGACCACCAATCTTGTCGAAATCAGGGATACCTCGCGTTCGTAATTGGGTGTCCGTATCGACAACCCTTACTTTGATGCCACCTCCTTTCTTGAATATGACTGGTGACGGTATGTTGTCTGCCATGTCCTTGTAGCGGGGATCATTGTACCTTCGTTTCGGAGGGACGTCTGGGGTGGCAGGGACGGCTTGCGGTGCTCGCGCATTGCGTGCATTGCGTTTTGGAGTTGGTGCAGGACTTTCGTCGGAATTGGCCTGCTCTTCAGATGAGTCCTCTTCCTCCTCTACCACTTCGTCTTCTTCTTCGTATTCGACCTCCTCCTCCTGGGCATCCGGCATGAAGTCATCACCGTCGTCATCATCGCCGTTTTGGAAGGATGGTGTCTGTTTGCCGGAGGGCGCAGTGCCATCCTCGTCTTCATCGAGAAACGAGTATTCATCCTCGACGCGATAGGATTTGCGCGGCTTGCCTCGCGACTGCCGAGGTGATGGGTGCTCTGATGCGAGCGTTAGTGGTGTCCACCCTCGTCGAAGATGCAGTTAAAATCGCCAAATGCAGCACTAGCTCCAAGCGGCCTTCGTCATGTAGAGCTCCAGCCATCTTAGATATCGATGAACCCACGCTGAAGCTGGAGTATCGCGTTCTTTTAACGCGTAGCTGGGCCTGTAGAGCACTTCAAATCACATACCTATGGACATTCGAGCACTTAGGTGTGTTGCTGTTGTGACTGACTGGGTGAAGAAAGAGCAACTAGGACGCGACCAGGAAATCCAGCCCCGCCATTAGCGAAGAGCACAGACCTTTTGACCCCGCCATCGCATCCAAATTTTGCTGTCAGAACTCTGATTCACATGCTTATTGGGGACTTAGCTGCATAAGTGATGATGGACGCACACAAGCAATTATACTATCTATATTTACGTTATTTTTTGTCGTTTCTCCATCAAAACGAATCACTTCGGGTAAGCAGCTGTCCAAGCCTCTCTCCCGTATCACCGTACTAACAGCCCTGTCGTGGTATGGTCTAGTGGTATGACGTCGCGTTGTGGCTGGCGGACACCTAGTGTCCCGATCCAGATCCGCGCCAGCCTGGGTTCGAGTACGTTCATTCCCTCATTGGTGGTCCTGAGACATTCCTAACATGTCTACAGTTCCCAGTACCGCCAATTAATTGCGACAATCTTTTTTTGCGCTTTCTCTCATCATAGCTATGTAAAATTAGGCTACACACATTCTTTTTTGGCTATGTGTAAGTCCTAAGCACAGCTGCAGAGGTGCAGAGTAAGCAAGATGTTTTTGCCCTTGTGTGCGGATGTACTCAAGAGAATGTGCTACGCGAGTGCTACGATAGAGATGCGCGCGGCTCCTCTTCTGGATATACACCGTCTTTGCTCATAATAAGAAGACAAAAGTCAGAGACGCCGATGCACGCTTACTAGATGTCTCTAGCCACTACATAAGTTTCTACAAGTCTGTACAGCTACTAAATACATGCGTGATTTGACGGGATCGATGCATGTGTGTGAGAGTAGTAACAGGCCAAGACCTGCGGAAAGCGAGAACGCCAACGATAAAGCAAGGCGGGCAGTAAGGTACCGCAGTAGGTGTATAGGACATGTCGAAGCGCTGGTGGGTTTACAAAATGAATTAACGACATATAGCACAACCTCTATCTTCTCTTGCTAGCGCGCCACATGTTGGTCAGATTGAATGAGGGGAAACCTAGAGCTATCATGTCGCTTTTCGCAAGTGGTAGTTTCATTTAGATGCAGTGTGAAGACCGAGTTCGGCTTTATATCTCCTATGTTATTCTCTTCTATCAAAGGGGTATCTACCAACGCCGTGACGCCATTGAAGCAGGCTCCGTTGCATCTACTTGCCCACTCTTTCCAGTCGGATGTACCCAGCGCGCACAATCTCTCCTTGATGAGTTCCTTGTCATTCGCTGTCGCATGGTTGCAGTGTCTACCATCAAAAGAGAGGACATGAAGAGTACTCTAGTCTGTTTAAATCCATCGAGTCCAGAACGATGGTAATGAAAAGTGTTATAGAAAGGCTCTCAGGATCTCGCTCCGAAGTGAAAGCACAGATCCGAGAGCTGGGTCTTAGTTTGTAGAAGAGGCACCAGCCGAGCGGTCGCCAGATGTATCTGAAGACGATTCTGACAAATGATTAGTACGACTTCGTCTGGTATATCATTGAATCGACTTACCAGCAGCGTCTTCCGATGAGTTGCCCGTGTTGACGTTGTCGTCTACAAAGGCGTCGCCGTCTACACAGTGTTAGCCATGATGACGCGAGAGGGATACATGAGACCCACGGTGAACCTGGAGCGCGTTATAAGCATCAGTTGCTGGCCCCAAACCAGTCGCAAGTGCGTTCTCGTGCGCGACAATCTCTTGCATCTGAGCTACGATACCCGCAGCGGATGGCATTGACGGGTTACCGAGGGGGCCGGGAGGGATTTGAGCCTCGGGGACAACAGCATAGGTCTCGCCGTCGAGGATCGTGTACGCCAGACGCGCGTAGTCACGCGCTTCCTCGACACGGGTGCGCCGGTAACGAGGGAAGAGGCCAACGCCGTCGACGACGTAGTTCTTGGTGATACCAGGGGGTTGGAACATGATGCTTGTCCAGGCAGCCTTCTGGGGAGTGCTTCCGTCTCCTGAGAGAGGGATCTTGAGGTTGGGGTACGAAGAAGATCCATGGCCAGTGTTCTTGTTGGGATTGCCGCTAGGGGGCGGAGGAGGTGGAGAGGATCCAGCAGCGGCGGACATATCTTCTTTGAGTTGAGTTGGAAAGTTTGATCGTGGTATATATAGCTTCTGTGGCATAATTAGCAGAGTAAGCATAGCCAGTATCTCCAAGGAAACTTACTAGGAGTTGAAGTGTACCACGGTGATATCTCTTCTTGTAGCAGTGGTGTATAGAAAGAAGGAACCATAAACCCGCTCGAAACCACCTACTTATACAACGAAGGCGGTTCTCCTCAGCAATCACCTTGACCTTTACTCAAAGTCCAGGTGACCTCCCATAGCCGCCCCTCACCGCGAAAGTGAGAAAGCTTCTACAGTAGTGAAGGAGCGCATTGTCGTCGGGGTAGTCAGAGGATCCAGTGATTCTATTGTGTGTTCGAAACAGCGTTGGAAAGGAGAGATCTTATAACTCGAACGAGCGATTGCGTTTGCTGCTTGTGGTCGTGTGTTGTGGACGGAAGACACTCAGATTGCTAGGCGGCAGGCAAATCAACGTCAAACGCTATGGAAACGGGCAATCGCGTTCGTGAACCGAGTGAGCCCGTGACTTATCGAGGAAGGCGCGATACCCAAAGAGAGCATAAGGAACGCGACGAGAAGCAGGAGTGTGATGTCATCACGTATCGGGGACATCAACTTCCGCGTACGTGCCTTCCGTCAGATTGACACTATTCACTGACCGTACTCGGCAGACGCGCAGGTACTCGGTTGTTGTTGCACGTTGATCTACATGTTATTTGTCCAGGCCTATCTCATTGGTGTCTAGAAGCAAACTAATCCTGACCCCAGTGGCCTAATAGCGGTCGGCACCAGGTCAATGTGAAAATCTATCCTGACCTACGGGAAGAATCCAGCCCGGTCTAGGAAGCAGCGACTCCAGAACCAGAAGCAGGAAGAGCTTTCTCATTGTCGGAAAGACCATCGTATAGACCTTTGTCGAGATCATCTAGGTAGGAACTCCTGCGACGCTTGAAGTACTTGATGTCGACATCTTTCACATGCGGTCAGCAAATCTGCTACATGCTTATCAATTTATAGTCTTACCGTAGTGGATAGTATCATCATCTTCTGCCTCCTCCAAGGCCGTGTCAACGTCGATAAACTCCCAATGCGGATCGTTCAGGCGGGACAAAACGTCTTTAGCTTGCTCAGGATACCTGATGACGATAGTGTAGGTGTTGCGACCTGGATCATAGGAGACATGCATGCGCATCCCATCACTGTTAAGGATTGCGACATTGCCCCGGTAGAACTTGGGTACGCCCGCCTCGGTTGTCTTTATGATACCGTTGGTCGGATCCAAAGCGTAGTAGCGCGTGGCGGTCAAGTCGAGTTGGGCGCGGAAGTCAACTAGCGGGTTCTCGAAGGAGGTGCCGGGGCTCTCGTCTTTGGAGGGACGATTGGGGCTGGAAGGAGGGATGCGGAACTTCGTCTTTCGTTCGTGTTTGGGGTTGGTGCGTAAGATTGTATACCTTGGAATGAGCGATGGTAATTTTCCAACGGAGCAAATAACCCTCAACATACACGACCCTAGCTTGTCTGTGTTTGCTGCCTAACCAATGCGTTGCGGTCGCAAAAGGGAAAGAAGTGTGGAGGCGTGACATCTGAGCCAATGATAACCCCAGCTGAGGATGAAGAAAGTGAATAACCCAAATGACGTCGAGCCTCGGAAAGACATACCCACGGATAATGTTACTTCAAGCTCCTGACATACAGGTTATATATACAGCCCTATATGATGGGTATCTAGAAAACAAACCTACTCCGACTCCATCGTCGGCGATCCTTCATAGCAACGCCATGAGACACACTTATTCTATAGTAGTACACAATCCAGCAAAAAACATCCTCTCATACGCCATTGAACCACAACTGTGAACCCCTACTTCTTCTCACCATCAACATCCATCGCATCCTCATCCTTCTTAGCACTGACATGCATAACATCCCCATCCTCCTTCCTCGACATAACGTGAATAACATCGCCATCGTCATCTGCCGCATCATCTCCAGCAGCCGTCTCATTCCTTTTTCCTTCGGGACTAACTCGATTAGCCGCCAAGTTGGGAAAGAGAGGCTTTCCTGCAATAGATACCGATCTACGCAGATTATCGTTCTGAACTTCCTGATGAATCTCTTCCACCTCTTCTTCGTCTAGCTCGCTAAGCTCGCTCTCGTCGTCTGCGTCGTCGTGTATGGAAGCGGGTGCGCTGCGTTCGGGCTCGTCGTTGTTTATACTGGCAGATGCGGTTGCTGTTCCGCTCTTGTCGAAGGAAGGATGTAAATGTTCGGTGGATGTGCCTGGTCCAGGTGCTGGTTGCGCGACGGCTTCGGGTGAGGCGGCTTGTCCGACGATAGAGGGAAGCGCTGCTTCGCTGGGTGGAGGCGATCGGATTGGCATCGATGTTGGCTGAGTCGCCGTACCTGCGATCTTTTGTACACATGCTTCGGCTCGACGAGCGATCTCCCTACGACCCACTGCCTTGGCTCTTGGCTTTGCGGGTTGCTCAGGCTGCGAGGGCATTTGCGGCATTGACGGTGGGTGCTGCGGCTGAAGCTGGTTGGGGTGATACATGTTAAATGGCGTACCGGAACTTCCGTCAGCAGGTCCATCGACCTGAACCTGCATCAACGAGGAGATAGGTACAGCACCTGCAGCTGTTGCGGTTATACCGAAAGGCGATGGTCGAGGCGGTGCAGGCTGCAAGGGCTGCTGTGGTTGTTGCTCCGATTGCAAGGGCGGTAGCGAAGGCCCAATTGAAGTGTACAGCATTGCGTATGCATCGCCAATCAGGTCGTCGATGAGAAGAGGCTTCATCATGCCGTTGTTCAGACGCTTGAGTTCAATGGCATCACGGAGAACATCTAGAACGGGATGCTGGGTCTCTGGGTTCTGACACCACGCTTCCAAGCGAAGAGCCAACGTATTGAACTCATCGTGGTTGACGGATTTGAAGGCAGAGTCTTCCTGTCCCTCAAGCACGTTGCCCATCTTTCGCAGCATTTTGATGTACCGTAGACATAAGTCTTGCCACAATTTCTGGTGTTCGAAGAAGTCGGTCTGCTTGCGTCGTACACGCTTAGCAAGCGCCTCAAAGTTAGTCTTGTCTCCAGTGAGATCCAAGAGTTCAATAAAGAACTTGGTATACCGTGTAGTGTAGACAAAATGTCGGCCGGGTCGCTCATTCTCAGGTTTCCAAACTTGTACAGCCATGGTCTTGGTAAACATTTGCTGCGTAAGCTCATGTTTAGCCTCATTGGCCGATACTGGATCTCTGCCGTTGTCATAGAGAGTATAGGCCACACGGGATATGATGCGATGGTGCCAACTTGACTTGTCGGCCGCTCGCAATGCTTTCAATACCGCGAGTACGTATCGCTGCCAGTCACCGTTGTTTTCCGGAGCTTTGACGTTCTGCGTGTAGGAAGTGTTCGCGAGGATCTCCGCTCCTTTCTCGTGGTCGATGGCTCCTCGCAGGAATAGTTTGTGTGTGACGGAAACGAGCTTGTAATGCGGCTCCAGGACTGGCTCGCCGCTGCGCCCCTTCTTTCCTGGCAGTGTTTCGATGGCGCTGATGAATGCGTCCACGACTGACTCCCAGGAAGGACCGCGCGGAAGGGGTAGTGGTGCCCCTATTGACTTGGCATATTGCGTCGCACCATCATTTGCTGCCCACATCTTCCAACCACACTTTCCAAGCATGAAGTGGTTCCACCACTTGTTCGGATTGCCTTTGATGGCTCTCTTGTAGAGAGTGCTTGCGAATTTCCAAGCAGTGTAGGCATGCAGTGGGGCAAATACGACCTCTTTGTATAGGGATGCGTTCGTTTGTAGGTTGCAGAATCGTTTTTCACTTTCCCGGATCTGGAATGCTTCCATGCCAAATGGTTCTCTGGATGAGGCGTACATGCGGTTCCCAAACTCGGTGTACATCTGTGCGATCTTGGTTTGATCGATCGGCGTGATGTTAGCATCGCGGGTAGCGCAGGCTACAGCCATTATGTAGCAATTGATTGCAGCACGCTGGAAATTAACCACCTCGGCACTATTGCTGTTCATCTTGTCTGCGTTCCAAGATACAGCCTCTTCAAGCTGCGTGTCGTTGGCTTGGGCAAGCCGATACCAGGTCTCCCACCGTTCAATGGAGTGCTCCAGGTCCTGCACAAAGAATGCCTGGGCGTAGTTAAGGTCTTCTGTCGGTCCTTGAGTCATACGTTTCTGCGATCGGAATTTGCTCAGCGCGATGTTTCCCATCATATAGTACCAGCCCTTCGATGCAGCCACAGCTTCGTCAGCAGGAATGTGTTTCGTGGCGAGTGAACCAACGCCTTTCAGACACCCGAATAGTGCCACTGGATTGACGGGCGATTTGAAGTAAGTGGAAATGACTTTTCGGTTAAAGGTGATATCCTCGTTCTGTTTAGGCCGACCAAGAGCAGCATGTACTTTCTCGATGGTACCTTTGAGCTCGGTCTTTGGTAGGTCCTTGAGATCGACCTTAGCAGCTTGCGACATTGCGAAAGGTAAGATGCTGAAGGCAGTCTTTTTATCAAGGACGTCTGGCGTAGTTTGAAAGCTCTGACAGTCCAGAGGCTCGACGAAAAGCTTCAATCCGTACATGTCGTGAAGTACCTGGCAGAGCTCGGTGGCGTGGCTGGGACCATCAACGATGTCATCCATGCGAAGTAGCTCGTCCTTTGCAAGCCTTAAGAATTGACGGTTTGAAAGGTGACAGAAGCCACGTACACCAGTCGCATGATGCACATGGCGGATGAAATCGAACAAATCGTCAGAAGGAGTAGGGAAAGCCTCTGAATCTTGGGACATGCCGTCTTTGAACAGATGGTACTGCAGAATCCAGAGTCGTAGATGTATGTCGTCGAGTCTTGACATCATATTGGCGAACGCTGCATTTGGCTGAGATTCTACTCGAGGCACGGCGATGTGATTGACACGAATCAGATCTCGGAGCATGTCTGCTGCTGATATAATATGTAGCAGTTCTGCGATGGCGGACATGGACGATTGGACATGCTCATATGAGAGGCAGGCAAATGGCGCTTCGTCATCTCGGATGATGCGGATTATCTTGACGACCATGTCATCGATAACCCGGTATCGGGTTAGGAGCTTGTGTTGACGGTCTAGTAATGGAAGTTCCTGGAAGTTTGTAGATCTGAGATCTGCCACAAGGGCCTCAATACTTCTAAGGAAGCATGACAAGACCTTTGAAGGATAATCGATGGCTTCATATGCCACACGCAACCTATTCCAGAGGGAGAGTCGGACGTTGACATTCGCAGAGTCGAGGAATTTCCGCATTTCCAGAACGGGCGAGGCGCGATCGAGCTGCTGTTCTGAGCCAGTGCTTACAGTAGGTGAGCTGTGTGTATCAACACCGTCATGTTCTAAGCCGTCCGGCTTCGGGGAGCTACTAGGCTCCTTTGTGTTCGCAAGCTCCAGTATCGGCTCCAGGCTTTCGATAACCGTCACTGGGTCCTGTTCCTCTTGGTCAAAGACCTTGAGAAAGAAGTCCTTCATACTAATGCGCACGAGCTCTTGATCAATAGCGGCGACTGAAAGTTCCGGCATGACGGCGTTGTTCTGTATCTGAATCGTGTGATCGCCGAAAGGCTCAAACATATCTTTCAACTGTGCCATGGCAAATAATACATGTTCCGGCAACACCTCGTCGTTGACACTCATTTGAAAGACTGTCGCCCAGATATGGCGCAAACCTAGATCGTCAATGCCCTGACCTGGTCTGCAGTCCGATCGAAGTTGTAAAGCCTCCCGCGCGAGCAAAGCCCATCTTTCGAGACGGTCACTCTGGAGGATTTGAGTGCTGGCGTCTACTACACTTTGCGGATGCTTGATAAGAGAGTAGACATCGAGATGCAGCTCGAACAATGCCTCCACTATCTCTATCTGCGCCTTGTCGAAGGCGGAGAGCTCATAAGCTTGAGACCGATGTGTAGCGTCCAGTATCCGCCGATTGAGGCTGTCAACGCGTTCGGCCATGCGCTCGTATATGAACTCGTCGATACGAACAATGACTTGTACAACGTTTCGCTTGAGATCTTCCGCCCACCTAAACTGCAGGTAGCTTGACTGATCACTCGGTTGAGTTCCTGTCGTGGAGCAGTAACCTGGAGTAAACAGAGATTCAATCCAGCCAAATGCGACTTCTTCAATCGAAAGCCAACCGTTGTTGACAGACCTTGCGAACGCGTTCAAGCCTTGATTTTCCAGCAAAGGTTTATTGGAAGCTTGACTCGAACTTGACTTGGAAAAACCCAGAAACGCATTGAGCCCGTGTTCCCTAGTCGCACCGAGGAGATCGAAAGACTCGGAACTGAGAAGGATTTGTGCAGTTTTGACGTGCCCGCTCCGTAGTCCCGTGAAGAAATCGCAAGCGGCCTTGTCAATGGAATCTGTAGCAGTCGCGTCAGGGAGCGCCATGACCAGCTTACGCAGCTCATCCGGGTCCTTCATTCCCTCAACACCGAGCTTCGCATACATATCCTTGAGGATTTCATAGAGGCATGAATCTGCGTATGTGTACTGTTCGAGTTGTGTATCAAGCTGTTTACTAGCCTCTTGAGCTGCATTGCCAATTGTCGGTTCAAGTATTGACTCTCGACCCCGAATGCGTTTACTGCGTGACCTTCCACCCTCTGCGGTTTCGGGTAGACCAGCAGAGTCTGTCGATCGTTTGCGCGACGGGACTGGTGCGGCATTGGAAGGGCCAACAGGTGCAGTCTCTTCATTCCTGACTTCACCGTCGACCTCCTGCTCTTCCATTATGGTATCTTCGCCATCCCTCTCTGGTACATTCTCCGCTTCGGTCGCTGTAGTGTTGGGTTCTTCGATCTGTGGCGACGGGGTCGGAGCGGGCGCAGGTGCGGGCATCAAGGCTTCCTGTACTGGTGCGGGTGGTTCAGACTCGATGCGCTCAGGAGTCTCGCTCTCGGGTGGTATGCTGAAGACTATGTTGGAACCAGAAGGTACGTTAGGCGTCATGCCCTGTTGCTCCGAGAGGAACTGCCGCACTATGATGTCTCCCACTCCTGCCCAGTCCCACTTGGTCGGAGTCAAGGTCACGCTCTCCGGTGCCACCTTGATGTTGTGTAGATTTTCGGCGAGGGCGACATCGGCTGGGAGGGGCGCAAACGGAAATGGATTCAGGCGCCTCTTCAGCGTCTCGGAAAGCTTCTTGCGCTTGATCGAGGACAGTGGCGCCTGGCTCAGTGAGACATTGTCCTCCAGGCGTCCTACGAGCTCGCGCAATTGTTGTCCGGCAAAACCCTCCTCCAGCCCAGGAAGCCGTAACAGACTCTCCCATTGCTCGTCGTTTCCATCCAAGACTGCCTCCAGACAGTAGCGAGTAAGGCGCTTGCTGCCCAGCATAGCCGCGACAGATGCCGCACGCAGCCAGAGATCCAGATCCGTGTCTTCCTTGTCCAAAGCCTCGGCAAAGTAGTTCAGGGCGCCGCGTGTGTTGTTCCATGCCTCCATCTGCGGTGACACGCCACTGGTAGCGATCCAATGCTGCATCGCCTCGAGCAGAAACTGGCCATGGTTCTTGTATGACAGGTGCAGTATTTGCTGGAGTGTGTTGGGGGCGCTGTCGGCAGCGCCTGTGGACTGGACGGGGCCTGCATCGTAGTCGTCCTCCAATATGGTGTCGAACACCAGGTCTTCGCCAAAGACCTCATGCCGCTGGTATTCCGAGAGGGATTCGGCGTATTTGAAAATCTCTGATTCGAAGAGAGCTTTGTAAGCTGCGGCGGTCTTGTCGAACGAGGGAGGGCCTTCGGAGTGGTATTTGAGGGCGGTTTGGTAGAGTTTCAGCGCCTCTTCGATCTGAATCTCCTGGGTATCGTCGACTTCTTCTTCGGCGGTCTCCTCGGGGAGCTCGACATTGTAGGGATGCCATGTAGAGGCTTTCGACTGCGATATGTGAGCGGGCATGGTTGAGAATGCCCGGGTTGTACTTACCATGATGCGAGATGTGCGTGGTTGTAGGCAGTTGGGAAAGGCCGACAGGCGAATGAGAGACGTTTCACAGCATTGGTGGTACAGACCCTGAGCAGCAGGCAACCATGGAAGGCGCGACGATGGTGTGGACAAAGAAGGTGGGATGCGACTGGGCTGTGGCCTATGACACGTCGTGAGGCCTCGGTGTGACGCGACGCGACAGTGAATGATGGAGCGCAGGGATGCCCCGTCTTGGCAGCTGCGGTCCTCCGCGATGAGCTACCGTGCCTGCCCTCCATACTCAGCAAGGACACCGAAACCCTGACAAACATCCGCCCGGGCTGTGAAGTACATACCAAGCCCCTCCGCCAGCAACCCGCCCCCGCCATAGCATCCTCTTCACCGCCATCATCCCCCCGCATTTGCGGCGCCAATTGAAGTCATGGTCACTTCGCCAGCTGTTCCCGAGTACGCGCAACCTACTAGCTTTCAATCTATACATGTTTTACATATGCGCCCACCTGCATCCTTCCCTATATTTTCGAGTCACAACACGTCGTCATGGCGCATTCCTGCTGTAATCTCTTCTAACATGGCTCTAGAATCTACGAGGACGAGCTACACTCCGCCATCGAAGCGCGCTCGGAATCTCTGCAGACCCTACGAGAACTGGGCCCGCCAGATCTGGTCCACCTGATAAAGCAGCCCATCAAGAATGCGACAAAACAGGTCCGTAGTACCTTCGACCGCACAGTGGCCGCGAACCCAATTTGACATGTGATTAGATTGGCGTCTACCACCACGTATCCGGCGTAGACGCTTCCTCGTCTGCCAGCTTGGCAGCCTACATCAACACCCTCACATACTCTGCGCACGATAAGCAAAACAAGGTCGTCTCTGGGCTGTATTGGTAGGGGAATGTCTCCTTGCGGCGCTGGCAATTGCTGACCGAGCAGCTGCTACAATGCCTTCTCACGGCTGGACATGCGCGTGCAGGTCTACATCCCTGGCACTGTGGAGAGCTACTGCATCGATGAGCGCGGCGACAAACGAGTAGCCACCGACGAACTCTGGCTAGAGACCTACCTGTGTAGCGTACTGCGCGCATATTCTTATGCCGACGATGGCTCCGGCGACACGATCAAGAAGATCGTTGGTGTGCGGAGATTCAATCCCATCACAAGTACCGAGAGCGAGCACAAGTTTCTGGATGCAGCAGAGCGCCTGTTCTTCAACGGTACGACATTCGATTGCATGATGATATCTCCGCTAACGCATTTCAGGTTGGCAATTAGGATCTGATCCCGAGATTCAAGTCCCAAATCTCGTCTCGAACCACTTGACTACGGGTCTTCTCGACTACATTCACACCACCGGTAGATATACTTCAGGCATCAATCTGTTCGAGAAATTGCGAACTCGCGATCCGGAGATCTCTTCCCTACTGGCGCGGGTATACATCGAGGCAGATGAGGAGGTGCAGGCAGTCCAGCTGCTACACGAGGCCATCCAAGAACTGCCCATGGACTACTCTCTGCTCGACTGCCAAGCCGAGTTCTGCAACAAGAAGGGCCGCGGCGACCTGGCGCTTGAGATTGCTAAGAGGAGCGTTGTGTCTGCACCTAGTGAGTTTGGCACATGGGCGCGCTTAGCAGAGATATACGTCAGCCTCGAGCAGTGGGACATGGCATTGTTGACTCTCAACTCATGTCCCATGTTCACCTACCAGGACAAGGACGCACCACGGATGCCCGAGCCACAGCGAGTCTTTCTGCC
>Ga0265797_10007905_pt1 | contig 14360 bp, 13 predicted proteins | sample P2T30metagenome_FD_192433 | JGI IMG/M metagenome (GOLD analysis project Ga0265797, IMG submission 192433) | Plant litter microbial communities from East Loma Ridge, Irvine, California - P2 T30 | ecosystem: Environmental > Terrestrial > Plant litter > Unclassified | place: USA: California... | reverse complement strand
TCAGTGGTCGCCTGGTGTTGGCCAGACGCTTGGCTTGCCTGGCAGTTGCGGTACCTCCCGCTTTTACCTTATTAGGTGTCTTGCTGTACCTGATGAAGATCTATGGCCACGATATCGCCGTCTGGTCCGGGCTTTGGTTAGCGCTCACCGGATACTTCACGATGCATTCCTCCACGCGTCCGATCATCAACTTCCCAACCTCTAACAATGCTTATCGGCGCCTCCGTGTTGCACATGGCATCTCCTCGTTAGCGATCATGCTGGTGTTTCTGGCCCCGCATTTGTTCAACCATTTACTGGGCGTGTTCGGTGCCGATGTGCATCGCACGGTAATGGACGTACTGAGGGTGGTTTACCGTAACGCGATACTGGAGCCCATCATCATCCTTGCGTTTTTCTTTCAACTCTTGAGTGGGTTGGTGCTGATAAGGCCCAAAACCATCAGCCGCGCCGATTTGCTGGATGCGTTGCAGACAGCTTCGGGTGCGTACCTGACCTTGTTTATTGCGTCACATATCAACTCGGTGTTCACGTTGGCGCGTTATTTTGGCACGGAGACAGACTACAGGTGGGCTGTTGGAGACCCGGTTGGCTTGGTAGCCGATGCGTGGAGTATCCGTTTGCTGCCGCATTATTCCCTCGCCGTATTTTTCTTGATTGCCCACCTTGCGTGCGGGATGCGGGTGGTGATGCGTAACCATCATGTTCGGCCCGCCGTGTACGGCGCATCGACATGGACTGCGATCATCATTGGCGGTCTGGTGACGGCTGTTATCACGGCGGGCATGTTGGGCGCCCGCGTATAGTCATTTTACCGTTCGCAACGGCGTCGCGTTGTCGGCGCCCACCATCTTGGCCAACCGTTCAAAGTGCCAGAGCCGGGAGGTCACATCACCGGAGTCGTCTGGTATATCGGCTTGAGCCCGGATTTTGCCTTGTTAGCGGCTCCAGTCTTCAATGGACGCCGCCATCCTGGGCAAGGCTTTTGACAGAGCACGCAGACCCGTAGGCCAGGTCTGCGTCGGCGTGATCAGCGCAGGGTGTAACCGCCATCGACCACCCAGTCCTGGCCGAACACGCTGCGTGCGCCCTGACTCAATTGGAACAGGATCACATCCGCCACAGCACCCGGATCAAGGAATTGACCATCCAGCAACCGTTGGTTTACGGTCTTGGCGACGCCTCCCAGTGCTTCATCGGTGAGCCCCAGCGTGCTCCAGATGGGCGTTGCGGTCGGGCCGGGGGAAACCATGTTCAAGCGAATCCCATGAGGTGCCAATTCCACCGCCAAGGTACGTACCTGGGCACGCAAGGCTGCCTTTGAAGCTATGTATGCGGCCAGCCCTGGAAAGGTAACTTGCTCCAGAAAGGTGCCGATAAATACCACCGACGACTGGGCGGCCAACTGTCCGCGCAGGCCGTGCAACGTGTTAAGCGCAGCAGCTCCATTGACCGCCCATTGTCGGTCGAACGCGTGAATGTCTAGGCCGTCAGCCAACTCGGCGATCCCGGCATTCGGCACTAAAAAATCCACCGGGCCGATGGAAGCGGCCAACTGTGCCAGGCGCGCCTGATCCTTAGCCTCGGTCACATCCCCAGGCAGCCAGAATAATTGCTCGCCAAAGCGCTCGGCCAACGTACCCAGCTCGCCCACCCGGCGAGACATGGCTACCACCTGTGAACCACGTTCGAGCAAGCATTGGGTCACCGCCAAGCCGATTCCCGTACTGGCCCCAGTGACTACGGCAAGGCGATGGTTGAATTCATTGCTCATAATGATCTCTCTATGGTTTCGAAGACGTATCGCCTATAGATCAAAACTTATGCCAAGTATAAACACCTTAAAAATCAGATAGATGGGTTGTATGTGGTCGATATGACAAGGCGCAGCTATTAGTCAAAATGACCTGATGTAGTCGTTATGACCTGAAGGCCTTGGCTTTGGTTTTTTAGGGTTGTCAGTATCACGACAGTTATTGGCGGCATCGCGATGACGAGCAGCGGCCAATCCTTGGTTAATGGTGGCTTGTTTTTTCTTGAGCCTGTACTGCCCATGTCATCCATCACAACCGAAACACACTGCCAAACCATCAGCATCCTCGGCGCCACGGGTTCGGTGGGACTCAACGTGCTGGACGTAATCGTCCGTCATCCCACCCGCTATAAGGTTTTCGCCTTGAGCGGCTACAACCAGTTGCAGCGCCTAAAGGAGCTGTGCCTGCTGCATGAACCGGACTATGCGGTAGTGCCGACGCCGCAGGGCGTCAAAACCCTGCAACGTGACCTGGCGCTTTTGGGATCGCACACCCAAGTGATCGGGGGCGAAAGTGGCCTTAAATTTATCGCCAGCCACCGCGAGGTCGACACGGTAGTGGCGGCGATTGTCGGCGCCGCCGGGTTGAACGCAACGATGGCTGCCGTAGAGGCGGGAAAGAAAATCCTGCTCGCCAACAAGGAGGCACTGGTGATGTCCGGCGCCTTGTTCATGCAGGCGGTACACCGCAGCGGCGCAGTGCTGCTGCCCATTGACAGCGAACACAATGCGATTTTCCAGTGCCTGCCATCCCATTCACCTGGCAGCTTGGCCAGCGCGGGTGTGCGGAGGATTTTGCTGACGGGGTCGGGTGGGCCATTTCGGCAAACGCCGTTGAACCAATTGCACGATGTGACGCCGGAGCAGGCGTGCGCGCACCCTAAATGGTCCATGGGGCGCAAGATTTCGGTGGACTCCGCGACGTTGATGAATAAGGGCCTGGAATTGATCGAGGCCTGTTGGCTATTCAACGCCAGGCCGTCGCAGGTCGAGGTGGTGATTCACCCGCAGAGCGTGGTGCATTCTCTGGTGGATTACATCGATGGTTCCGTACTCGCGCAACTGGGCAACCCGGATATGCGCACTCCAATCAGCCATGCACTTGCCTGGCCGCTGCGCATTGATTCAGGCGTGGCGCCGTTAAATCTGTTTGAAATGGCGCGTCTGGATTTCGAAGTGCCGGACGAAATACGTTTTCCGTGCCTTAGCCTGGCCCGCCAGGTAGCGCAGATGGGGGGTACGGCGCCGGCGTTGTTGAATGCCGCCAATGAGATGGCGGTACAAGCCTTTCTGGAAAGACGCATCGGCTTTACGCAGATCGCCGAGTGCATCGAGCATGTATTGGACAAAGAGTCGGTGGGGCAGGTGAAGGATCTGTACGGTGTACTGGAAGCCGATGCCTGCGCGCGCGCGCGCGCTTTGCACTGGCTCAAGCGGCGCACGTAAGGCGGATCAGGTTATGCCAACCTGAGTACCGCTTTGTGGTCGGCGAGCACTTCCGGCAAGGAACTGCGCAGATATTCCACCCAGGTTTTGATTTTGGCATCGAGGTAATGCCGCGAGGGGTAGATGGCGTAGAGACTCAGTTCCTCCAGGCGGTACTCGGGCAGCACGCGCACTAGGCTGCCGCTGCGCAGCCCTTTGATCGCCGCATGCACCGGCAGGATGCCAACGCCCATGTCGTTGCTGATGGCCGCCTTCATGGCGTCGACGGAGTCCACCAGGAACGGTGAGTGGGTGATGGTGACGCTCTCTTTGCCGTTGGGGCCGTCGAACGTCCACTCCTCCAGGGGAATCACCGGGCTGACCAGGCGCAGGCAGGCGTGGTCGAGTAACTCTCTTGGGAGCTTGGCGGTGCCGTGGTTTTTCACGTAGGTGGGCGAGGCGCAAACAATGCTGTAGGTAGTCCCGAGTTTCTGCGAGACATGGCTGGAGTCGGGCAGGTCGATGGCCAACACGATCGATACGTCGAACCCTTCGTGGACCAAGTCGGGGGTGCGGTTGCTCATGCTCAGGTTGAAGGTCACATCCGGGTAATGCTGACGGTAACGGGCGATTGCATCCACCACGTAGTGCTGGCCGATCCCGGTCATCGAATGAACCTTGAGCTGGCCGATCGGGCGGGTATGGGCGTCGCCGGCCTCCACTTCGGCTTCTTCGATCGAGTGCAGGATCTGCTCGCAGCGCACCAGGTAGCGTTGGCCTGATTCGGTGAGAGCTATGCGTCGTGTGGTGCGATTGAACAACCGTGTACGCAGGTGAGTTTCCAGGTTGGAAATAGAGCGCGATACGTGGGTGGTGTTGGTGCTCAACCGTACTGCCGCGCCGGTAAAACTGCCTGCTTCAGCCACGCAACGAAAGATGCGCATGTTCTGCAAAATGTCCATCAGGGTCTACCAGGAGATAACGTCCTAGTCAGTGTGACATGAAGTTACAGACGCCTGTAAACGCTATTTATTGTCGAGCTTTACGTAACAGTTATTCACGGTTTTGGTGACTTTGCGCCAAGGTCACAACTGCCTAGAGTCGCCCGCCTTGTGTACCAGTCAGCTTGCCGGGAGTCCTGTTCCATGCCACCACCCATTGTATTTTCACGCTGGCTGTTCGGGCTGCCTTGGCGACGGGGCTTCATGGAATGGGCGCGTACCGATGGGGTGATGTGGATCTACCTGTTCAAGGTTCTGATCGCTTCCTATCTCACGTTGTGGTTGGCGATGCGCTTGGAACTGCCACAACCCAGTACCGCCATCACCACGGTATTTATCGTGATGCAGCCGTACAGCGGGCATGTCCTGGCCAAAAGCGTCTACCGGGTTATCGGCACCCTGGTAGGGTCATCGTTCATGGTGCTGTTGATTGCACTGTTCGCGCAGAATACCGAGCTATTTGTGGCCGGGCTTACCCTGTGGGTGGGCCTGTGTTCGACCGGCGCGGCCCGCAATCGGCACTTTCGCGCCTATGGGTTTGTATTGGCTGGGTACACGGCGGTGATGGTCGGCTTGCCAGTGGTGGGGCATCCCGAGCAGGTATTTATGGCCGGGGTATGGCGGGTGCTGGAGATCACGTTGGGGGTGCTTTGCGCAACAATGGTCAGTGCCACGCTGCTGCCCAATACTGCCGGTGCTGCCATGCGCAACACCCTGTATCAACGCTTTGGCCGCTTTGCCGGGTTTGTGGTGGGTGGGCTGCGCGAGACCCGCGACCAGGCCGCCTTCGAGGCCACCAACTTGCGTTTCATCGCCGAAGCGGTGGGCTTGGAAGGGCTACGCAGCGTCAGTCTGTTTGAAGACCCTTCTATGCGTCGGCGCAGGGGGCGCCTTGACCGCCTCAACGTGGAGTTCATGGCAATCACCACGCGCTTCAATGCCCTACATCAACTATTGGGTCGTATGCAGATACGTGGCGCTACCGACGTACTTGAGACGTTGCGCCCCGCATTGACCTGCTTGGTCGATGTGCTTGAGCCGTTCGACGGGCAAGTCCTCACTGACCTTGATGCGGCGTATCTTGCGGCCAGCCTGGAAGGATACAAGCACGGGATGCCGAGCCAGATCCGGCATCTGCGGGCCGGACTGCTGCTGGCGCAGCCGGATACCGACGACCTTCTGGACTTTCACACAGCCTGCGAACTGCTCTATCGCTTTGTCGAGGAACTGCATAGCTACGCCCAGACCCATGCCTCGTTAACCGATCACAACCACGCACGCGAGCGTTGGGCTGAGCCGTTTCAACCTCAGACCAATTGGCTCGCCGCGCTGGCGGCCGGCCTGCGTGCAGCGACGGTACTGCTGGTGCTGTGCAGCCTGTGGATCGCCACCAGTTGGCCCAGTGGCGCAGCGATGACCTTGGTGTCGGCGCTCACGGTGGGCTTGTCGGCGTTTTCCCCTAATCCTCGGCGCATGTCGTTTCAGATTGCCTGCGGTACGGTTATGGCGGCGGCAATCGGCGTGTTCGAGGTGTTTTTTGTCTACCCACAAATCGATGGATTTCCTTTGCTGTGCATGGTGATTGCACCGGTGATCATGCTCGGTTCCTTTTGGTTGGCAAGGCCGCAATGGGCTGGCTACGGCCTGGGCATGTTGGTGTTTTTCGGCACCAGTTCCATCCCGGCCAATTTTACGGTCTACAACCCGTATGGTTTGATCAATGACTACCTCGCCATGGTCTTTGGCATGCTGGTCTGCGCGGCGGCGGGCGCGATTATCCTGCCGCCCAACAGCCCCTGGTTATGGCGCCGCCTGGAGCAGGATTTGCGCCGGCGTGTGGTGTTTGCTATTAGCGCGCCATTACCTGCGCTGGGCTCGGGTTTCGAAAGCGGTACACGTGATTTGCTCAACCAGGCCCATGGGTTGTCGGTCGGCCAGCCGCAAGTGCAACAGCGACTGCTGCGTTGGACATTTGTGGTCCTGGAGGTGGGGCATGCAATCGTCGAATTGCGCCGCGAACAGTCGCAGTTACCGGCCCTGGCATGCTACGCCGAGGCGATGCCCTGGCGTCAGGCGGTGCGCGCCATGGGGCGGGCGTTGATTCGCCTATTCGTCAGGCCGGGGCCCAAACAGTGGCAGCGTGCGTTGGCGGCGGTTGAAAAGGCGGTGCATACCGTGCAACGCACAGAGGAGCCTTTTGACGCTCACTTTGAAACGTCTGCCTTGCGCCGTGTTGAAAGCTATCTGCACTTCATCCGCACCTCGTTGCTGGACCCTCATTCGCCGTTGGCCGAATACAATTTGGCGGGTTTGCACCACTGATTGGCGTGAGCCCGCGAGTGCCGATGAAAATCGATCGCCATACTCACGGCTTTAGGAGGCAACCTATGTTCAGCCCGCTCAGCGATCACACTCGGCTTGCCCCAATCATCCAGAAGCGCATCGCCATCCGCGACCATCTGGAAGCGCAGTATCTGCTGGAAGTGGAGACCGCACGCCTTGCTGCGCGGCGTCGCACCCTTGAGGATATTCACCGGCTGTGGCGCACGCTTGCCGTGCGAGGCGAATACACGGAGGGTGATGCACTGGATGATTTCATCGATCGCGACCAGGCACTGCATAGCGCCGTGGCTATGGCTTCGCACAACCTGGTGCTGCAGACGATATACCGCTCTTTCAGCGCCTCGTTTCACAGCCACTACCTGGCGATTTTCGCCGATCACGAACTCTACGAGCCGGGCCTTGAGGCCCATGCGCAGGTGGTGCAGGCGATCATATATGGTGATGAAGAAGCGGCGGTACGTGCGGTGCGCGCGATGTTCGACCCCATGATGGAGAAGCTCGGCTGGTTGTCGCAGCGTGACCATCGATTGCAGCAAGAGCCCTCGTCCTAGAGCGGCTGCCACGCTTGGTTTGTTACAGAGGCTGAAAAAGTGATTGGCAGTTTTAGTGGCTGTTTCCCGTCAGCCCGCCTCGATACCGTGCGCGTACCCGTCGACTACATCATCTCCCGGTCGACAACAAGAACAGGGCAGGGGCACGACGGGGCCGTCTCAATCACTTCTCGGAGCCTTCATGAAACACACTACTCGCTTGGCGCTCGCCGTCTCCCTGGGCGCTGCGCAGCAGGCTGTCGCATCCGGTTTTATCGATGACAGCAAAGCCAGCCTCGACCTGCGCAATTTCTATTACAACAACGACATCCGCAACGCCAAGGCCGCGTCGGACAAGGAATGGGGCCAGGCGTTCATGTTCAACTACCAGTCCGGTTTCACCGAGGGTACGGTTGGCCTGGGCCTGGATCTGCAGCAAATGTACGGCCTGCGCCTGGACGCCTCGGGTCGTGCGGGCAAGGTCGGTGAAGACAATACCCCCGGCAGCGTGTTTACGCTGGATGATGGCAAGGCCGCGCATGACTTCAGCAAAACCGGCGTCACCGGCAAGATGCGTATTGCCCAGACCCAACTGAAAGTCGGCAGCATGATGCCCAAGCTGCCCGTGCTGACCACCGAAGACGGTCGCCTGCTGCCCCAGACCTTTCGTGGTTATCAGGTGGACTCCAAGGACTTCAAGGATTTCAATCTGGTCGCCGGCAAGCTCGAGCAGGTGCTGGATCGTAATTCCAGCAATGGCCAGGGCATGTCGATTGCCGGCGCCAACGATCCGAAAAAGGGCAAGGACAGCAACCAGTTCTACTATGGCGGTGTGGACTACGCCGTGACCAAACAACTGCAGTTGCAGTACTACTACGCCAGCCTGGAGAATTTCTACCAGCAGCACTTCCTTGGTCTGGTGCATAACTGGCAGTTGCCGGTGGGGCAGTTCAAGAGCGACCTGCGCTACTTCTACAGCACCGCTGATGGCAAGAATGGCAGCGCTGCCGGGCGTGGCGAAGGCTATGTCAGCTCGGGTTACTACGCGCCCGGTGTCAATGCGGGCAAGGTCGATAACCACCTGTGGAGCGCGATGTTTACCTACGGCTTGAGCGGGCACTCGCTGAGCCTGGGCTACCAAAAGACCACTGGTGAAAGTGACTTCCCGCATATCAACCAGGGGCAGGGCCGCTCGCTTTATTTGATCACCAACTCGCAGTCGCTGAAGTTCGTCAACGCCGGTGAACAAGCCACGGTTGGCAGTTATGCCTATGATTTTGCCAGCCTGGGTGTGCCGGGCCTGCGCTCTAGCGTGACCTATATCCACGGTAGCCATATCCGCACCGCAGGTCGCGACAACAGTGAATGGGAGCGCGACTTGCGCTTGGACTATGTGATCCCCAACGGCAACTTGAAGGGCTTGGGATTTACTTGGCGCAGTGCGGTGTTGCGGGGGAATGACACGGCGGACAAGGATGAAACGCGCCTGATCATCAGCTACAGCATCCCGCTGATGTAGGCCTGGGTTTACTGCCGGGCGAAATACCGGGCCGGGCTTTCACCGAATACCGAGCGAAACACCGCGATAAAACTGCTGGAACTTTCATAGCCGATGGCCGCCGCGGTAGTGCTGACACTTTCCCCTGCGGCCAGATGCTCAAGGGCGACCATCATACGCAGGCGCAACCGCCAGGCGCCGAAGCCCATGCGTGTCTGGTCGGCGAACAGGCGCTCCAGGGTGCGGGCGCTGGCGCCGACTTGGAAAGCGATGTCCTTGATGGGGCGGGTATCATTAGGGTTCTGCTTAATCAGGTTAGCCGCGCGCACCGCGCGTTTATCGGTGGGTTCGGGCAGGTAGAACGCGTCTTGCTGCAGCAGCGCCAAGTGGTCCAGCAACACGCTCCCCAGGCGGCTCTCGCGGCTATTGTCGGCGTACTCCCCGGGGAGTTGCGCGCAGGCCAGGATCAATTCGCGCATCAGCGTGCAGACATTCAGCACCGAGCATCGGGCCCAGGCCGGAATACCCGGTGTTGTGGCTTGTACATACACCGTGCGCAACGACACCGTGCGCGCATGCTTGAAGGTATGCGCCAGACCCGCCGGTATCCACAGCGCGCGTTGGGGTGGCAGCACCCAGATCCCCTCGGCGGTGAGCACGGTCATCGAGCCTTTGACGGCGTACATGATTTGCGCGTGCTGCTGATGCGTATGGGGCTCGCGCAGCCCAGGCGAGTACTCCCGCGCCAGGCCCTGCACGTGAGCGCTGCCGAGTGGCGGGGATGGAGTTTCTGACATGCTCGGGCCTTATCAGGATTCAAATGTGGGAGCGAGCATTCTCGCCCCCACAGTTTTAACTGCGTTGCGCCAGTTGCGTCCAGTGGAGCGGGCAAAAAGCCGCGGATTGGCCTGGGTGGTTAATACAGCTCCTTGTGAACCCGCCCACAGGCGTTGAGCTTGGCCATATAGTCTTCGGCCGCTGGCGTGCCCAGTTGGCCGAACGTGCCGGCCACGCTGAGCAGGGCTTGGTCGATGGCGTGTTCCAGATTGTGCTTGTTGCCGCACAGGTACAGGTGCGCACCCTGTTCTAACAGCTGCCACAGGTAGGCGCCGTGTTCAATGAGGGCGTCCTGAACGTAGCAGCGCCGTTCGCTGTCGCGGGAAAACGCGGTGAACACCTGCTCCAAAACCCCCAGGCAATGCCAGCGTTCAACGCGCTCCTGGTACAGAAAATCCGATGCCCGGCGCCGGTCGCCAAAGAACAGGCACGCCGGCGACTCGGTTCCTTCTTGTTCGCGTTGCTCCAGTAAACCTATCAGCGGTGCGATACCCGTACCGGCACCAATCAGCACCAAGGGGAAGTCGCTGCCTTTGGGCAAGTGAAAACGCGGGTTGCTGCGGGTGAATATCTGCACCTCGGCCTTGGACTGCGCCCGCGCAAGGTAGCCGCTGGCGGTACCGATGCGTTGGCGCTCGGCCAGGCTATAGGTCACCTCGCGAAAGCATAGGTCGACATGATGCGGATGGCTATGGCAAGCAATGGAATAGGCCCTTGGCAAGCGTTCGGTCAGCATCTCAACGAGCGCGGGCAGGGTGATGCTGGAGGGGCTGCAGAAGTCCATCATTATGTCCAGCAGATCCTTGCCGTACAGGTAGGCTTCCAAGGCCTTGCGGTTGCTGGTCTTTAGCAGGTTTTTCAAATTGTCGTGAGGGCAAAGCCGGGCAAGCTCTCGCAGCACGGCTTTGCTGAGTTGGCGTAATTCTTTGGTGCGCAATTGCTGCATAGCACCGTCGTCACCCAGCCAAAGAGCGATTTCGGCCAACAGTTGTGGGTCGTTGGGAGCCAGCACATAAAGGTTATCGCCGGCGCGATAGCGAATACCGCTGCCCTCGATGTCCAGACGTACATGATAAGCATGGGGCGCAATCTTGTTCAGCGGCGTGCAAGCGATCACGTGTGAAGTAAAGGCGGCTCGTTCGCCGTAAGCGCTGACCCGAAGGCTCAAGGTGGTGCCCGCACTTGAGTCGCCTCGTAGCACCGCGCTGAAGGCTGTGCACCAAGCCTCGAAGAAGTCATCGAAGTCGCTGTCGGCATCCACTCGGTTGATAAATGCGTTAGCGTGCTTGTCCTGCAGCAGTCTATCCAGAGCTTTGGTAAATCCGCAGAAAGTTGGGTAGGCGGTGTCACCCAGGCCGAAAATCGCGTAATTCAGATGCGCCAGGCTATCGCTTCGGCCCAATTGTTCGAGAAAACGCTCGGCATTGGCTGGCGGTTCACCGTCGCCGAATGAGCTGGAGATAATTACCAGCCGATCAGTCGTGCGCAGCGTGTTGAGGTCCAGGCTGTTGAGGTCTTGCGCCACGAGTTCGAAGGATTGCAAAAAGGCTTGGCGCAACAAACGTTGCGTCAGCCCTAGTGCATTGCCGGACTCAGAGCCGTAACCGATGATGATGCGTGCGTCTGTTCCTGGCATGGTCACTCACCTGTCGTAGTAGTCGTCGAATTGTTCCTTGGAAAACTCCAGGCCATCGAAGTCGCTCATCAGGTCGTTGATAACTCGGCGGATACTGATGTATTCGGTAATTTCGCCCTGGGCATCAAACACCGGTTGCACAGTGGTATCCACGACGTACAGGCCGCCATTTTTGCCGACGTTGGGGATTACGCCGGTCCAGATTTCGCCTTTCTTAATGGTGTCCCACATCTGTTTGTAGGTGCTTTTGGGCACGGCTTCGTGGCGCACGATGCTGTGGGGCTGGCCAAGCAACTCCTCACGGCTATAGCCGGTCAGTTTGCAGAACAGATCATTGACGTAAGTGATATTGCCTTGCAGGTCCGTGGTTGAAATCACCATGACGTTTTCCAGGGCACCAAGGATTTTGTCTTCAATCGTACTCATAGGAACTGTTCCTGTTGTGGGGTGGTTATTCGGGTTGTGCAACCAGGCGGATGCCCTCCATCTGCACCTGCTGGCCCACGGCAAAACGCGCATTGGGGGAGCGCACAATCTTGAGTTCGCCTTGCGCGTCTTTGATCTCGTAAGCGGTATCGGAAAGTCCGGCGGTTTGCTGGACCGAGTGGCCAATCCAAAAACCGGCTGCGGCCCCCGCAATCGCGCCAATCGGCCCGCCGACGGCGCCGACCATCAGGCCGCTGAGCGCGCCATAGCCGCGCCCGGCGGTGTTATCGGGGACTTCGCGGACCACCTCATCGGCCAGCGCGATGCTGGAAAAAACCAGGCTCAGGGAAAGACAAAGGGGAAGGTGGTGGTTCATGGCGGTTCCAGTGATGGAGGGTTTTGATAAAAGCAGTCCACAAACCGTGCCAATAAAAAACTCGTCTATAATCAATACGATAAATTGATTGATGTCATAATGACTATGTGCGTAACTAGTCATAATGACATGAATTGAAGTCATTATGACTATGTCTCGGCATCTCAACGGGTACTGATATTAGCGTGGCCCAACAAGACCAGAGAGGTGGTGCGAGGCAAAGGAGTGGGCTTCTACGGTTATAAGTGCAGATGTTTAATGTGAGAGGGGCGGTGTTTTAACTGAATTTTATATTTATATAACAGTGCGCCACAAATACTCAGTGAGTGATGAAGGGCGGACGGCGTAGGAGCGATAAAAGGTGACCTGCTTTTGCACGTCACCTGAGCCAATGAGGCTAACAAGCCCATTTCATCCGCACTTAGAAACGCCGAGCTTGGTTTATGGAAAACAAAACCTGTGTGTTCCGTCAGCAGCCAGCCCACTAGGTTAGATAAGACGGCTTCGCACTGCTCAATACCAATCTTTGCAAGATATACTTCTGCCTTTGTTGCCCCTTCATCCGAAAAGGCCAGCCCCCTCATAGCTTTCAGTAGATAAAGCTCGATTGGCGAACAGTGATTGCAGCAGCGCATTATTCTTGACATGTACTCCCTCTATTACTTTATCCAGAGTAAAGAATATTCAACTAGCACTGATAGCACTCGGCTGAAGTTGGAAACGCGCCACTTTTGACATCCGAGGCATAAAGTGCCACCGCGTGCTGAATATGCTCACGCAGAGTGCCGTAGCTTCGTACGAACTTTGGAGTCCGCTCGAACAGCCCCAGCATGTCGTCAACCACAAGTATTTGACCATCGCAGGTTCTGGAAGCACCAATACCGATCGTAGGCACGCAAACCGCTAGGGTAATTTCGCGTGCCAACTCTTCTAAAACGCCTTCGACAACTATGGCAAAAGCTCCGGCGTCAGCCAGTTGGTGCGCTTCTTTGACTATTTGTTCTCGCTCGGTCTTCAAGCGTCCTTTGATTTTGAACCCGCCGTCAGCGTTTACGGATTGCGGTCGCAAGCCGATATGCCCCATCACCGGTACGCCGCGCTTGACCAAAAACTCGACGGTTTCGGCCATGTATTCATTCACCTCGAGCTTGACCGCGTGACACCCGGTTTCCCGCATGACCCTGACGGCGTTGTCATACGCCTGCTCTTTGCTACGTTCATAACTTCCAAAAGGCAGATCGACAACAACCAGTGCTCGGGTGGCACCCCGCACCACCGCTTGCCCGTGCATGATCATCATCTCAAGGGTTACGCCAATTGTTGTGGGCATACCATGCACAACCATTCCTACAGAATCGCCCACTAATAAAACATCAACGAGGGGATCTAAAAGTCTGGCGATGGGGGTGCTATAGGCGGTCAAGCAGACGATTTTTTCATGGCCCTTTCTCTGCCGAATGTGAGGAACAGTGATACGTGCATTATTTAAGTAGATAGACATGGGTTTCGGCTTTTATTGAGTATTGAGTGTTTGACTATCGTGTCAGCGAGCCTGTCCAGTACGTCACAACATCGTTGGACGAGGGACGCGATTTTTGTCGTTTGGGGTTTACCGGGGAGCCTACGTAAATAAAACCTAATAAATGATCTGTCTCGCCGTTGAGTCCCAAGGCACTTGCCACGCTGCGGTCATAGGCATTGTCGCCTGAGGCCCAGTACGCGCCATATTTAAGCAAATGAAGTGCATTCAAAAGGTTCATGGCAGCAGCTCCTGCCGATATGACCTGTTCAATAATGGGAACGTTGGCATTGGCGGCGCAGGCAGCGCCCACGGCAATGATCATCGGTGCGGCCAATGCCTGCGATTGGGATCTTTTTCCACCATCGGTGGCGTTACGTTGGATCGCCGCGCTTGCGAAAACCTCTCCGAGTTTGATGAGTGCGTCATCGCGAATCACGATGAAACGCCACGGGCGGAGGCTGGCGTGGTCTGGCGCTCGCATAGCGACTTCAAACGCTGCATGCAGCTCTGCGTCGGAGGGGGCGGGAAGTTGAAGTGGCCAATGGGATCGTCGACTCATCAAATCAGCCAACACGTCATTCTTCGATAATTCAGCAGGGTTACTACTCATGGCGAATCTCCCGAAACGTGGTGCCTGAAAGAGCACCGCGTTGCGTCAGTTGAACTCGCCGTTAGTATGTAGACTCATTCTCAGCTACATGCGCGGGATCGGGTCAAAAACTACTTCAAAGCTGCCACTTTCGGGCGGGGGTCGTGAGATTTCACCGCGTCTTTGACGCTGCTGTTCAGTTACGCCGAATTCCTTCGTCCAATGCTTCACTTCCCAGGCTTCTGAAGTGTTCACTCGAGCACGGTCTTGAGGGCCACGGTTGTTCAGATCGTCACGTATTCAACTCCATGCGGGTTGGCCTGGAAAATGTCCAGGCTTCTGCTGATAGAGCCTTGGGATGCGT
>Ga0265797_10007904_pt1 | contig 14360 bp, 10 predicted proteins | sample P2T30metagenome_FD_192433 | JGI IMG/M metagenome (GOLD analysis project Ga0265797, IMG submission 192433) | Plant litter microbial communities from East Loma Ridge, Irvine, California - P2 T30 | ecosystem: Environmental > Terrestrial > Plant litter > Unclassified | place: USA: California... | reverse complement strand
CACCGCAACCTTTGCCTCAACACCCCTCCCGCTCGACATCTCGCTCGAACTCCTCACATCCATTCTCCTCCTATCTCTCGGCATCGTCATATCTTTTGCGCCGTTGAAACCGATACAATACGCACAATGGGCGGGCCAACTCTCGAGACAAGGACGACACGGAGAGGGACAGTACACAAAAGAGGGCGAAGAGATCTTGAGCGAAGGCGACCCTTATGCATTCTTGGGGCTAGATGGTGGAATCGCCGGGAAAGGCGAAGGCAGGAGGGGCTTCTGGGACGTTAAAGGGAAGAAGAAAGAATACGAGGAATGGGTTAGGCAGGGAGGCAAACAGTAGATGGGTGCGGACAGGGAGGGTCGATATGGGTTAAGACGCCCGATGGGAAATGGGAAGTATGGAGCACAAGCGATGTGCATTCAGATTGCTTGTCAAGTGTGCACGCCATCACGAAGCGATTAGGATTCGATACCAAAGACGATTGTGTGTCGACTACCGTTGCTTCCATCGTACATCGCCCAAATGCCCTGCCCAGATCTGTATACTGTTTGCGGAAAAAGACCAGAATCCCAAACGCCATGCTTGAACGAACAAAACCAAGCAATTGCTAACAATCTGTTCTCTCGGACCCTTCCTCCATTTCCCGTCTCTTAGGCGTCGCTCGTCAGCTTCTCCACCTGACTGCCCCCACAGTTATTCACCCTACAAGTCCAACACTCATTTCTCTCCATTTCCTTCCCAATCGCTGCAACATCCGCACTCCTCCTCCTAGGCCCCGCCTCATCCCCGTTGACATCGACACCACTAACCCACCAAATCCCCGCCGCGATAATCCTAGCAACAACCTCCACCTCCTCCTCATCCCTCGGTGCATAAATCAGCATGAACTCTCTCGGAACAAACTTTCTACACCATCCCCCCCTCGCCAACGGATGTCTCTCCCCCCACCCTTTCTCAATCATAAGATTGGCATCGGCAGGATGCAATGTCATATGCATGGACCCATCACTCGGGTGTGCATGACAAATTTCCCCTCCACACGTCCTCGTAATTGGCACACTGGTAAACAACCCCGAACTATGCTTCTCAAAACAACTCGTTCGTTCCAGTAGCTGGTTACGGGGATCCGCCGCAAGGCCCTTGATCTTGCTCACGAGACAACTGTAGACAGCCTCTCCACTCTTCTGCGTCTGCTGCCGCTGTGGCGCAATACCTCGAATCAACGGCTTTGGCCCTTTCCTTCCTGGCAACGCGTCGGCATCTACGAAGTACCCTTTTTGCGGCCGGAAGTGCGGTGGTATCGCGATTGGGCGGAGGGGGTTGCGTAGGCAGATTAGCGACAAGAGTTTGATCTTTAGGTAGCCTAGGGGTGTTGCTGGCGTGCCGCCGGGGCCAAGGGAGAGGAAGGCGCAGTAGTCGGCATGGATGTAGATGGCTGTTATGAGGGGGAGAGTGAGCGTTAGGGTTGCGATGAGCATGTGCAGGTGTGTTTCCGTGAACATGCTTGATTGGGGTGGGGGTATGGTGGGTTGTGGAAAGGCTGGGAGGAGGTCCGCTGCTGTGAGGTTGTTTGTGTCGAGCATGCCGACTGTCCAGGTGATTGTGGTAAACGGCAAGTACTTGGAGACGTTGAGGTAGAAATGAGAACCAGTACGGAGGTTCTTACAGTCCTCTTATGGGTACAGTACCTCTTGACAAGAGGATACGCAAGGAACAACAGCTCCGTGGCCCCAGTAGGAAGGGGAGGTATCCCCGCAAGGAAGGTCGGTGTACCACGCAAACGCAGGGTCCGCGGAAACTAGAAAAATGACGTTGGATTGATACAATAAAGAAAGCTACTCCATCAATCTCAACAAACAACGTCAACTTTCGGTGATAGTAAAACTATGAAATTGCGAAGGCCAGGAGCCTCAATGCTAATTGTGACATTCATCATACGCCAGGGCACACGCGACCCTTTTTATAAGCCCATTCCAAGTTGCTTGAGCCACGCCCATCCGCAGCGCGCGACGTCAAGCTCTCTGTACCCCGTGGTCCCGACCGTCCACGTGCCTAGTCCTGCATCCGGTTAGTACGGACTCCGTTTGTGGGCCCCCGGGGTTTAGTGGCCGTCGCGCTAGGGTACTCATTGGTCCACCTCACGCGTGCCTGTGACGTTGAACCTAAATCAATTGCTGGCTTTTCGCTTCGCTTTCCTCTAGCCTTTTCTCCACACTGACAGCGCTCCTTCGTCACTGTGTCGTGGGTGCTCGTTTATACGCGAAGGCCTGGGCTTTCGCGAGTTGAGTGTATGTCTGACTTGATGGAGGAGGGAAAGGGCGGGGAGCGGTATCTTAGGTGGTGAGGAGTGAGGGGATGCTGAGGTCAGCTGCGTTCACGTGGTCTTGTGCATGCTTGGTTCCGAGTACGCGGCAGCTTGGAGCTGACTTTGGGACGCAGATGGCTTCGTGTGTGTTCTTCGTCAGAATATGTCTTTGTCGTGTCGGTATTGGGGCTTGCATTGGCTGTACCTCAACAAGCTATGGCCAACGGCTTGGTGTCTCGATATTTAACGAGCGAACCAGAACCTTTCCAGAATGAGATGATGACCAGGCACCTCCCTAGCTTTGCAGCATCAATACCCGCTAGTTCACGATAGCTGGTGTTGGCGTTGTTCAAGGGCACCGTGCAGCATGCAGTGTGATCGGAGGAGCGGTGATGCGTGGCGCGCTGTGAGCTCTTTGCTTTATCGCCGAGCCCGGAACCTGGATTCTCGAACGCGACTGAGATGGCACGAGTGCTAGCTCTTAATCGAACAAAGAATGTTCCCTCTCGAGGATATATGCTCGCACCTACAAATCTCAGGGCCGCGTGAGCAGCCACATCTTTCTTTCGCACTCACACATATGGATTCATATCGCATCAGCCTAAGCACTAGTATCAGTCCTGTGTAAGAAGAGAGTAGTTTGATCTCAAAATAACAAAGGTAATCTTGAAAGACTTCTCGATTTCTGCAAGACAATGGTATCTGAGCTTGGATCGAAGCATGATACGAATCGGAATCCACAATCAGCTTTGAACACGGCCTTCAATTCGGCCTGAGAACAGCGACAGTATACCATCAGGCGATGCCACGCCGGAGTCAGTGCTCAAAGTGAAGGAGGCATTCTGAGACATGACGAGCCCCTAGCACACCGCATTGCTTAATTTTGGCCAATCTCCTGTCCACAGCCGTCGCTCTCTCAACCATCTTCCGACTTTCCCCCTTCTCTCAGCCACGTTTGTCAATGTTCAAAAGTCGTCGTCACTACCTAGATTGGATAACACACGAGTCGAACGATCCGTCCTACGAATTGTCACATTGAAGCCGCGGAGAGTACGTTCCCATTCCTTGACAGTTCGTATGGGAAATCCCCCTCCCATGATTATGGAAAGTCCAGCGATCTCATCAAGAGTCTCGGTGATAATCTTGACAGCAAGCAAGTTCTCGAAATGCTGAGCGTCCATTTCTTTCAAGAAAGACTTCAGGAAGTTTACTTCATCAGAGCGCAAAATCAATCTCTCCACACCACAATCGTCATGCCGCTCAAACCATGTAATCTCAAGTAGAGGGTACCGGCGCAGAACAGATATGACTGGGAGGAGATCGGACGAGTAAAGTGATCCGCACCAGATCGACGCTTCGACGTGGCAAGGAACATCCTTCAGAGCCGGGGAGGGGTGGCGAACAAAGAAGTAATCCAAGAACTTGTCAAGCTCTTGAGCTTCGAACTTGAGACTACCGCGAAGTGTAAACAATGTTCCAAACTCAGAATGGATCTGCTCATGAGTGCAAGCTAGATCGACAGCGTCTTTGGCTGATGGCTTCAGATTGATGAAGTGCTCGTAGACAGCGTTGCGCAGCTCTGTAGTCTGGTATCAGCTTACGAGAACTGGATGTTGTAGTCGATAGAGCAAGTACCTCCAGACAAGTCGAAGAACGAGATACCGTCGCTGAGATTTCTAGCCCTTTGATTATCAGTATAAGCTCATTGAGACGTAGACAAGACTTACTTGACTGCCATGGTGGTCTTGTGAAGTTATACTTAATTCTCATGTAGTACTCAGAGGAACGGGCAAACAAGTAGGAAACACGGCGAGTGAGTGTTGTAAACAGCTAAAGCTTTCGTTGTGGGCAGGAACGCGCTTGTCACGGTCCGCGCCAAGGCCGCGCTAAAAGGTCGAGGTGAGTGAGAGTGAGGAAGGAATAGGACCAAAGATGGATGTAAGTTCTCAAAGAAGCAAGTACGAAAGACCAAACTTGCGTCGCCAGGATCTCCTTCACACGATGGAACGAAACTTTGGCATCATAATAGTTCGTTATGTAGTGTCAACACTGACTATCTGCAAATCTCTTGAGATCAATAAGCTCCTTCCCTCTTCTCATACTCACTTCCCATAACAGTAGCCACACTCTTCATTCCACTCCAAATCTCCGCATCAATCTCCAACTCCAATCCATCCACCTTTGTACTTCCACCATCCAGACCCCAAAGACTGACACCCAAGTAATTGGTACCGTTGTAATTCAAGATACCCTCTGTAACAGGGAACTTGACCTGCGGGCCCACATTATTAACATACTTGCCGTACTGCCAGCCGTTGACGTAGAGCTGGACGCGGTAGGCGGGGACGCTGGAACCGGAAGAAGAGTTGCTGGAAGAAGTGCCGTTTGTGAAGGTGAAACTGAGGGGGATGTCGTAGCCAGAGGGCATGTTGAGATCGAATTCAGTGGCGAAGAAACCAATGCCTGGGGCGGAGATGCCGTCGGCGACTGGGCCGGCGGAGGCTTGCCACTTGGCGTCTGTTGCTGTGAGAGCACCGGGGAGGTGTAGACCCTGGCGCTCAACGTACAGGCCGCCTTCGTTAAGTGGACCTCGAGAAATATCGCGGTAGTCTTCTCCACCGAGGTTACCAGTGAGCTTCCAGGCAATATCGGAGGCGTCGTGGCCAGATAGCTTGTAATCCAGGATACCACGCGGGTTCTTCATGGTTTCGGTTCCAATGGTCCAGTTCTCGTCTAGGCCTTGGTTGTCTACGACGACCGTGATGGTGTATGTCTTACCCTTGGTCAGGTTGGGTATGGTGAACGTGGCGTTGCCGTTCATGGCTGCATCGTAACCACGCCATGAGCCGAGGAATTGATCGCCAATCCACGCAGAGGAACCGAACGCAGACCCACCTTGCGTGGAAAGGTAGAATGTTGATTCGTTTCCAGATGCGGTGAATGTGCCGCGGAAGAGCAGAGTACCGGTGTGGTAACCGTAGTCGGAGCTGTATAGCGACACAGGTGTAGTCAAGGGACGCAGAGAGTTGTATGTCTTCTTCAGATCGGCTGCAGTCCACTCACTGTCGTCGTATCCAGGTTGGATTTCAGGTAGTGAGTCGACGAACTTCCATTCCAGTTCGCTGAGTTTAGGGATGCTGATGTCCGGTTTGGCAAACTCAATGTCGGCGGACAAGGTTCCTTGTTCGGAAGTGGTGAAGTCAATGTCCTTTCCGTTGAAAGTCATCTTAGACACATCTGATGATGCGCCACCAATGACTTCGACGGTAGTTGTAGCGTTAATATCACCAACGAGGGCAATGGTGTCGCCAGTAACCTTGGCAGTGCGCATTAGGTAGCCTGCCTTGACAATGACAGGATTAGAAGAGTCATGAGGTGCTTGGTCAATAGCCCAGTAGTTGAAGGCCTCGCCACGATCGAGCATGTAGACGTAGACGGGGCTATCAGCTCCAACCTTCGCGATCTTTCTGGTACCATCGGCCTTGAAGTTCAGGATTGTGGTACCTTTAGCAGTAGTGCTCGCGACATCGCCCTCGACAATTTCCAGTCCGGTGACATCGAGAGCCAGTTCGTGAGTCTCTCCTGCACCACCGTAGACGACTAGAACAGTCTTGTCGTCGTACTTATGCCAAGTAAATACTTCAGCAGTAGAGTAGACCAGAGTGGCACCGCCGATGTCGTAGTCGCTAACATGGACCTTGGAATCACGGCCGTTCAACGTAAGGGAAGTGCCGTTCATCTGAGGTACAGTGATATTTCCGAAGACAGAGGTCGTGACGTGAAGCTTGTAGGTCGTTGATTCCAACGAGTTGTACCTGGAGTGCCTCAAGAAGTAGAATGTAGTCTTCTCGTTGGTCGCAGGAGTGACGCTCAAATCGGTGCTAGTTGTCCAGGTGGAGTTTGAAGCATTGCCGCGCGCAGCAGTGAGATACGCAGGGCTCACCTTGAGGAAGTTGGCCTGGAGTTTTAGCTCAGAATACTTCTCGCGGTCAACTTGACGGTCTTCCTTGATTGGCGCAGCGTAATCGTAGCTAGTGTAGCCACCAGGGTGACCAAGGTTACCCCAATTGGTTCCACCGTAGGTCATGTACAAGTTCAAGATCGTAACACCAAAGCTGTACAGTTGCTTGTAGAATACGCGGTTGAACTCCGCGCCGACGAGAATACCGCACTTGTCGAAACCTGGTCCACCCCAGGGGTCGAAGCTGCCGGACTGGAACTCAACAATGGAGTATGGGGTAGTAGGGCTCTGCTGCTCGTGAAGCTGATGCCAGTTCGTTGGAAGGTTGCCATCCGGCCATGTGGTCGGGTTGGCACAGTCAAATCCAAGAGGATAGCCATCATGGCCGTAAATGTCAACAGCTGCAGGTTGACCGGGTGCGTTGTTCCCCTTTGCGGAGGCATCGTTGCTGATCAAAGGTACAACGATACCGGCGTCGCGAATCTGATCTTCAACGTATTGCATGTAGACTGGATCCGGGAAAGGCTTGATGGCGGAAGTAGCTTGCGTGTACTCGTTTTCTGGCTGGATAAGGATGATAGGGCCACCCTCAGTGATTTGTGCCGGCTTGATCTTAGCCAGCACATTCTTCATGTAGTTGTCGGTCGCTTCCAGGAAATCGGGAGCGCGCGTTCTCAGCGTGCCGTTAACCCTCTGAATCCATCCGGGGAAACCTCCACCAGATACTTCAGCGTTGATATAAGGCCCCGGTCTAGCGAGGAGATAGATACCAGCCTCCTGCGCAGCGTCGAAGAAAGGCTGTAGGTCAAAGACACCCTCTTCGCGGTAAACGCCGGGCTTGCCCTCAAGCAGAGCCCAGTCGACATAGAAGGAAACGCCATTGTAACCAAGAGCCTTGATCTTCTGGAAAAGGTCGGCGTAAAGATCAGGAACTGGTAATCTGTACGGGTGAACTTCGCCAGAGTACAGGAAGATGCGTTCTCCATGAACGAAGAGCGAGTCCTCGTCCCAGGTGACCTACAGACATGGTTAGTCACGACCAATTTTAGATCGACATTTGAACCTTGCCACTTACGATATCTTGTAAAGCCTCCCTCTTATACGGCTTGATGAATTCCTTGGGCGAATATCCCACAGCCCTAGCCGCACTCTCGACAGCAAAACACCCAAGCGCAACCGCGCCACCAAGCTTTAGAAAGCTCTTCATGTTGACCAGTATGCGGAACCAAAGGTCAAGTTACTTACGGAGTTGAGCAAATCCGCGGGAAAGCAAGCAATATAAACAAATTTCCCCAGCCTCCGAAGCTTTTCATGGTTTGCATGTAGCCGACCGGGATCTTTACTCGTTCCCGTCGGACGATGACAGCATCTCGTGCCATCACGTTCCGAGCGCATTTGCCTTTGTTCCCCCTGTTCCCCCAGTAACTTTTCCCCGGTTTACCCCCATGTTGGGCATGCCAAAGCCGCGCCATTTCAGCCGGATGAGTAACCAGGTCACGCAAGATCGACCAGGTTGACCGGATGAGTAGCCGTAGTGATACTAGTCCAACCAGCATCGAAATACGCAAGTACCGATTCCACCAATATCGCTGCATGGAAGCTCGTTAAAAGTCTTTAGTGCACGTATATGCCCGCATCTCGGATGGCGCAGGCGGGGAAGTATGTCCGATGAGCGCCATGACCGTTGCCCAGGCGGTGCAGAGTGTTGACGATCAGTGGGGTTAGCGCTGGGGTTAATGCTTGACGTCCTAGCCTCTTCGCCGTGGATGCTTGCGGAAGCTTGGGTCAAGTTCGTCGAGAACTTGTTCCGCCCCTACTTTGGGCAAGGCATCCGCACCGTGATGACGACGGACATCGGCATAATAGATATTGACTCGATTGTCGGTTTTTGGAGCACGAGAAGTGCGGATGGCATGACTAATGTGGGGATGGTAACGGGCTGAGATGATGATACGAGTGTGGAGAGATTTACCGAGGTACATTGATTTTAGGCTGACGTAACAAGGGTCTGATCATTGCGAAAAGCAAGTGTGCGCATACTCCGTAAGTAGAATCGTTCTATAGTTTTCCTGCTATCAAGAAGGTCTTGTAGAGGCCTCGTGTAAGGCAAGGAATGATGGATTTGGAGCAAGACTATCCTATCTTCGATCAACGTATCCGGGAACAAGAAATCACGAAGTATATATCCTAATTCAACGGACGTACCACCTAACCGTCTGATATCACTGAAGGTGCACACAGAGTACACCGCGCGGTAGTCGGTTACTGACACATTGCCCAAGGCCCGTCAACATGTTATATCATACGTGCATATGCATTTATATCGCTCAAAGCAACCAAACCACCAATTTGCCTGCGACATTCCCTACGCGCGATGTAACGTCGCGCATGTTACTGCATGCCTTCTCAAATATAATTACAAGACAACGACTGCCTATAACCCAAAAACTCCTTTGCATGGTTTCCTATTGGCATGGAAAGCTGGCACCCAAACAAAACCACCGCCGAAAATTGCGCCTCAGAACATTAGATGAGAAACTTGGGAACAAAAAGCTGACCAGACATGCTAAAAGCCGAGCGTCGCAAAATAAATCTGCCAATTTATCAATACCGGCCTTCATCGACCCCCTTGCTGCGGCGAATACGACGAGAAATTCGGTGCACCATTCGAATAATAACTCGTGTTACCCCCAACAGTATGGAAATTCGAGAAGTCCACAGTCGTCGGCCAGTCATAAGCCTGATCATGATCGCTGATTATAGCTGGTCCAGCCCAGCTGTTCGTGAAAGTTTGAGCTCCATCAATCTCCATCGCCATCCTAGCCGCATGCAACTCGTGTGGTCTCGATGTCTGCCATTCCGAGTAAACAGGATGCATCGGAACGGATGAAGTGCTTGACAGATGATCTTGGTTGAGGCCGGTCTCGAAGCTGGTTCGTGCTGTAGGTATGGAGTGCTGAGGCGAGTTACCATAATGATATGATGGGTAGTTTGGTGATGAAGTGTGCGCTCCGGAACGTAAGGCGGGATTTGAGTCATAAGACGGCGTATTCGCTTGATGCGCATATGTAGATGTATGAGTAGGTGGAGATGTCTGAGCCCCATTTCGATTGACGGCGGTGAAAGAATTTTGCAATACAAGATGCTGGACAGATCTCTCATCAGGCAACCCTTGCTTTTCATGCTTGACTAGAGCGATGTTGGTAGGCAGAGTACGTTCTGCAGAGTCATCGTCATGCGTTAGTCTGACATCCGCAAGATCCTTGTCTTTGTTGGACCATTGGCTGTTGTTGTCGTTTGAGATGTCACCAAATTGCTTGTGAGACTTTTCAAAGAATTGTGCGTAATCCTTTAGTCCACCACTAGCAATACCGTCGCTAGAGTTGCTCTTTGGAGAATCGTCGATTTGGCCAGTAAGCTCTCTATACTTCTTCTTTTCACGACGATAATATCGTTGCCATTCGGCGAGTTGAATAAGCCACGAGCGAGCCATCTTGAAGCGTCTCAGAATCCGGAGTAGGAAGCCATTCGCAATATCGTGAGCTCTGGGACTTAGACGGGATGAGAGAACGCTGTCGGGATCCATGTGAGGGAAATAGTGGCAGTAGATAGCTGGACTTGTCAGCAATACCCAACCAAAAAGACTTAAGTGTACTTACTGCTGATTCCTACTGCAAAACAAGAAAAGGCTATCGTAGGAGTTTGGACTAGATTACTATGAACTCTCGAAGTTTCAATAGTATGAAGCAGATCCGTAAAATCCAAGCAGGCTTTCCAACAATCTTTAGCTTGCTTTATCCAGTACTCCGGATCCGGAGGTTTCTCGTCGATTAGTGGCTCATCCAATGGGCCGCGAGGATACGCTAACGTCCATGGTGACGTAGGCATGTACTCTCTGTAAAGCCAAACGAAACACAACGTGTACATTGCGTGTATCGAAACGTACTTTCCAGGTTTGTTGTATATACGGTCCTCAGTATTGTCTTGGGTTAGCTGGAGATGGTCAGGTAGGTCGCGCTTCAGCTGCTTAAGTTTATCCTCCAACTTCTTGAAACCTGTCGTTGAACGCCATGGCGGAGTTTTGCCTTCTTGTCTATGCACTATCAGTGAGACGTCTCAGGAATGATTTTTACACGGCGCATACCTTCGGCCCCGTTTGCAGGACCATTGCGACACTTCGCCGAATATTACGACAGCTTTGATGTACCATGTGAGTTCTGCTTCGTGTTCACCTATCTCCCACTTGCCCCCGCTCAGCGGATCAGCTTGATCAGCACCATTCTGCTCGTTGTGACGGCGCTCAGTATGCTCATTCCACCGCTTCCTCCGTTCTTCATATGCAGCATCATCTTCGCCCAAAAGCCTCGTCCGTGCTTTCCTTCCGAAGTTGAAGGCGCCATCGCTACAAACAAGTTGCGTTCTTTGGAGTTGGTCAGGCGTGAGCATCCTTGGCCGATCTTCTCCCCAGCTCAGATAGCAATCCATAAGACAACAACTCCAAAATGTGCGCCGCTGAGTTTCGCGCAGGATGAATTGATCTTTCTCAGAAAGGCCCTTCTCACTGTCTTTCAAGGGTGCAGGTAGCCCCTTTTCATCGACGTCTAAATGTGGGTAGCCCAAAACTATGGCACATCTGATAGCAAGACCGATCTTGATCCAGCCTTCGGTACCTTGCAGATTAGTCCATTCGTAATAGCCAAGCATGAGTAGTGTTTGGATCTTCTCAAGAGTTGGGAAGCCGAAGGCTTCCGTACCCATCTGCGTACGTGTAGCCTGGGCATAAAACTCGGCGGTCTTGGTAGGGTCATTTCCAGTCTGTTGTACGAGCTTTTCGTGGAAGCGAGCAGTCTGAGTAAGGAAGGCTAGTAATAAAGGGGGATATAGTTGAGACGATTGGGTCTTGGTTGGAGTCTTGGCATCAGACGGGCTGTCGGTTGATTGCAGTTGCTGCACTGAGCTCAAGAAAGTTCTCTTGTGTAAGAAGGGAAAGTCAGTAGAGAAGTGCTTGTCGTAGATATCGAACAACTCCTCCCAGACTTGAGGCGTAAGTAGGGGCGATTGGAGAGCATCCTCATATGTACCCAACCCTTCTACTGAGCGTTGTGCTGTAGTTGAGGAGGGTGCTAGCAGCTTGCGCCGCTTCTTGGGCGGGGCCTGGGAGTGTCAGCACTAGCTCACGTGACTTGAACCAGCATATGTATTCGGCGATGGATATATGCAAGCACAACAGCTCTTGAAGTAATAAGAGGGACCGCTTACATCGAAGTCGGCGGTGCTGTCACGGCGCACCGATCCGGTAGTGCTTGCGACAGCTGCGTGGTCCCAGGTGCAGTCTCGGTTGGTATTCGCGCAAGCCTTGCACGTGGTACCTTGACCGGTGTTTTCGCACTTGGTCTTGCTTCGGCGACATCTGGTGCATGCAATCTGCGAGCGCATGCCTCGTTTTGCTGAGGGTTCAGCAATGCCGCCGGCGGCATCAAGAGGTCGAGGAGTCTGCTGCGGAGACGCTTTGACGGTCGATGGTGAGAGCTGGGTTAGGGGAGATTGAAGTTGCGGGTGCTGGCTGGGAGGAGATGATGGCCGTTGGGGCCCTGGCGGTGGTTGTTGTGGGTAAGCAGGCACTGCAGTTAGCCGCGGTGCATTCTCTCCGGTCATGGGAGGATGCGCGACGGCGCCCAGCTCAGGCGGTGCGCGAATTTTGGCGATGATTCCACAAGGGTTCACAAAGGTGGGCGACAAAAGATGGCGATGGTTTGAGGCTGCGCGTGTGGTCGAGTCTCTTCGGGTGATGTTGCTGCGATGTGCGGGCCGGAGAGATGGCTATGGTAACCGGAAACGCCAGTCCAAAGCTGGGGCCGATGATTACCAGAAGACTTGTGTAGATGCAGATGCAGGCGGGCGATGTTGCGCAATCGTTTCGTACTCCAAGGTCTGGAGCAGCACAATCTGCGGTCGCTCGGATCGTGGTGTTCCAGAGTCGGTGCTGTCTGGCCTCTGAAGAACGACGCTGCGGGCACACGGGTATTAACGTTGGACTTTCCCTTCCGACGGGACGAAAGCAACTTGGCGTTGGTCCTTGCAGCGCTGCCATAGCATACCTGGGTATCTAAGCGATCGCTCCATCCGACAGACTACCAGTCACCGCGATCTCTCTGCTGGTCTGCCGTCATGAGCCTATGCTTACCCTTCTACTGTAGGCCACTCGCGACGACTCCCCAGCTATCGGCCGCCGCGCGATTGTAGCAGCAAGTTTACAGTTTATCGGCGGCCCGGTCAGAACTACTGCTACATCTCCACATTCCGTCTGGTCCGGATCTCGCAAACGCCTTCATCTCCTGCTTGCTCCAGCATGTGAGCTGTCGCACACAGAGCAGGCGCTGACACATGGGCGGGCTTGCATGCAGTAGTAAGGTGTCGCAGAGCCTTGAAGCGCACGCACAAATACGCCCAGTTGATCGCGTTTGGCTGTAAGCCAGCCGCTTCACCGTCACCTTACTCTAGTCTTCCAGAACCATGCCCATCATCGCCAACGCATGTCCCCCATGGTAATATGCAAGGCTCCAAGCGGTGCAACATCTTCACATGATGCGAGCTCTTCGTCTATCTATTGCCCTATCGAGTTGACTACGCATATCCCGTCCTATGATACGATCTGACCGTGTTGGCCGGTAGACGTAACCTCGTTGTCCTACCTACGCGGGTCTGAAAGCAGCATCAATCTCGATCATTCGGCCTTAGCATTTGCCTCGTTGCCGGGAAAATCATCAACATGCGCTCGGGCGACTCCGCATCTCAACGACGCTGTAGATGAAAGAGTGTCAGGGATTCACGACTACCCATGGTACGCCGCACTTGTCCTTCAGGCCAGATGGGACGTTACTCCCCTCGCCACGGTTAGCGAACTATGTTGCGCATGCGCATGCAACCAAGTTCAGCCTGACATTGATGAGTGAGATGATCTGCAAGCTGCCTAGTCTGGGCTCTGCTTGATCGGTGTAGAATCTTGCGTTATCTGCCATCGGGGGATTAATCTCGCGCCCGTTGCGCCTTTAAAACCGCAGCACATGGAGCTTTCAGGGTGGGTTCGAACACGTTATTCGTCTATACCATGTCGATACCAGGAAGTGATTAACGTACTTTCCTCCGTTACACAAACTTTGAAAAGTTATTGGTTATCTTCAGCCTCATGCATCTGGTATGCCTCTAATCCCTGAACCTTAGGTCCGGAAACTACAGCGCCGGTCAACTCCCTCTTTGAGAAAACTCCGTAGAAAACGCTCGGACTGCATCCAGCCGTCTGGTCCGCGGGGGAAGGGGGATCTTGATGACGCGGGTCCAGCCATCTGTTTTCGAGTTGTTCGATGGCAGCGTCGACCTTCGCAAATGGGTCCTTCGTATTGATGTTGGTGAGAATACGACTGGGGATAGCATAGAACTTGACAGCAGACACCTTTGCCTCGCCCGACTGGGGTCCTGATGGAAAAGAGATGACAGAAGAATGCGTGACTGGAGCAAGCTTGTTGTGAAAGCGTGTATCGTCAAACCGGCAAACGGGACGGCGATGTTTTCGCTTTGTTACCATTAGCGAATTCACAGTATTAATACGGATCGAAGATATTTATGCCCCGACAAAAAAACTCTTGTTATCGCAGCGAGTTAGACTTGTTTATTACCGATGATGGAGAATCTTGCTGTTAAAGCTCATGCTACGTCCTTTCTTAGCCGTCACTCATTAAATGACATCCTTTTGAGCGTTCACGCCCACGTTCGCTCCAAAAAGGTCTCGCCATCGACTCATATCCTACCACTTCTCAATTGCAGGTCTGAGATCGATCTCCCATGTAAAGTTCGTCTTGGGCTGTGTCTGAAGCTTTGTCAGTATGGAAGTACTTTACACGTAGAAAGTCGACTCACATGCAACCACCAGTAATCATTCGCAATCTACACTCGATTAGCCTTTCCACTTTCTACTCATCGAAACAAGTATACTCACCGCGTCGGCACTCAGTTTAGCCTCGGCAGGCATATCCTTCAACCACTCTCTTGTCCTCGGAATATCGATAACCCCATCGATAATCGCATGCGCAACATGCACG
>Ga0265797_10007901_pt1 | contig 14361 bp, 13 predicted proteins | sample P2T30metagenome_FD_192433 | JGI IMG/M metagenome (GOLD analysis project Ga0265797, IMG submission 192433) | Plant litter microbial communities from East Loma Ridge, Irvine, California - P2 T30 | ecosystem: Environmental > Terrestrial > Plant litter > Unclassified | place: USA: California... | reverse complement strand
GACGCACTGGAAGCAAGGGCGGTGGAAGGAGGCGGAGGAGCTGGAGGTCAAGGTGATGGAGGCGAGGCGGAGAGTGCTAGGCGAGGAACATCCTGACACGCTCACTGCGATGGCCAACCTGGCTGCGACGTACTGGAAGCAAGGGCGGTGGAAGGAGGCGGAGGAGCTGGAGGTCAAGGTGTTGGAGGCCAGGCGGAGAGTGCTAGGCGAGGAGCATCCGGATACGGTCAATGCGATGGCCAACCTCGCATGCACGAAGAGTGGCCTGGGACAAAACGATGTCGCGATTGACTTGATGACACGGTCTGCGACAGCATCGTTGAAAATCTTAGGCTATGATCATCCTGACTACAGAAGCCGTTGCGAACAAGCGACATTGTGGTCAAGTGTGACAAGCAAAGATGACAGAGACGACGATTGGGACACCGATCAACCTGCACATAGTGACGACGATGGTAGTGTAGCTATATGGTAAACAGAAACAGATAGTAACTCCCACTCGTGGAAATAGTGTATGAACGTCCCATTCTCGATACCAGTGATGTACCCAGACAGCAACTCATTCGGAACCAAAGTTGTACATTTGTGCATACGGACTAACCATCACTCTGGTCGCCGGGCGTAAGTTAAGAAGCTCACCTGCGCCTGGGTCGGTCGTGGTGGTAGGGAGCCATTGGTGGAAGCCTCGAGGAACATTCGCCATGTGATGGCGCGTGAGATCTTCGCCTAGCGGTGGGATGGGATCTGCTTTATAGGATCGACGGAGGCTCGTTAGCGAAGGGCCGAGCTTGTCCACTCTGGGATTAGTTGACGATGAGCGGCAGCTGCCGTGTGGGGACGACTCCAAGAATTATGTCGTGTATCTGGACAGCAGTTCCGCAATCCACTGTAGCCGAAGTCGTTATCTTTCCACAAACGCACGATGATCGACGCTTCTTCTTCCGTCGACACTTTTTGCAGTATTTCCTGATCCCATGCCGCTGAAGAGTGATAAATCCACGGAACTTGACAACGATTTTTGAAGGTAAGACGGGTTGCGTAAGGAATGTTCGCAAAGCCACGGCCGGCAGCTGAAGTGCCATGGCAGCGGAAAGTTTATCCACTACCCAGACGAACGTGATCACCCCAGATCCAGGTCTTATATCGTAGGTAAAATTCAATGTGCGGGAGCGCGCGAAGAAGTTTGGTGGCGGATGAGTGTGGAACTTGTGAGCAAAGTCGGGATTGTGTTTGATGCTCAGACAACTAGTCGTACTGCTGTCGTCCTGCTCAAGATTGGGGTAAATGATAAGACCTGGGTGCCAAAAGAGAGCCGCCTGCAGGGTAATTGAGTTATCGATCACGTGCTGAAAATCCCGGCATACCATTCGCATTTTCCGTAGATCGCTAACATCAACCCCAACGTACTCCAGAATGATTTCTGTCAGCTCGTAGATTTTGGCCAGCCGCCAGCCAGCATTTCAAAGCGACGTCTGTCGCAGGACAATGCATTTTGCATGGGTATCATCAGCCTTCAACCCAATCTCTTGCACTTGTTTCACCAATTCTGCGATTGCAGCCCGATTTCTGTCCTCAGCAACAGCTAATCTCGCTACCTCAATGCGAAGTTCGTAATTCTCTCGCTTTAGGATTTGTAGAAGCTCGTTTGATGGTGCTGGAGAGGCAGTGTCCATGACGTATGTGTTTTGTGCAATCCACAGCCAGGACAGGATGTGCTGTAAAGGACGCGTGGTAGGGCTCACCCTCCCAAAACGGATCGATTGTTTATGGCTTAGAAGGAACGCCTCGAAAGATTGCAGGTCGATGGACCCGGAGCAGCAGCGAAAGAGTCCGGGAAAGATGGCAGTCGACCTCCTAGAGAGTAACAATGAGAGCCAGATGCTGAGAAATTGGCGTGTGGCAGCGGAGATTGTCGGAAATCTGCAACACTAGCATTACCGCCTTCGCAGCGAAGAAAGCTCTGTGCTAGTGGATCGTGGTTATGTCTAACTATCAAAGAATAGTGAGCTAGCGGTCCCACAGGCTATACGCTGAATGTGCTCGTCGTGGAAGGCGTTCGTCACGGCTGTGAGTGACAATATCGGTGGGGCAAGAGAACGCGATGACTTCGATTCGGGGAATTCGCTTGACCCTGAAAGATGGGGGGCCACTTGTCAGCATCTATTCTAAGCACGGAAGCAACCGTGAGCCGTCCCTTCAAGCCGCGAGTACGGAGGCGGCCGAGCAGAGGCTTGCGCTCCCGCATGCCGCTCATCGCTCAGCGCCCCTCAGCCGTGCGCTCTTTATTCTGTGGCAAATCCCCAGCTTTCAGCAGTGATCACCGCCACAGCTTTACCTTGCAGAATCCTTCTTGGTCTACTTCACATCCCTGCAACCACATCGCCGTTAGCACTTATCAGGCGAGGCAGTAATTCTTTGCACAGGCTCGACTTCAGAGTATGTCTTGAAGCATACTTCAGATCATCGGCAGCCGCTCGTAAGGTGCTAATCTGACTGTTGCTTAAATTTGCATGAAAATCGTTACCGGAAGATCACCTTTCATCGCGCCAAGATGGCCTTTCAACCTCGTTGGTGATGCCGAGAAAGATAAGTAAGATTCCCGCGGCATTGACAAGGCTTTGAACAAAAAGAACAAGCACTGTAGTGGGATCATTGGAAAGTTGTGGCTGTCTAAACTAGGAAGCGTTTCGGCACGACCGGGTTTTCGCTATATCCGGATGCAGGTTATTCCTAACGTTTTCAATCGTCACTGCCGTCCGATTTTGATTTGACGGGATTGCCCACAGCTATCCAGCTTGCGTGGCGCTCGTGCCGAACCTGCCCACGTGTAACATAACGTTACCATGTATACTGTAACGTAGCAAAGTCAGGCATGGATGCCCAACATGCCCTCGTGCTTTGCTTAATTTTGACGCTAGTATGGTGTTAGTAGCTACATCATCAGCAGCGATTATGTGTCACCGACATCTGCTGACGCGTGCTATACACAGAAAGCAGACTCCATTGCGACTTTCTGGGCACTGCTATGGGTTGGTCCCGATGACGACGAATACTTAGAGCCGCGAAGCTGTACTGTGTCACCATGTTTTGATCTTAATCATGCGAGTTGCAATGCTATGTGTCTGATGTATGACACAACACTGCTTTCTGCATTGTTTGACTATGTATGCAGCACATCAACCACATCAAAAAAGTGTCGACTCTGTCAATGGCCATCCTGGCATATCTCTAGATGCTACTTAGCGTGTCTGCCTTCCACTGCATTCTTTTTAGCGCACAGATCGAGTGTCAGGCTATCGGCGTGAGCATGATCTGGGGCATGACACCGTGTAGTACTGTGCTAGGTATAATGTGGATCTAAAAGAATCCTCGATCGAATAGATCGTATAAGCCAAGCGGCGACGGGTCACAAGGAAAACCTTTTCTCTAGCGCGTTTTCTGACGCACTTGTGCCATATGCAGACCATGCGATGTGTCTCGCTTTTCAATAGTTGGCGTCGCCCTTGGAATGGCATAGGATGTAGAGATCAGCCACGCTCACCTAGCGCTTAGGTCTATACTGTAGCACCTAGCGGAATATCTGCATGAGCTGCCCCTAGCTCGTAGAATACGGTCGCTGAGCGTGAGAATTTGCCCTGACCTATGGGTATCTTATTCGATTAATGGGCTTCTCAATGGCTGGACCTCTGCTTTTTAAACCTACGATATAGTATTCAGTGTTGTATACGACAGAATTCTCGCATCGTGTGACAGTAGAGTGCACCTATCTTTGCGCTTATGGAGATGCTATCAACCGCTGACAGCTTGAGCCAAACTGCAAACCTCGTTCTGTAATCAACGGGTGGTGACAGTTCGATTACTTTGTATCATCCCTGGGTACGTAAGCTCGAGACTGACCTTTTCTCGTTTCTTAGTAACATCTTGTAAGCAAACTTTGATATAAATTCCCGTCAGATAACCTTCTGTATGCAATCGACGCCAATCACCTACCCGTGTCTTTCACTATGTCTCCTACAGATTTGCAATGCGTCGTTGATAAAGTCCTCTTGGACGGCGTGGACCCAATCACGGAAAGATACCTCACCAATCAAGGATGGGATGGAGACGACATAAAAAAGCTGGCATTTACCGCCCATTTTTGGCGCGAAGCGACTCGCTCGAAAAGCATACAAGAGCGGGAAGCGAATATGCAATATTTCCTCGCCGCACTAAGTGCGCACAAGGGACTCGAAACTGTGATGCCCAATCGGCGCTCAATGTACGTTGATGGCGATACTTCAAATTTCCTTGAAAATAAAAAATTGGTCAGGAATATAGGCAAAAAATTGTTCAGGTCCGATGAGTTTAAAAAGTTCCAGTACAAGACCAAGAATGACAATATACAGCTGGGGGACGTCAGCAGCCTCGATTACGGAGTCAAACACATTTGTCCTAGAGGTATTGTCATCAAGTTCGAAGGAAAGATCTCATACCTGATCGAAAAAGTGATTCCAAAGGTCGGGATGTTCTTTGGTGACCCAAGTGCCGATAAGTCTCGAACAAGAAAAATCAAGGATTTGAAAATCCAAGGGAAAGACGAGAGTAAGGTATCAATCTGGGACAAAGTTTCCATCAAGTCAGTTGCAATGAGTGTGCGCTACGATGAGCCGACCAGTATCTACACAGTATCAGACAGACCTGTGTATGTGGAACTCGACCTAGGAACCAAAGATGTTGAGAAAGCGTTCAGGAAGGCAGGCGGTGAAGGGAACCTGAACATGGCTTCAAAGTCGAACCTGAAAGGATACGTGCCCAAGGAGCGATGGGAAGATCTCGTTAAAGGTATCGAAGCTGCCCAAAAGGATTTTGCTGACAAAAACACAAAACTTCTAAATGAGGCAAGTGCAGACGAAAGGCAGAGATCGAGGGACGCGTTGGAAAAGCTCAGATCGTACTATAAAAACTCAAAGCGTCTAGCGGAAGTAGACTACAAAGAACCAGAAGAGGCCGAGGTCAGAGCTGCCAACAGCAACGAGGCTGTCAGCATAACATCTGGCGATGACGAAGACACTGACATGTCAGACGCAGAGCTCTGAAGCATTTATCTGAACACTCTAGTGCAATTTTGATATAAACTCAATGCTACAGTGAATCAAAGTCACGATATTCGCCGTTTCAAGAGTTGTTAATCCTTTGCGAGCGGGTCCTTGCCAAGAATCTCTGTAAAAAGTGTGTACCTTCCTTCTGAGGGATGTTACTTCATCACCAGAACCAGTCCATATAGAATTAACCTGATAATAACTTAAGTTACAATAGTAATAACTAAGAGAATAGTATGAGACCCTATCGTTGCTAGCTTGTTAAAGAATACCATTCCTCCAACAAAGTAGATATCGCATAACTTACAGTAGTTGGAACTAAAGCTCTTAAGTCATCAAATCAGGGGGCAGCTCTGGTAACAGAGGCTGTCGTGGTCCCGACAAGCGCGGCCAGGGTAGCATTGAGGGTTGGCCTGGGTGTGGTGATAGCGATATACATTTTTCCACATCTCCTGCAACACAGATGGGAGATTAAATTGCCATAGAGATGATACAAAGCATAACTGATAGTTGGTGATGCAGAATGAGGGGGAAAAGCTTGGAAGGTTCAGTCATCTGGGGCAATGTTTCTCAATCTGAGTATGAAGGCATGAGTCAGTTCCCATCTAAGACTCAACATCGAGTTGGCTCGCTCTCCCTTATCTTAGATACGCCGGAAGCAAGCGAAGGCCTCGATCTGTTTACATACCATTCATGTTGATCTTGCATCACACATCATACGAGCTCACCTCCCAAGGCTTACACTAAGCTTTCGGTGACAACAACACCGGTACCTTCTCACTCCCTCGCGGTGCTGCTCGTTCGTCCATTGCGATGAGTTTTCCCGGATGAAGGTCATTACTATCGACGAGAAAAGCGTTGGAAACGACATGGCGTCGCGCAAGTAGACTGTCTAGAGGATCAAAGCTGCTTTGTTCCGTCATCGTGTAGCTACACTTTTGGGGTAAAAGCCCAGGTAGTATAGTTCAAGTCGTGTTCCTTGTGGCTGAATAACTCGTGCGATTGATGTGCGAGGATTTTGTGAGGTACTCAGATACTCGTAAGCCATCTTTCTGCGATCAGATGTTCACAACCTGACACGCCAGACAAACAGACGCAGCACATGTGTCAGTGGCAGAATCACGTGAGAAGCGAGCTAGTACAACACAATAGCTTGATAGTGCTTTAGTTTTTGAGTTCCACGACTGTCCACCCAGGATTAGTGTACAGTAAATTAAGTTACTCTTCTTGGAAATTATGGTGCGTTTATTGATGCGTCGCATCAGATCTGTTCCACATCGCCACCGGAGCTGTTGGCTTGCCTTACATTTCACATCCGACTAAGTTATGCAACTGTCCGGAGTACATGACTTGATGCGTATTTTTAAAAACCAGGACGCATGCTATATATTCTCGTTGCCAGGATGCAATCAAAGCTAAGTCTGTTGGGAACACGCTCTGCTCGGTATCGTTGTAATTCTCTAGTCAGCTGACTCTGTACTTCAACACCCATTTCCAGCAACAGGTACTGCGGTCTAACCGCACGTGTCTAAGATTCAATACGGACTCGAACCCAAGAGGTCGTATTTTTAGCCGACTCCACTATGTCAATGAGATACCGAATTGGCGAAGAGATAACAGGGACTTGAGGTCTGGATATAGGTGAGTTACCAGGACATCCCGATAATTTCGTAGTACTAGATGTGTAATACATACCCACTTCCAACTCCGCCCCAGCCTCTTTGAAGAGTCTGCTCTACCTCAACAACCAAACGGTCAACGCATACTCACACATTGCTGGTGCTGCCATGTTTCTTGCATTCCCGCACTGCATAGCTGGAGATGTGCTCGGCGACAAAATTACCGCCCAAGATATCCATTCACTTGTTTTGTCTATCTACTGCTATAGCGTCGCAGTGTGTTTTCTCTGCTCGGCGGTGCAAATATCTCCACGTAAACGATCATTACCGATACTATAAGCTGACGAAATCTAGCTTCCATGTTTTCGAAAACCACAGTATCACGGTGTCGAAGTACTGTAACAAGCTGGATTACGTCGGCATCGTTGTTCTCATGTGGGAAGCCGCCATCTCTACCATCTATTTTGGCTTTCCCTGTGACCCAAAGCTGCGCCTATTTTACTGGATGACTGTATGTTGGCTTCTTCCTACCTCGTTATTGTCATGAGTTAACATCACACTAGACCACGCTGGCTGCAATGTGTTGCGCCGTCGTCAGCTTGGACACCCGCTTCGCCTCTCCGTGTCTAAGATCCTGGCGAGCGGCCTTGTACTTTTGTTTCGGAGCAAGTTCTATTTCCTTCATCAGCCATGGTCTCCTGATGTATGGATGGAAAGTGCAAGAAAGTCGCATGTCACTAGTTCAAATGGGGTATATGGCAGTCATCAATCTGATAGGCGCCACAGTATATGTGACACGGGTAACTATGCTTTCAGCTCGACAGGATCGATAACTACTGATCATTCCAGACTCCCGAAAGACTTTTCCCTATCAAATTCGACACATTTGGCTCCAGTCACCATATCTTCCATGTTCTGGTTGTCATCGCCGCTTGTTTACACTTAAACGGACTTTTGCACGCCTCTCGTCTTAGATATGCTGCTGCATACGGCTGTTAGTCTTTTTCCAGCGCCAGAGAGTTACTAGACCTACTTTCAGTGACACTGCAATGTAAAGATGACCTATTCATGAAACTGGAAATGGTCCTTCGATACTTACCGGAGAATGCATCACTGACAACCCAGCTATTCTCCGAAGTCTTAGTGAAGATCGGTGTAATATTTCTTTCGAGCTGCGAAGCGAACCCTAGCAAGTGTATACAGAAGCCAGCGCAGAGACGTTGGATAATGGAGCCATATCAATTCGTAGAACATTGGGGTTATGTAATGAAAGGGTTGCTTCTTTTTATAAAGAAGCTTATGGAACTCCCGGCTATAATTTCTATCAGAGAATCTGTGGAGGTAATCATTACATAGCGTTCTATCATATCCAAAACACTGCGAGAATTACTGGATCACGGCAGCGCATACTCGGAGACCACTTAGACACAGTCACCGATATGCAGTTCTTGCTTGACGGAAGTAAGCTAGCGTCGGCATCTTTGGAAGCAAAAGCCATCTTATAGGATCCGAGAAGAGTGTGACAGCTTGAAGTTATCGATGTGAGAGGATTCGTATCAGAGTAGCCATGACTCGTCTTAAAACGAAAGGTACCCACCATGGCTCATGGCTCTCAGATCGATTACCGACTTTTTTGCACGACTACAAAACCTCCGCAACCTAGCTTGCGGAATCGCCGCTCGTCTCGTGAATTAGAGGTTTTATAAGAAGCGGTAACTCAAGAGGCCGAGCAGGTAACTCTTGAGTAAGCATAGTCGAAGGCTTCCAGATACCCCACCATCTGGACAACAGCGGCGCAGACCACTAAGACGTGCATGAATGAGTGTGAGCTGCACATATCGAACCTTCCAGGCCACCAGCTTTCCGGGAACCTCGTCTTTCGAATTACATGTATTAGTATCAAAATTTCTCATGTATGAGAGAATGGGAGACTTACCGCATAAAGTACGGTTCCAGATAGAAGGCAGCCTATCTTCGCCACCAGAGTATAGGTAAACGCTTTTTTGTTCATCAAGTCCAGCCCGAATACACTAATCCCATGAACCAGGGGAGCCACTACGGACATGCCGGTCGCCATGAACGCTGAGGTTCGCATGGAGCGATACTTGTGGCCCTGGAGCTTAGGATGGGTGTTCATGATGACGGTGAATGCTCCGAAACTCAAAATCTACAAAGCAATGGGGACAGCGTCAGCTGAGACTGCCAGTCTCACGGCAGGAGAAGTTGAGTGTAGGGAGATCAACTAACCATAGACCAATAGATGTTGCGCAACGTAGTCTCACACCAGAAGATTATGTACACTCCCAAGACAATATCACCGGTAATGAAGATTCCTATACCAGCCATATCGAACCGGTGGCACAAATGGTCCATGAGGTAAGAGTGGTTCATCAGAGTGTGGTAAAGAGCCGAACATGTATAGCAAATCGTTGCCGACAGCATGAAGCATGAGAAAGCCACAAAGTCGATGCTAGTGACTCTAGAATATTCGCCAGCAAGGTACTGTAGAACATACCATTCGCCGAGGAGGAAGACGATAGCCGGAACGAGGTGGGAATAGATGTTGACTGTCTCGTTATGGAGATACCACCAACTGCGGAACGAGGTGCAAACCGAGTTTGATATAGGCCTGTAACCATAGCGAACGAATTTGTTGTTACCGACTCGAAACCATTGCGGCATCTGGCTGAATGAGAGAAGTACTGGATGTACTGCCCCTCCTGGCCCGGATCCTGATGCGTCGTCTTCCATTTCACGCATTTTGCACGCTTCTGGCCCCTTGGACGGAACTTGAAGACGAGGAGTGTACGCCTTTTAAATTTCAACCTAGTGATCGGTGATATCTGAAAGTTGGGAGTCGAGAGTGAGTAAGATGGAATTGAAGATAAGCGTTGCCTCTTTGCGTGTTGGTTTCCAATTGTAAGTCATTGTACTTCTCAGCGGCAAAAGGGAATCGGACAACGATACAGTCAAGTACGAGATATTGATATAGTAGCAAATTAACAAAGATAAATGAGACTAGGTAGCGTAAATTAATTTACGGCCAGGTAGGTGTAAGTATAGTAACGAGTAGCCCGCGTATAGGGATACGCTCAATAGAGTTTAGTAAGTTAGCTATCGGAGTGTTCAGGATCCGACTTCTCGAGCTAGCGAGACTTGTCAACTGTGACGCACTAGACCTTCTAAGTATTCTACATAATTGGCAGCAAGCTATGTGATAACCCACCAGATCGGCATGCACGTGGTCTGACCGATCGAGTCTGACGCTGGATTACATGTACGGACTAACTGATACTTGCAGTCTTCTACAATACAGTACAGAGTAAGCTATCATACAGTAGGAGGTGCATGAGATAGAGTGTGATATTCCGACCTTTGAACATACCTCCAGCCCGACCAATCAGCAAATGCAACGGTCCAAGTTGCGATGACACTGAGATCGCACTGTTTCTCCCCTCCAATTCCCGAGCAGGGTACTGTAGCCCCCTATACCGAGATATTCGTTGGACACACTAATGATTTAGGACAAAACAAGTCTGCCTCGACTTACTCTGATCATCTGCATCTGCGTTTTGCTTCAGCCTGTGTGTGTCAGCTGGCTGAGTAGTCGTATTCTGATATCAGCCTTGATAACGATCACACTAATTATCCACCACTAATCGCTATGGTTAGTGAGCGAGCGATGGGTCCGTAGTCCACTTGATCGGTGCTAAGCGAAATCACCTTCTATCTATAAGAGCATCGTAGCTAAACGTGGATTTGCAGGTGGCCAATACACTGCCCTGCCTACAGATGGTGATGTATCCGACCAACACGGCCGTCGTCTTTGGAGAGCCTCACTCCAAGCTCGAAGCGAAACCATTCACGTTCACTGCCGATCCCCATACGAAAATCCATATCAAGAAAGAGCCAACGTCAGACGACGAAGGACCGACAGCGACCAAACGCAAACAAGAAAGTCAAAATCCAACACCCTCACCATTAAAGCGTCACAAGGTGCACATACCGGTACCTGAGCCAGAGTCAAGCCCCAAAGTGAGGTGTTTTACACCATATCCTGAGGCGGAATCTGAGCCGTATTCTCCTACGGACCTTGATCATTCGGGTACGCTTCACACCGAAGAGGTATTGCAGGATGTGGTCCGGGCAAGTGTACGAGATATGGTCTCGAGAGTCAAGCGTCATATGAGGGACGAGTGCGAAACGGCGTTAGATGCCGCATGGAGAGATGTAATAGACTATTGAAATTGGTGAAGCTGAGATCTGGCGCGAAGCTCGCTGGAGATCTGATAGAAACGGCGCAGGGCATGCGAGTGGTGATTGAGACGCCACATAGAGTCAGGAAAATTTCATCAGAAAGCAGTCTCACAACCATGAGAAAGCAGAAGCTTCTTTTCTATCCGCATGTATAACTTCCGGCTAGCCATCGAATCATCGCGCAGCACTGACAATCTTCTGATACACAAAAACTTTATCAAAACCTGTTTCCCAATGCAACTTGATTTACGAAGTCCAATTGAAAGTACGTTGATTCAGAAACCTAAGAAAACCTGCACAGCTGCACCTTGATTTCGATCATCTGTGGGATCTATCTCCATTGTCGTGTTCCGCTTTCCGACCACCAATAATACGTTTCAATGTAACCTGCATCCAGGCGTCGTGAAACATTGGCTTTCCGAAAGCCGTCCACGTGAGATCAGCCATAACATCCCACACCTCGCTCTGCATCACGGTTACTTCTCCTAACGTTAATATCTTCCCTAGCGCTATGAGTCTCCCATGTATGTTTCGCAGCTTCATTGCTAGTGGCGAAGGGCGATCTTGGCGGTCCGAAAGGTCGTGGCGCAACGATGAACTCTCTGCACTTTTTTGGCAAAAGTAGCTATAACATGCTACGAGTAACTGCGACTGATCTGAAACATACTTTATGATACTTTCTAGTATCGAGCCTTGGCAATGACCTGTTTCCCTGCCAATTCATGCTGTATGAGATGATGTTGGGCAGACACCCTTACACTTAGCGGCCAAAAGAGGAGATCATAAAATTGTTGAAGACATGTGCAATAGGGGCGCAGACCCGGCCGAGGCGGACAATAATGGTCAAACACCCTTGGACTTTGCACGTGAAGGGGAATGTGAAGAAACCTTTCGGTGCCTGGAGTACAATGCGGGTTTACAGCGTCGTAATTCCAAAGATTACTACTCCAAGAGGGAAAGGTCCTAAGGCTTTCGAATTTCGTCAACCACCTCTGAAAACTCTGTCCAGAATGTATTGTATCACCATCGTAACAATGAAAAATAATCTATATATATCGTTGCGAGGCACCACCTTTGACGTTGTCTTATTGAGATTGCTGGGCAGCATGCCCTTCCTATGGATATTGAGATCCCTCACCCCCAGAGAGCTGCTTGTTCATAATGTGACTAACGTTAATCGTGCATCCGGAAAGCTGCAACTGCCAGAAAGATCGGCAGCACATACGGACTTTCCTTACAGTACAGTACCGGCATCATGCATAACTTAAGCTTGAGTGATGCAGCAGAGTATCTTCAGCCGACAAGAGCCTCCAGTTAGGATCCGGTGTCTTTGGGCTGTGCCGATTCGCTTCCATCAAAGTCAATCTAGTCGTACAAGCTGGCGATGGTTGCCAAACATAGAGATCTGCGAACGCGAAATGAACAGGCCGTCCCTTGATCTCAACAATTACGATCAGCTATCACTTTGTCATACAAATCAACCCAGCAAGAAGATCGTGGGATGGCCAATCGTATGTTATGATACAAGTCACTGCTGCATGACGAGAGCATTTAATGAGGTGGTTCGTCAAACCTCGAGGATTGCAGCGGCGACTGCCCAGCTGATCGCTATACCTACATACTCGAGGAAACTTTTTAAGCGCCTGTCATTGGCATTGAGCTCCCATAGCTTTAGCAAACTCATATTTTAGCTGGTGCAAACACAAGGGTGTCCCTCAACTCGCCCCACGATAACAGTGCCCCGCAGGACAAATTAAGCCGCGTGCGTTGCTATCTCCTTGGCAAAAGGCAGCGCCTTCTGGAATCCCTCGTTGCTCTCTGTGGAAGCCACAGCATTGGACGATGGGTGTGCTGTAAATCGATGACAGCAGGGCATGATGCTCGCGACCTCGAGCGTACCTGCCGTCAGCAGTCTCAACTTTTGTTGCTCCGAGAGGAACCGTTCTGTCCGGAGACTCCACCAGAGATTCGCCTTTATAACATCTCTAATACCCTGGACGTAACGCATCAGCTCATTCGCGCGACCGTGTTTCGACTCCTGGAGTTTGCGAACAGCCTTCTCAAATTCCGCCATGCGACACGACACCTCTGTCCCAACGAAGGTGACGGCGTCTTGAGCACTCATTCCTTGCAGCCTGCAAACCGCGACAGTGTTATGCATGACACCTTCTTCTTCTTCTTTGCAGTAAGATAGCAAGTCATTATGAAGCAAAGTGATCTCGACCCCGAGCACCTCAACGCGGCGGACGTTAGCATTTTCGAACGCAACATCTAGGATATCAATCCTGTGTCCAAACTCGACGAGGACGAAGAGTGGAGTCACGCAGACAGATTGGCGCCTCTGCGCAAGGACCTCCTCGAAAGTTCCCGTTCGGGTTGTCTGAGCCTGCCGAACCTGCGCCAACGTTCCGGAAGAATATTGGCGCATGGAAGCAACATAACGGTGCTGGATACCTGTCCCATAGTCAATGTCACATATTGCCTCGAGAACATGCTTAGTATGGCGAGTGTATCGTGCATCGGACTGACCTGGAGAACAATGTTCTGCGATGGATTTGTATATCCCTTCATGCATTCGTGCCAGCTCAAACAGCCGTTTGAAGCTTTCTCCCTCGTGCAAAAGAGCATGATCTTGTCTGTCTCCATCGCCCTCGCAAAACGACTCTTCCATACGTCGCATGACCTTTTCAGCACGGGTAGAATCCTCACGGACGTCGCCGTTGTCGAACATATCGTCGAACGGAAAGATCCAATTACCCCATTCGCAGATGATACGAAGAAGCTTGGCATCCGCATAAGGAACCATGACGGATGCGAAGTAGGAGAAATCGCATGCAATTACTCCTCGGACTTGCTGACCAGATAGAATCCCCGACCTGGTAATGAGTCAGGAAGTGCCCATGTTTGGGACTTGCGTGCGTAGACGTACTGGTGAATTGTCCTTTCAGACGCTGCTTTGACGGCGACATAGTTGGCATTGATGGGAGGTTCTCCGTCGAGAAAGCCGGCGAAAAGGTTTGGGAACCTCACGGTAGTCTTCGAGGGCACTTGCATGTTGATCTGGCTGCCAGGTGTGTACTGTGTGGCGGCGTGGCGGTAGCACCTATTTATGGTGCAGAGGGTATCAGTGCTATTTGCCAGGTGCGGCCGTGCACATGCGAATGGATATCAGCTTCGGCCGACTCCAAAGAGGGCCTTGTCGGTTGATCTTTGTTGATCGCTGAACCAAGAGTGTACAGGCAGACTTGCAGCCGATGGATATTTGAGAGCGGCAGGTCCGAGCGGCTGGCCCTGCTCTCGCGTAAACGCACAGTGGGGCCAGTCGGTACAGTACGAGGCTGACGAGATCGAGTCCCGACGGTACAGAGATGTTGTCGTGATAGTTATTTAGTGACAGAGCAGCTATA
>Ga0265797_10007900_pt1 | contig 14363 bp, 23 predicted proteins | sample P2T30metagenome_FD_192433 | JGI IMG/M metagenome (GOLD analysis project Ga0265797, IMG submission 192433) | Plant litter microbial communities from East Loma Ridge, Irvine, California - P2 T30 | ecosystem: Environmental > Terrestrial > Plant litter > Unclassified | place: USA: California... | reverse complement strand
TGTCCTCTGACCTCTGAGCCTAATCTCAGGAGGGCGGCCTGAGCATGTGATGACCAATCATAAATTTCCAATGGCCTTGAATCAGGCTATTCTTGGTATCTCTTGATGCACTGGGTACAGGACAATGGAGTCATGCACAATGTCCCATGAAGAGCAGTTTGTTGCAGGATAAAGGTATTCTATTGGCCTTGTGGCTTGAAAATGATATGTGTCTAGATTTGCATGCATGTATGCATGGATCAAGATAGTCACAGCACAAGACATTTAGCATAGGTCACTTGCATACATGCATGAAGATGGTGTTGTGTAATGAGACAGAAGTTTACTGGGACAATTGGGACAAAGTCTGAATTGGCATAGAATGGGACAAGTATTGAAACCAATGCTATGGTGCGCCTGATATGCATGTCTTACGTCGCTACTTTGAGCTGTACAACAACTGACATCCCGGCAATTGAGACATTTGACGCTGCCGCGATATTGTAGCGTCACGTCGTTGATCCTTTACCGCCTGACAGCTTTCCATCTATCTCGGCAGATATCCCGCGTACTACTTCTCCAATAACTCCAACATTCACCGCCAAGCTTTCTCCTTGGTCCATCTTGATGGCGAGAACCTTTCCTTCCTTGCCGGATGATGTGCGGAGAGCCTTATAAGTCTTATCGATGATCGTCTCGAGATCAGGAATGGGAGTGAGGGGTCCGCAAGATACGTCGACGAGTCCGTCTGGGGCTGGGGTAGATGCGTCGATGAGAAGATATCGGTCGTTGGGGATCAGGTGGATCGTAAGGGCGTAACTGGATATCAGTTTCAATCGCAGCCCTGATTGCAACCAGCAGTACGTACCGGTGAGATCCATCCGCATCCCAAATCAGCCTATATTCTTCCACTGACGAAACCACAAGTTTAGGATATCCTGTGGTCGACGCAGCCCGTATGCCGTCTATCTCCTGCAGAAGCGGTAATGTGTTTCGTAGAAGCTGTACATCAGTGTCTATCACACATGTGAGAAGCCGACGTACTGCAATGAACTCCTTGCCAACAGTTCCCCGTTTAACGTCCTCGCTCCTGGTCAATTCATTCAATTTATGGCTCAACAGCGGCGCCAGCATTTCATGAGGACTGGCGTCTCCGATATGGACAGTGGGCGTGACTGGAGTGTTGACTGGCGAAGCTCGCGTGAAGGTACATTCGTACGAATCCGAATTGGGGCTATAGGTAATTGAAGCGTTGAAGCCGATAGCGTACGAGAACGAAGCGGTACGCAAGTCGAAAGAGAGCATGTGTAGATCACGAAAGACTCCCATCTTGTTCAAGCGGCTCACTGAAGGTCAGCTACTACTTGGACTGCGGGACGTACCATCTCCAGCTACCATGATGACTTTACTCAATCGCTCCCACTGTTCGAGGAACGCAGGGACACATTGGGCGATGTCCTTTGCTGTGAACTTCACTACTGATGTAGCGTGGTCGAAAGTGATTCCCTCTGCCCTTGCCGCAGTGCTCGTCGAGGCATCATTCAGATCAGGTGACGCGCCAGAGGTAGTGGACGAAGGGCGATGCTGAAGCTGAAGGATAGTGACCACCTGCCTTGTCAGCACTACTAACTATAGATCGGTGGACTCACTTGACACTTTCCACCTTTCCACCAATCTTTAATCTGAAGGTACACGAGGGGCATAGCTACCTCTGCTGCGCGACCGTCCTGCAAAAGATGCTCCACCTTGACCACTATAGTTGCTATCATGCCAGCAACAGCGGACGAGCTTCGAGGTGCGTTCGGTCCAGACAGTTCGGGTATCTTCTCGGTGAATGGGATCGAGCGGTCTTTGAGTTGCTGCTCGACAAGGATTTTTGCGACAGAGGCGCTGAGGGTCAGCTGATGCCTGAGCTAGTCATGTACTGCACATACTTGGAGAGAATAAACAGGTCCTTCAGGTCCTGCGCCTCTACATCGAATCTGGTAGTCAGCAGATACTCTTTCCTGCATATGAGAGTCATACCCATAGTTTTCCGGCTCCTCGATAGCAGGCAAAACAGCTGAAATCTTCCCCTTGTCACCCTCGGCGTCCGCTTTTCGCTTTCCCTTGGCATCCTGCCTCCTCTGCCTGAGCAATTTAAGTGGTAACGGAGATCGGCTATCGACGGCCAATTTCATACCAGGTCCATTCTGATTTGGAACCCTCGCTAACCGTAATAATTCAAAGACGAGGCCATTTGTCGTTATTCGGACAACGAGGTGGTGTAGGCTACAGGTCGGTAGCGGCACGAAAATCGTTGATGCTGGAAGTAGTTCAGAGGTGGCAAGTTCTGGTATCAGCGTTATCGTCTCGGAAGACATACCATTGAGCTTGATTGGCAGCTTCCTTATTGGTGACCAGCCAAGTTGACGCATTTGGTTTTCAAGACCATCTATGAAGATCTATAGATTGTCAGGTTGACGTATATGGGATTTACTATTTTACTCACAGCAATCACTAGCCGTCGTAGCGCTTCGCCTAATTGCGTCAATCCAGCATTGACTCCATGCGTGGCCTGCCTCGTTCTATTTCCCCTCTCATCACCCCCAGATCCAGCCGAGAACTTTGCACCTTCATCTTCTATTTCCAGTAGACCAGTGTATGGCGATACAGAGACTTTCAACCCGACTGGACGTTTCTGCGAAGGTATAGGAATGCGCACTACAAGTGGGCGAGATTCGGTGGCTTCTAATGTTGGTTCGATAAGAGGAGTTCGGTTGGCGATGAGCGGAGCGGCGTGATGTCTAGTGAGATGAGCCGCATGATCACGGGTGGCTAGCGATAAAATGTCGTCGATAGATAGGGATGAGGGGTCAAGTCGAAGGGTGGTCTCGTCTCTAACGTCTCCAGCTTTCCATCCACCACCTATTCCAGCTTCACCGATTTCCCATTTCACCTTCAACCCGAGCCGTAATAGTCGCTCAGACGGAATGATGTCGCATTCAGCGATAGCTTTCTGTATTTCCTCGATGCCCGTCCTGGCGCTTGAAAGTTCCGCAATGGAAATAGTAATAGTGGCCCCTAGCATTGGTACGCGAGGACCTGCCTGTTGTGGCGGAGGTGGGACATTGCCTGGTCGTTTACCTTGAGTCGCAGCTGGTGCTGTACGTGGTCGTCTTCAAGTCAGCTATGCGAAAATGGCGGGAGATGAAAGCTCACATCCAGTACTTGATAACCAGAGTTTTCTTCGGGCGGTCAATCTCGATCAACAGGTGGTTCCGCCAACGTTCTCTACTCAGGGTCATCGCTTGCTGGAACAATACCTCTAATTGATACGTCAAGGATAAGTGTTCTAGATGGTTAGCTTGACTTGTAGAGCGAGGTAAGGACAGCTTACGTATGAAATTGACCAGGCGGACCAAAGGTGCATCGACCCTTTTCGCATGATTGCTCACACCCTCGTCACTAACGCCAATGTCTTTCGTGCTGTCCGCCTCGGCTGATGATCCAGTGGCTTCTGGCGGTAAAACCTCCCGGTTGACCAGATCCAAAATCTCTTGCCTTTCCACTCCCTTGAACCGCTTCTTGCCTCCTTTCCCCTTGTCGTCACTTCGACTCTCCCATAACCACTCGACACCCGTCAACCACCATCTACTCCCCGCGTCCTCTCCGAAGCCAGTCATTGATAGTTCCGCCCGCCAACTGCCATTTCCACCGGTCACATATGCTCTTCCATCCTTTATCTTCTCGATTGACAGATCTGGCGGGACGTAATCGACACACTTGAGCCGGTAGAGGATATGAGCATCTAGTCGACGGAGAGTGTCGAGTATCGAACCATTAGTGAGTGATTTACGGGGTGAGAATGCTTCAGTGAGGTCGGCTGGGAATCGGTCGTAAGTGCCCAGCGTGAGGAGCGATAGAGCGGTGAGCAAGTCTGGGTTGCGGACCCTGTTTCGTTAGCCCATTTACCATGACAGCCAAAGTACGGGACTGACCTGAGTGATTCGAGTTGCTTTGCAGCATGCTGGATATGTCCAATGGCCATATCATGTTGACTATTTTGGTATTGGAGGTACTCTGTGACCCGCTTCGCGTCCGTCACTTTCCCCCTTATCATAGTCGGCTTGATATCCTCTGCCATCTTCCCCTTTCCTTTTATCCCGCCCACATTTGGCGAGTAGGAGTCTCCATTCGAATGCGGAGTTGGAAATGCAGACTGGGGTTGTGCAGGTCCTTCGGCTGGTATAACAGTTGGGACGTCCACTTGGGTCTTCCACCTCAATACCGCCAGGTACTTGAGTACAGCCTGCCGAGTATTCGTCGCGTAATTGATTACTTGTCGAGGTCGTTGTCTTGGCTCCAATTTCGGTAGACTACCGTCAGCTCGTTGATGATAACATAAGAATACATACGTTTCCGTGACCAAGGTCTTCAAATCACCATGTGCTTTACGCGCCAGCCTATCCAGCATGTGACCCATCGGATAATTCTCCGAATCCATATAAGGTGGTAGCTCCGCATCCAGTACCTCCGGTGGTGGTGTGGGATACGCGAACCATGGCTCCGAAGATAATTGGGGATTTGTACTGAGATTGTGATTTCTACCGTTGTTGATGATGTTACTACCGCCGCTTGGGAGACGTTTTGATGGTCCAGCCTCGGGCTGGTCCTGGCTGTAGGTATAGGTCGACATCCTACTTGATGGTTGTTTATGCTGATGACATTGTCACCTATAGTGATGAGAAGCACAAGGAGGGAAGGACGAGGTGGTCATAACAGGTCTGATAGCGGAAGTAAATTCGAAACATAATCAGCTGATCACCTGGTTGGATTGGCAAGTGTCATTAGTTACACCACTCCAAGCATACAGCAAGATGTCAGGAGCAGGAGAGCAGCTCAGTGCAGAAAAGCTTCTGAGGACACTTCAAAGAGGGAAGCAGCCAGATACGCTGGGGACCAAGATCGGTCAAGCACTAGAGCTCATTACCACGCTTCTCGATGATTTAGGGTAGGTCGCTTATGAAATGGAATAGAGTTGAGCTGATTACTCAGAGAGCGTCGGGTTGCGATTTCATTTAATGGTGGGAAGGATTGTAAGCTGAGTCTCTTCTTGTGGCCAGAGTTCAAGCTTATATGCAGGCACCGTCCTCCTTCACCTCCTGGCAGCAGTCCTCTACGCTCGTCATCAGTCTTCCACGATACCTTCCGACTTCATACCCCCACGCACTACCCTACCTTCTATCCCCACGGACGAACACTCATTCTTGCCCGACTCGACTTCTGAAACGCAGCTCATTGATCGTATACAAAAAGCGTCCACATCATCCCTCTATCCGCCCATCCGGTCGATCTATATCACAGCCCCAAATCCCTTCCCAAGTCTGGATCAATTCGTTTTGGATACGGCCAAGGGTTATAATATCGATTTACATCATTTCGGGGGTGGGATGAAAGCTGCGCTAAAGGCCTATTTGGGTTGTCAGGGTGGAGAGGGGGTCAGGGGGATGCTGATGGGTACACGGAGAAGTGATCCTAATGGAGGTGAGTCATCTTCCCTCTGTGTACTATACTGGTCCCCATTCCCCTTATTTCGATCCTTTCTCCTTATCCGCCCCTAATCTCCCTTCCCGGTGTCAAATGTTAATTTCTAGATGTCCCAATCATAGCACCAACAGATCCAAGTTGGCCAAAACTGCTCCGCATACATCCGCTACTAGATTGGTCATACGCAGAGATCTGGGCTTTCCTCCGTGACCTCGAAGTCCCATATTGTGAGCTATACGATGAAGGATATACCAGTCTGGGTAGTACACATAATACGATACGGAATCCGGTCTTACAGCTGGAAGGTCAGGAGAAATGGGAACCAGCATGGAAATGTAAGTCTCGGTCGAAATCCGTGACCAGCAGCTGATGATCAGTGACGGACGCAACGAGTGAACGAGCCGGACGAATAGATAAATCTTCGTAATACAGGAGGTATGTAGACTAGACTTGCCTGTCAATGGATATTGCGATGAGGGCAACCAATGGATGTATGATAGCTGCATATCAAGAGGAACCATGAAACCATGCTTGATCTTATGAAAATGAGAAATGAGAAATATGAATACTAATGACCTGATTTACCGAAACCCATGCTGCCCTCCAATCAGTACAACCAATCTTCATCACCCTTCTTTTAACGCTGATCCCCAAAACTAGCTCTCCTGTCTCCACTTCCGTTGCCGTTCGAATTCGTTTCAGGCCGTTGTTCATCAAGACTCTGTCTACCATTCGCCGGACTAGAGGGTCCTGAGTCCACCAGCGCAGCTCCCATCTCTCCATTGGTCGAGACGAGCCGCGCAAGATTACCACCGGACGCCGAGCGCTTTGGTCGGCCAGTTGGTGTTGGAGGGGTACCCTGATTTGGCACTATTGCATTGAGCGACAGCGAAGCCGTCATTGCTCCCAATTCATTCACTTGCTCTGAGACCGGTGCTGAGGGTGCAAGTCGATCGCGGGCGTTCAATACCTGTTGACTCGCCGTTCTTGGAGCCATAGGCGGCGGTGTGGGAGTGGCTGGGTTCTCGTTCGACTCCGAGATGGTAGGCGGGAAGTACTCGCCATTTGATTGATTACTGACTGGTGCACCGGGAGCAGCAGGCGTACCAGGATATTGTCGTGCGGTGTTGACTGGGAACGCTTGGGTGGTGGGCGTGCCCAGTTGAGCTGATCCGCCCATCTGAGGTCGATATACAGGAGCACCAGGCGCAGGGTTCAAGAATGGATTAAACCCATATCCGTTCGGACTCGATATAGGTATACCAGGCGAGAACGGTCCCATGAAATGGTGCGGAATAGGTGGGGTCTCGGGATAGGAATTGTTGAACACAAAACCAGGCATGGATGGTGTCATAGGTGGTAATCCACGAGTCTGTAATGGACTGAGCGGGTTCGAGTACTCATTAGGGTTCCACGGTGGCATAGCGATCGGACCTGGATGTCTGACCTGACGGAAATGCGGCGTCGTGTCAGGGCCTATGTTGGGGTTGAAATTTCGAAATCGAGGTGTAGAATCGGGTCCATGCGCAGAACCACGTATCGGTGTCGACTGGTTCTGAAGATTGAGCTGCCATGGAACGCGCGATGCCAGTCGAGCCGCAGGCCGATCGTGGACCGCGGGAGAAGCGGATACCTCATTTGGAACCTCTTGTGCGGGCGCATGGCCGTTTGTCTCGCCCAGACCCAGAGCAGACGTATCAGTCTGGCTGTTCGATTGAGAGGGTCGTCTGGGATCGTGGTGCTGACTATCTCGCTCGAGAATGACCCGTATACGCTGCCCACCAATCTCGCACCTTTATGTCAGCTCCTTCCAAGCGAGATCCGGTCGCGAACTTACCCGTTGAACATGCTGACAGCTCGGGCAGCATCTTCAACAGCGCCAAACAGGGCAGTTCCAAACCCTCTTGGTCGCCCTTCCGCGTTAGTGAGCACACTGTGGTTTAGCCAAAGTACGACTGTACAGGGATCTAGCTTACTCAGCTCGGATAATCAATCCCGCTGGACGTAGCAGATCCTTGAGCTCTTGCCACTGCATTGAGAGAGGAAGCTTCCTATCAGCTTGTCACCGAAATCTAAAACGGACCAGCTTACATTGGAAACGAAAATAACGCGATCGTGGAGGGTCTCTGGAGGGCCTAGACCAGGCCCTCTATGACCCAAGCCCTCTAGGTGAGGTACCTGTCCATGATCGATACTACCTCGATGCGGTAATGGTATATCCCCCTGTATGCCTTGACTGCTAAAGCTAGCACGAGCGAATGAATGCCCGTTGGCGTGGCTACCATGAGACGACGCGGAATGATGTCCTTGGCTTGAAGGCGGTCTCGATCCTTGAGCGCCGAGCAGAGCTGGAGACGGAGCTCGAGGGAGAGCAAGATGAGCCATATGTGGCGAGATACCATGCGAATTCGATGCTGACGAACCGGCTCGAATGATGGCGTCGCCGGGTCCGACCGTCAATGATCCAGCGAGAGGTGAAGCGCCCATATTGCTGTACCCATGAGAACCGGTATTCTGCCCCGAAAGAGGCATCGGCATTGGCATACCATTTTGCGTAAAAGAAAGAGCGGGCGAATGAGATCTGATTTGACCATTCAGATAAGGCTGATGGTGAGGCATGTACATTCCTGGTCCTGACATCGAGATACCATTGGCCATTGGCATATGATGTCCTTGACCATGATTCATGTGTGGAGGACGCTGCCAACCAGGATGACCGGGTGGTCCTTGATGTGGATGATGATGATTGCCGTTGTAAGGGTACATGGGTCCTCGATTACCGTTCGGATTCTGGTTGATGGCTTGCTGAGGTTCGTACTCGGGTGGTAACCGATCAGGTCGGACTTCAAGTGTTCGAGTTTGCCACGAGAAACCGTTGTATCGATCTGTTCGTTAGCTCACGGACAACGCCAGACAGCTAAAATCGTCACTCACCAATAGCACGAGCCGCGTCCTCGCGACTGCCCATAAGAACAGTTCCATATCCCCGACTCCGATTTTCCGGCCCTAGACTGACATCTGCCCTCAATACCGTCCCTGCTTTCCGGAACAGATCTTTCAAGTCCTGCCACCTGACTCTATATGGTAGCTGATATCAGCGACGACCACTGAATTATTGGACAGACTCACATTCCCCACAAAAAGATTGACTCGCCCATCGGCACCTACGGCGGCCGGTAGAAGATTGGTCATTAGTGGTGTTGAGCGGCCTACATGTCAGGTCTTCGCATCGTGGGATGACAAGAGGTGGACTTACCGTCAAGGTTCTCAAAGGCATTATGAACAGGTGGCGCATTGGCCATAGCAGCAGCTATGACAGCATCGATCTCTGCAGATGTAGGTGGAGGTGGACGAGTCGGAGACGATGATCCCTCGCCTTCTCTCTCCGAAGGTTGTAGAGTCAGCTATATAGTTAGTGTCTAGTCTCCAGGCAGTCTAGAGAGGGCAGGCCTACTCCATTGGGGCGTGTTTGTGCAGTCTCGGCAGTTTCAGCTGAGTCTGCCTCACCGTTGGCGGATTGAACAATCGACATCTTGCCTGACCGCAAAGGAGATGTCTAAAGGGTCAGCTCGCGTCTCAGCTATGAGCTATTCAGCAACGACTCACAATTCGTGGCCGACGATGTCAGAGTACTCAGGGGAGTCTGTATCTTCAAAATGGACGAAGAAGAAACCCAGAAAGCACGACAGTCGCGAGAACCCCTAGACGCGTTGTCGAATTCGAAGGTGGGGACGGAAAGAGCGTAGTATCAATGTGTGATATGTGTAGATATACAAAGAATATGCTAAACTATAATGTCCACCGCTAAAGCGAAGTCATTACAAGCATGTACGACTAATATAATAGTTTGTTGGCAATAATGAGAAAGGAGTGAAACCAGACTAGGTAGTTACAGAACAGATAATACAGCAACTGCGCCGATGACGAACGTCTCGGTTGTCGCATCACGTGGTTACCGGTCATTATCCCGAGAACGGGTTGTCACTACTCTTGGAATCTCTAGTATCCTATACACATGCATCTAAACTCTCAATACACTGCGCTGATCAAAACAATCCAAGCAGATCATCATCCTGCTTTTTCTGCTGTCCAGCCTGAGGCGCAACAGGAACAGGTGGGGGTGTACTACTCATCCCTCCCATTCCCAGCCCGTCCAAAGAATCCGAGGTATTCATAACAGGCTGAGCAGCAGGTGCCGTCATACTAGCCGTGGAAAACAAGTCCATAAGTTCGTCGAGAGGATTTGTAGATTTGGCAGCTGAAGCAATCGCTTTGTTTGATATCATACCGTCAGAGACTAGGGTGTTGTTGTCTGCTGAAGTACTGGCGGACGGCTCGTCATCGAAGTCTAGGAGATTCTCGGCTTGATTTCCTGCTACAACCGTTTGTAATGCCTTTTCGCGCGATGCATCGTCCTCCGGTCTGACCATTAGCTGCTGGCTGACAACTCCCCAAGATCAGACTTACTCGACCGTGCGCTTTGCCATCTCCTCGGCGCCAAGTCGACCTTTTCCAATGAAAGTAGCAGCGGGCTTGTGGTACACACTAGCAAGAGACGAGATCTCGCTCAATAGCTCTTCGAGGATGGCAGGAGCTACTGTCGTCTGCGGTAGACTGATGGGTGGTCTGACAGATAGAACGACGGCCTAAAGATGAGCTGTGTTTTGTAGTCGGGACATACCTTAGCAGCTGCTGGATCGGACGACAGAAGACGCCAGTAGATATATGCCCTATCTCGGACATCTGGACTATCGCAGTCTTTCGTTGCGGCCTGCAGAACCCGCTGAACGACTGCCTGTGACTCGTCGGGCTTCTTCAAGAATAATTTGACGATTGCTGTCAGTGTCTGGAGCTGTACCTGGGATGTGAGCTGTGTACACCGCTGTGATTTCGACGACATACTGGATAGCTCTCCTCCTTGAACGCCTCCAAGAATGTTCCCAGTAGTTCATCGGCATTATCGATTTTCTCCGCATACTCTCCAATGATCCAAATTAACGAAGCCTTTGCCTCTGGCTCATCGAGTTCCTCCAAGTTGGCGCATAAAGTAGGAATGATACCCTCATAGTTGTGGGGATATCGCCTGAAAATGTCCTGGTCATCAGTCGCGTCCGATAGGTGGGTGTCAACGACTCACTTTGATGACAATGACTGCCTCTTGTACAACATAGCTGACCCGAGTTTCGATCAAATCCATCAAAACACCCACACATCGCTCAGCTGCAGATTCAATCTTGATGGCGACCTGTCCAATTGCTCTGACTGCCTTTCTGACGAAATCCACATCAACCTCGGAAGCGTATCTGCCATCAGCTGACATTCACGACTATTCGATGAACTCACTCCTTCAGCTCTCCGAGTAAGGTATCGACGTTTTTATCACTTGCGAGCCTGACCATAATTTCCAGCTTCTCCACTTTGACATACGGTGGGTCGTTGTATTTGCAGAAGAACACTCTCATTTCGTTGGCGAGGATATCGGGGCGCTTCTGCAGTAAAAGATTGATGTTTCGTAGTGCGACCCATTGTACCTCTGGTGCAGATGAGATCAAGGTGACTGGTCATCAGCTTTGATCATTGGAAACAAGTCCGCACGGCTGACCTAGTGGAGGAGCCATCTTCCTAGTGAGCTGCTTGAGCAGTTCCTCCCTCTGAACATTCTTCATATGGATCATGATGACCTTGACAGCACCCAAGACGACAGCAGCATTGACATGTTGGAATTGCGGCAAGACCCTCTCGCAAATATGTTCACTCTCCTCGACATCTTGGGCTTTGTATCGAGCAAGTGTAGACAATAAGGCGATACGTCCCCATTCTGAGCACTCATTTAGCGCCATGAGAAGTTTGGAAAGTGTCGGAGGGTCGATGATGAATGTCGATAGGTGTGGGCGGGAGGATGGGGGTGGCGATGATCCATTGGGAGAGCTTGGGCGTGAAGGTGGTGCGTTCAAGGATGCTTCGTGAATATCAGCCAGGGCGGTGACTGCATTCGCGACGACCTGTCATCAGCTTTACCCAGCAATACGGGATACTTAGCTTACCATTGGATTTCCATCCCCGATAAGATCCTTTAGGGTATCGATGAATCCATATTCCACACACAATTCCGGCTTGAGGTCAAAGACTTTGGCAACACACAAAGCCGCCGTCTTCCTGACGTATGGGTTCTCATCCTTCAGACATTTCGACAGAGGCGATGCCAGGTAATCGAGGATCTTGTCTGCTCGGAGGACGGACATTGTACGGATAGCAAGTGCCCTCACAAGGGGATTTGGGTCTGCGGTATCCTACACATCAGCGATATTTCCTTACACGTACATACCTTGACGAAAGTATTGACAGCCAAGATGACTAGCTCAGGCTGAGTCTTTGCGTAATTCATGAGGTACAGGTAGACCAGCTTCTTCTGCTCCAGATCTTCCGTTTGCTGTTCCATCAGTCTTTGCCTTTGACACGATGACTTACCATATTCTTTACGACATCAGGGAAGAGACCACTACAATCCTTTCCGATAGTATGATTCGCAATGACTCGCTTGATAGCATCTGCTCTTTTCTCTCTGTACTCCGAGTTGAGCTGTTGACGGAGTTCCCAATTCTCCCCTTGATTGTTAGCTGTCTGACGTGAAGCACGAATGATATCTTACCTTTCCGAGGAGGAGCCATAGACATTGTCAAGTGGTCTCAATGTAGTGAGACCCTAAAAAGGAAGATGTGAAGCTCTACTACTAGTGTGACAGGCGTAGGTGGGCAAGAAAAGGTAGCAGAGGCGGAGTGCAAGTGAGTAGTAGCTAATCTGGAACGTCAACGCGCTTGGAAACAACAGCCGCGTGGCAGCCTTCTTTTGTGGACAACAGTGAGTGAGCAATACCGCCATACTACAGCATAGCTATATACATGCATGACAGTTCGTGAATGCTAAACTAGCCCAGGAGATCACACTAAGCTATTACATACATAACCTTACTCGCCCTTGGGTCGCTTGAGTAGAACGGCATCTTCGTCCATCTCATCATCCGTCGTTTCCCCTCCCCTGCTCTCGACCTTTCTCAAATCGCTGCCACCTTTCATCGGAGTCTCAGTCGTATCCTCATCATTCCGACGTCTTGAAGTAGCTTCCTCTGGATCTCCCAATTGTCTTGGAAGCTCGGCTAGGGGTGTCTGAAGGTCTTCTGGCGATAGTTTGATATTATGTTGATGTGATGGTCCTGGGCGGGAAATCGCTTCTAGGGCTTGAACCATTGCGTCTCGAGTCGACTCGACTAGGGAATCTACGTCGTCGGATGTCATTCCTTCTGTCGATATTGGGGGCAGGACTGGTTCATCAGCTCCGAGAAGTTTGGTTTCGCGTTGCTGCTCTCACCTCTGATTGTCAAATCGCCCCGATCCAGGCGTGTCTTTGTATCAAATAGATGATAGTAATTCTCGCAAACGACCGGAACGATAGGTACTTGAGCTTGTACTGCGAGGTGGAATGCCCCTTTCTTGAATGGTAATAAGACAGGATCGGCAGCTAATGAACGTGTACCCTCTGGGAACACCCATAATGAGATCTTTCATCAGCTTCCATCCTCCATACATACAGAAATGGCGAAGACTCACTCCGTTCTTCTTCATATCCTCTCCAGCTTGCTGCATTGACCTCATGGCGTCTTTACGGTCTTTACGGTTCACCCAAACTGCACCTGATGCGGTCACTGGTATGAGCTTTGTAGTCTCGCGGGATACCTGCGCTCACAGTACTGGCCCAGCAGAGGCATCCACTTCAATTCTTTCTTTGCCATGATAGAAGCTCTACGAGGGAATATACGCCCAAGAAATAGGATGTCGATGAAGCTAAATCATAAGCTGTGGTCCCAGGATGGTGGTAGGGTCGGCTTTACCTTTGATGATTACCAATGACTACCGCACTCTGAGGTTTGCCATCCCTAGCTGTCAAAAGCTTCGTCAGATGCTCCTGGCCCTCTACGTTCATTCGCCATCCTATCAGTGTTCCACATGTGTAGTAAAAGGTTCGAGCCACTATCCCGTCAGCTGAGCTCACCAAGACCGAGACTGTACGCACCAATAAAGTTGGTATCGAAACGCTGTCTTCGTCAGCTGATGTCCAAATATTTATGTACGATAGCTTACCTGTCCAACAGCAGTGGCGAGTATGCTAACGACCACGCCCCATATACTCCATACACCCAATGTCCCCGAGTAAAGCCCTAGATTGAGATAGAATCGCGCTCTCTGATACTTCGTCGACAACAGACCTAGAGTAGATACAGCAATAGCGGATACAGCTACTACTGGTTTAAGTATCCACCATGCCATTGCTATAGCTAGAAATGTGTCACTGAAAGGTAATGATTGATGGCCACTGAAGAAGTTGCGCTTAGACCGGGATGAGAGGCACGGTGCGGGGCAATCAAAGGCGTTTCAGGATGAAGAATACCACGTCATGCAGCTCTGACGTCTTTGGATCAAGTATGCTCTTGAAATATCCACATCAACTACAACCAAATCAAGCACGATGATCAATCAACCGGGAACTCAGATCAAGTGGGTCTCTAGCTACAGAAAATAGTAGAACTTGGACTGACAGTAAAGATTGACAAATGTATCGATTGTGCGCATGAAGAAAGGCGGGAAACGATTCGAGATAGCGTGCTACAAGAACAAAGTATCAGAGTTCAGGTCAAATGTGTAAGCTACCCTAGCGGATCCTCGTTCGTCGATCAATAGCTAAGATTGTAGGGAGAAGGATCTATCGGAGATCCTCCAAATTGAGCAGGTCTTCTCGAATGTGTCAAAAGGAGCTGTAGCCAAGCGGGAGGACTGGGAGAAGGCTTTCAATACAACGGAAAT
>Ga0265797_10007898_pt1 | contig 14368 bp, 7 predicted proteins | sample P2T30metagenome_FD_192433 | JGI IMG/M metagenome (GOLD analysis project Ga0265797, IMG submission 192433) | Plant litter microbial communities from East Loma Ridge, Irvine, California - P2 T30 | ecosystem: Environmental > Terrestrial > Plant litter > Unclassified | place: USA: California... | reverse complement strand
AAATCTACCAAAAGCAGTTTTCAGCAGATTTGCCTTTCTTGCATCGGATACCTTTCTTGAAACCGCTGCGTAATGTCTCGACACAGCATCTGGGGGGCTCAATGTCGACTTCTGATGCGACTGAAGCTCGCCCGCCAGGATCGGACGATTTCCTTCTTGCTTTCTTAGCACTAACAGCACGCTTTCATCCACGTCTTGTTGCCCACCACTCGCCTCCAACGGCATCACGACCAAGTAACCCTCTCATAGCATCGGAATATTACGCCAACTGCGCCAACGAAAGACAAATGACACTCTGGCCCGAACAAGAAAACCACACCAACATGATCGAAGGTATTCAAGCTGGGCTTATGCTGGGTCTACACGACTGGGGAATGTGTCGAGGTCACAGGGCGTGGATGCGCGTTGGAATGTGCATCAGATCTGCACAGTCCATGGGTCTTCAGTACGAAAAGGATCTGGATGATGAGCCGAATTCTAAATCGTTCGCACTGAGCGTCGAAGCGGAGCGCATGGGAATCCATACAGATCGTATGAATCCTTCTACTGCGACGACGACCGAAATGGATGAAAACATCGCGCAGGAAGTCCGCAGGCGTACGTTCTGGAGCTGCTACATCATGGATCGATACTTGAGCAGTGGAAAATATCGTCCGCAAATGCTCTTCGCACCTCTGCTGCGGACGCAACTTCCGGCCAGCGACCGATCGTTTGCGTTTGGTGAGAAGGTGCGGACATTGATGCTCAACGATCTGGACGGAAATGGCGTGAACCGTGCAGAAGTTCAAAGCCATCGTCAGGCCATGCTCAACGCGGGCACCCAAACCGAGCCTGCGGACGCGCTTTCACCCAACAGCATGCAGGATAGCGAGACTGATAAGGGAAGGTTGCAAGCTGGCGCAGATGAAGGTCTCCTTAGTCGATACATCAAGATTCTGGAGATTTATGGCAAGGTGGTGCAGTGGTCTTGTGCAGGCGGACGAAGGTTTGTGATAACAATTCCATGTTGCTTGAACTTCCACTGACTTTTTACTGCAGGACTGAAAAGCATCCTCCTTGGGACCCTCGCTCTGACCACTACAAGCTCTTGCGCTCATGTCAGGAGTTCAAAGCCAGCCTTCCTCGAAATTACACTCTCACACCGCAGAACATACAGTCGCACATCACCATCCACGAGTCGACACCTTACACACTAGTGCACACAGTGTACCTTCTTTGCCAAATCATGCTTCACAGAGAGTACGTGCCTTTCATTCCTCTGAGGTGTAGGAAGCCAGAGGGACCTCTGGATCCGCCTCTCTTTCCACCAACAAAATACGATGTCCCAAGTGGTTACTGGGAGGACAGCGCTCTGCAATGTTTCAAGGCTGCTCGGGACCTTGTCGACCTGGTGCGGACATGCCAAGAATGGAACGTACTCGTGGAGTCGCCGATCATTGGGTTCGCCATCTACACAGTGGCATTCGTGGGAGTGTACTGCATCAACTTTCCCTGGATGGACCCAAAAGGCTACATGTGCACACAGCTGGTAGATAACCCAGGCGGTCCTCCTATCGAGAGCAAGGGCTTTGAAGCAGCACGCAAAGCACTGGAGATCATTGGTCAGATGCGGCCTCGACTCCATATGGCTGCTGGCTGGTTCAAGACAATAAACAAGATGCACCGCTATCTCCGGCGGATGAAGAAAGACTTCGCCAAGAACACCCAGGCAAACGAGTCCGCGTCTGAGAGTGGCAGTAGCCCCAATTCATCACGTCAGCTGAGTCTCCGTGAGGGTGGAGTTGGAGGCGGACTGGACGAGTACAAGCTTCTTGAGAGGACGCTCAAGGAATTCGGTAACCTTGATGATCATGACGTCGAGATGACAGACGTACAATTTGGCAACAAACCGCTCGATACCGTATACGATGATAACAGCAATTCGGGAACGACTGTGAAGAGCGAGGAAAGTGACCGCCTCCTACATCCAGACCAGACCAAGCCAGATGGTCCCTGGAATGCAATCAATGCTGCACCTGGAGCTGGTCGCCAGACCCCAACATCTGCGCCGACAACGAATGGCGGATGGCGCAGCTACGAGCCATTGCCAAGCGCCGGGCCTGTGGCAGCTCAGGCTCAGTCGGCGCCTCCTTCGACTTACAACCAGCCGCAAGTCAGCAGCTTCAGACCTGTGTATCCACATCACGACGCATCCGTTCCACCAGGTGTAGGCTTACCCTCGCTCACTTCGCCCTCGCCCGATCCTCGCACCGCCTCAACAACTTCGCAGCATTCTCCAACTTACAACCACCACCATCACCACCACGTATACAGTAGTTGGAATTCACACAGCACCCCATACGGCATGCAGCCACCCCCTCCAGGCTACGCCAATAGCCAACCGCAACCTATGCTCAACGCCATACACGCATACCCAACGCCAGGCTCACAAGTGCAATCCATGGGCCCACCTCAACATATGAACGAGACGCAGGCAATCTACGACCCCCTGGCGAAAGAAGCTTGGCTCAACTCTCTCAATACCGGCCTTGGCGGAGACGATGTCGCTGCTTTCGTCGATGGTGGCGAGATGGAAGACTGGGCTTCCATGGCTGCGAGTCGTGGCTTCGGACAAGGGTGGTTGAGTACCGTCTGGGGCGGAGGGAGCGGCGTCCCTTGAGACAGGGTTGTCTCGTTTCTTCACGCCAGGCCTGGGCAGAAGGCCCCATGATTTACTTACTTGCATTGATCGAGCAGGCAGCGTATTGAATGTTCTTCGATGGAGCGTAGTCGCCTGCTTAGATGGTATGTTATGTGTGTGGAACGCGAATATGTTTGCAGATCGCATGCACTTGTCGGCAAGGCCTGAGACAATCTCTGGATCCAGGAACAGGCACATTCGCCTGCGTCCTATGCGCTCCTCGGCCCAGAATCAGAGATTCGGTCTCCTAGAGGCTTCCACAGAGTAGCCACACGCCGGAACTCATGGCTGCAACATGTTCCAAACATGCAATGCATTTAGCGACACATGTGTACAAGGCACCAAAGGATGTGTGTCTTAATTGTCGATCGGGCCCATCTCTGAGTAATTTTTCTATGTCTTTTTTCTTTTACTCCTCTGGTTTTTTTTTTTTTTTCAATCGAGCGAGGTGGGAGGTCATCGTGTTTTTTAACGAAAAAGCATACGAACACGAGATATCCCGCAGGCGCACACACTTAGCAAATTGTAATTGAAATTTTCCTTCCTTGGATCATGAAGCTCTTCTCATTTTCCTTTCCTTTTAGCCAGAGTTTTGTGTTGACAGGAAGGGTTGTGTTGATGTCGATCCTACTTAATGCGTGAGGCAAGGTGATGGGTTTATATCTCCACTTCCCGTGGGGTTTGACGAGGGGTCAACGAATTGTCGGCCTTCGCATAACGGTTGACAAGCAAGACATGTAGACAAAACATACCGTATCGAACATACTCGATAGTAAAGCAAGACAAGTCAAGGTCTCCACTTCCCGTTGTATTCCCACGTAGGACTAACGATCTCTTGCAGAAACCGCGTCTTGTACTACCGTAACCAGACTGTGCAAACCAAATGCCCCATGTCGATCTCACTTGATGGTAAGTACCTCAAGCACCACAGCGATCGATATCTCCACTTCCCGCGGTAAGGGACATGGGGTTGACACCCTACCAGACAAGGCCTCGGCGTTCATAACAAGAAATGTCAAGCAACGTACGGAAAGCTCGGCATTGCGTTATTAAGCATGGTTCCTAGCCCTTGCCGAATATCGTGTTCATAACGTCGATCGGACATCGCGAAGTGGAGAAGAATATCTCACCAACCGACTGCCACGTTCCCCGCACGCCTCCAGATTGAACTCCACATGTGCGTGCTCTAGTGTCTCCGGGAGAAAGAGTTCCTCCGCCATTGATGTCACTTCGTATGCTTGTTTACCTTTTTACAGTGGAGCTCATTGCAGCGAGTGCAGCTATCCGAAGGGTTCCTGGATCGTCGGTTACACCGTTGCATTCACGAACATGGCGACATCGTTGCGGCTGTGAGGCTCTCGGGTGGAGATGCAGCGAGATTGGGCAAACTATACAGAGCGGGGATGATGTCGTACTGGATGGAGCTGATCAACCTTGCTAGTCTTGTCAAGGTTTGTCTGTGGTTCCTGGGCACGATTGAAAGTGGGTTAAGTATGCATTGCTTAGCAGTGCTTGGGGGTGCTTTTCTGGCGTTCTTTCTTGAAACCTCTTGTTCCAAGTCTCTATCCTATATCAGATCTATTTACTTGCTCTAGTCAGTCAGTCGATTCTTGCGATTGACAGGACTTTCAAAGCAAGATGCTTTTCCGCAAGCTAATACAAGCGGCTCTGCTGTCCTCTGTCGCGGTGCAGGATGTCTCTGCTCGCGCGGTCGCGGGCAAACCACAGCATTTCATCCAGCCGTACAGGCGCGGCGAGCCTTTGCAGGATATCGTGACCTGGGACGAGCACTCGCTACTGATCCGTGGCGAGCGTGTCATGCTTTACTCTGGAGAGTTCCATCCGGTAAGTTCTCTCTTCACCGAAATCGATTATACAAGTTTAGCTAATAGTCAATAGTTCCGCCTCCCAGTCCCAGCCCTGTGGCTAGACGTCTTTCAAAAGATCAAAGCCCTGGGCTACAACTCCGTCTCCTTCTACACCCATTGGGCCCTCCTCGAAGGCACCCCAGGCACCTTCACGGCCGAAGGCATTTTCGGTTTCGAGAAGTTCTTCGACGCCGCCGCCGAAGCAGGCATTTACCTCATCGCCCGCCCAGGCCCATACATCAACGCCGAAGTCAGCGGTGGCGGCTTCCCGGGCTGGCTCCAGCGCGTCCCTGGCACTCTGAGGACCAAGGACAAGTCTTATCTCGATGCTACCGAGAATTACATGGCGCAGATGGGCGCTATCATCGCTAAGGCGCAGATTACGAATGGTGGACCGGTTATCTTGGTGCAGCCCGAGAATGAGTACACGAGTTTCACTGATGATGAGGAGCCGGATCAGGATTACTTCATCTATGTCGAGGAGCAGCTGAGGAAGGCCGGCATTGTGGTGCCATTGATCAACAATGAGGCAAGTGCGAAGGGGTATGTTACGCCGGATACCAAGGCTGACATCGATATCTACGGCTTCGACGGATATCCTCTGGGCTTCGACTGCGCGAACCCTCAAACATGGCCTGACCAAGCCCTGCCAACTGGCTACGCCAACTCCCACGCTGCTTACGGCGGCGGTACTCCTTTCTCCCTCCTCGAGTTCCAAGGCGGATCCTTCGATCCTTGGGGCGGCTGGGGATTCGCTCAGTGCCAGGAATTGGTCAACTACGAGTTCCAGAGAGTGTTCTACAAGAACGACTTTGCACAAGGCGTCACTATCCTCAACTTGTACATGACCTATGGCGGTACCAACTGGGGTAACCTTGGACACCCGGGCGGCTACACTAGCTACGACTATGCTGCAGTCATCAGCGAAGAGCGTCTTGTTGATCGCGAGAAGTACAGCGAAGCCAAGCTCGAGGCCAACTTCATCCAAGCCTCCCCAGCCTACTTGACAGCAGAGTACCAGAACAACACCAACGTCAACGGAAGCTACACTGGTAACGCGGACCTCGCCGTCACTGCGCTCTACGGCAATGTTACCAAGTTCTTTGTCGTCAGACACGCCGCTTTCAACTCTCTGGAGGACACTGACTACTCCATCACTCTTCCCACAAGCCAGGGCAACCTCTCCATTCCCCAGCTCGGCGGCAAGTTGTCTCTCAATGGGCGCGATTCCAAGTTCCATGTCACCGACTATGACCTTGGCGGCATCAACCTTCTTTACTCAACTGCTGAGATCTTTACCTGGAAGAAGTACGGTGACAAGCGAGTACTTGTTGTCTATGGCGGTCCGAACGAGAAGCACGAGCTCGCTGTATCTCACGGTGGCAAGGCGAACACCGTTGAAGGTTCCGATGTGGAGACAGCGACTAAGAATGGCGCGACGGTCCTGCACTACACGACGAGCTCGGAGCGTAGGGTCGTTGAGCTTGAGAACGGTCTCTATGTCTACCTGCTTGGTAAGTTCTTTACACTGGAAACGATGATTGTGAGTGCCATGACTAACAAAATCACAGACCGCAACTCGGCGTACAACTACTGGGTTGTTGACTTGCCCAGTGACGACACTTTCGGCAACTACACAAACCCTTCTCACTTGAGCTCTGCACCTATCGTCCGCACTGACTACTTGCTCCGCACCGTCGAGATCACTTCTGATTGTATCCACTTGACCGGTGATCTCAACGCCACCTCAACTGTTGAAGTCATCGGTGGTCCAGACCAGGTCAAATCTTTGACCTTCAACGGAAAAGATCTCAAGTTCAAGCAGAGCACCACCGGATGCAACTCGATCATTGCAACTGCAGACTTCGAGCAGCCTACATTCTCCGTGCCAGACTTGTCCACAGCCTCATGGAAGGTCATTGACACTCTACCAGAGATTGAATCATCTTACAATGATGAAGCCTGGACTTTGGCCGATCACACGACCACCAACAACACTGTACTCAACCTGACCACACCTACTTCGCTTTACGCGAGCGACTACGGCTACCACACAGGTATTCTGCTTTACCGCGGACACTTCAAGGCGAATGGCCATGAGTCGACTCTCTACCTCTCCACCTATGGCGGTGCCGCATTCGGCCACACCATCTACCTCGACGGCACTTATATTGCCTCCTTCACAGGAGAAGATGTCCTCCCAACCTACAACGCCACGTACGATCTTCCAAGTAACCTCACCTCCGGCTCAGAGCACGTCATCACCGTAATCGTCGACAACAACAGCCTCAACGAGAACTACGTGATCGGCGAAGACGAGATGAAACTCCCCCGCGGCGTTCTCGACTACGACCTGGCCGGCCACCCCAAGTCAGACGTCACCTGGAAACTCACCGGCAACCTAGGCGGCGAGCACTACATCGACCATGCCCGCGGCCCCCTCAACGAAGGCGGCCTCTACGCCGAGCGCGCCGGTTTCCACCTCCCCGGCGCCCCGACATCCGACTGGAAATCCAGCTCCGGCCCGCAAGAAGGCCTCTCCGGTCCCGGCATCGCCTTCTACACCACCACATTCGACCTCGACCTGCCCACAGGCTACGACATCCCTCTCGCCTTCTCTTTCGCCAACGGCACTTCCAACGGCACCGCGCAGCAGCCAGAGTACACTTTCTCCAACGGCACTGCTCGCCCGGCTGCTTACCGCTGCCAGTTGTTTGTCAACGGCTACCAGTTCGGCAAGTACGTGCACAATGTCGGACCCCAGGATGTGTTCCCTGTGCCGGAGGGTATCTGGAACTACCAGGGCAGCAACACTGTGGCGGTCAGTTTGTGGGTGCAGGAGGAGGACGGTGCTAAGGTGGAGAGTTTGACCTTGGTTACTGGGCCAGTGATTCAGAGCGGGTTTGGTTCTATTGAGCCTGCGCCGCAGCCTGCGTGGGAGAAGAGGGAGGGCGTTTACTGAGTAATGCATAGATGATGACTGGGCTGTTTCCATAGACGTCGTAGTACAACAGCAATTAAAGACCACCATACATACTCCAGCCAAGTGACCTTCACACCAACAGAATATGCTGCGCGGCGAACTTCTCATCATCTAGCCCTTCACCATCCATGAACCCGTCATAATAGCAATCCCCAACGAGCTGATAATGGCCAGTCCGCGCCTCGAAATCTTTCTCCACGCCAACGATGGACCCAGTGCTGTCCTTAATATACGCTTGCGAAGGTCTAAGAACATTCGCTTCAATCTCCACATCGGCGTCGACAGGCCGCAAGACAAACGGCACGGTGGACCCATGGTGCACCCACACTTGATCGCCAGGCCGACAAGTCGGATAGCACAGGCCGTGGCCGCCGCTGTGCGTCCGGAAATACGTCCTCGAGGCGGTGGGAATGGAGATCGTGGGGATCAAAGCGTGTGGCAAATCGCCGCAGTCGAGCCAGGATACAAAGCAATCCAGCAGAGCCATATCGTCCGAGGTGAACCTACGCGGCTCAGTGCCTTGCAGGATCACTCCTCCCACCATAGTGCGCCAGATCCGTTCGTTCGTCTGTGTATACCGACCTGCGGCGTGCGCTTCGAAGTCGAAATCAGCGACTTGCATCCAGGCTTTGAACATGGATCGCTTGATCCTTAGACGAGGCTGGCAGATCTCTGGACAGATCGTCTCGAGGGTCGCGATGCACCTTCCCGTGACGGCGAGTGCGACCTGATTCGGACGGTCTTTCGGCACGCAGGGCCACGAGAACCACTTCTCGTGATCCAAGAGTGTGCTGCTGCTGCCACCAGCGTCAAACTCCTGATCGATCACCCACTTGGCTGAATCCGTTTGCAATTCGGATTGCGTCCATTGCCGGTCAAAAGCCCGGACCCAAGAGGCCCATTTATCAGACGACGGGCCATACTGGAAGCCTCTCAGAATCTGCAAGCCTCCGAACGGTCCGGCCAGTAGTTCGCGAGTAGCACGGTAGAATACCAATTGCAGAGGCTCCGAGTAATCGGGCAAAATCTCCCCAGAGTCGTTGCCTATCAGGCCAAGCATGCCATAAATTTTATCCCTTGGATCTTGACAACTTCGATGGCCATAGTGTTTGTGGCAGAGGTCTAGACTGAGCACTGCACCATTCGCTAGAAGCTCAAGATCGCTTTGCAACTGAGCATATAGCACGCATTGCGTGGCGAGAGCAGCCATTATCGTCTCCGGGAACCGTAAGTGGACTTCCGCGCAGCATCCGCTGACATGCGTGAAGTAGCTCTTGCCGTGATCGAGGACTTCTTGGAGGGACATGCTCCAGGTGTCGTACACGAGCAACGCCAGCGAAGGGAGCAGTGCTTCTTGCACAGTCCAAATGCGCGTCCACCAAGGGGACTCATTGACCTTCACGTACCCCTTCCACATACCGTCAAAGACCGTGTCTGCTTCAAATACAAGCGAATCCCCGTCTTCGGACGCTGCAAAACATGGCCATTCGCTAATGTGTTTGTCGAAGAGACGCGTGAGTGCGAACGGATTGTTCTGCTCATCGCGGCGTTTGTCCTCCTCGTCGTCTCGGCCGTGAAGGTTGCATTCGCTCGCATCGCACCCAAGCCAGATCAGAGCCCGAGAGCATTGCTGATAGATCCGGCCCATCAAAGCCACTTGCGCGCTCTTTTCCGCGACGTCTTGCTGGTTGATGCAGATCTGAAATTGTGAAAGCGTTAACACAACCACACCACCTAGCAGGCCCACATTGTACAACATGAACTTACAGCATCAGCCCATATCACTCGATCCTCCTGCGTACGCCGTATATGCCTTGAACACCACCACAATCAGAATCCCCTCTTGCAACGATGATCAGGTCCATAAAAACCCCCCTTCGAAACTCACCTCAGCGCCCTCTCCAGATTCACCGTAACATCCACCTCAACCCCATCAACACATATCGTCTCCGTGACGTCCGGATCCCCCCACGTGTACGACAACGCCTCATACCCAGGTCTCTCGTCCAGAACCGCCACGCTCAAGGAACAAACGATCGCATCCGTCACCTCGCCGGCGCGCAGCGTCAGAATTCGAATCTCGCCGTCACGCAACGGTACATGCAGCAGGCGGCGAGATGTCTCCGTCGGCGTGCTCTGCGCTACTGTACTTTGCTCGGACATTTGATGTTGATGGGGATGCGGTTGTGCTGCTGCTGCTGCTGCTATACGGCCTGCCACGGTGCCGGCATGTCAAAGGGCAAGAACATGCCCCCGGTCAAAGTCGGGATCGATTCATCAGATGCGTAGTCCCAATCCAATCCATAGCCAAGGACGACTGTGCGGCTGAGGTTCCTTGGTCGCTTCGCGTTGGACTAGCGTTGCTGTAGCGCACGTGGCAGTGAGAGTCGACAGATACGATATGATTGAAAGAGAAACGTCAGTCCCGAGCTCTTGAGACTCGGCCGCCCGATAACTAGCCCCTTCAGCCTTCAAGATGGGATATCGTTGACTTCGTTGATAACGACCTGCACGCCCATCTTCCACATCTCCGTACAACCAAGCCAAAACAGAATGAAGATGAAAAAAGCGCAAGTTGTTTTGTTATTAACTGAACATTTATTTCATTTCCAATCAAAATGAAATCCCAAACCTCCGCCATCGACCGCCAAAAAGCGATCAACGCGTAAGGTCCAGCAGAGAGGAGAGTTTCTATCATCGGGTATCTTGGTATTACAAAATCGAGCGAAAAAAACAGACAAACAGCGACTGCTCCACAGTCACCATCATTTCTTTTCGCTCTTCGGCCGTATCTTCCATCATCACAAAAACTCCCGGCCAGGCCACCACAAATGGGAGCAAAACTTTTTGTTGTTTGCGAAAAGCTCCCCCCATTTTCCATCTCATCTCATCCCATCTCTTCCCGTCCCAAGTAATTCCCGAAAAAACCGTCGCTGCGCCCTATCAAGGAGACAAAGCCAGCCGGATTTTGCTGCCCAGGTGAAAAGGTAGCATGTGTGCGTACCCTTTGCCGCCCAAAGATAACGCCGCCGCTAGTATGCAAAAAATGTGATGTATTAATGGAAGAAAATGAAGAACCATGCAAAGGGCAAGTATCGGCGGTGAGTGACACTGGTCCCGCAGGTCCCGCAATGAGCAACGCCATGCTCAACAAAGAATATGAAGTAGAACGCCGGGTAAAACAAGTTTTGGTGTTGCAGTGGTTCGCATGCGAGCAGGTGAGGTAGTTTACCTCACGAGCTCGGCGATCTTGCCGGCGACGGCGCTGGGGTAGCCTCTGCCCAGGGCTTCTTTGACGACCTGCTTGGCGTCGTCGCGCTTCTCGGCTGCGAGGCAGGCGCGCACCATGGCCTCGTAGGTGCTGGGCTCGCGCTTGGAGGTTGGTACGCGGGCGAAGGCTTGCTTGGCCTTGTTGAGGTCCTTCTCAAGAGTCCAACCGTGGATGACAGCGTTGGCGATGTACGGGGTGTACTCGACGTGGCGAGCGCGCATGTCTGCGAGAAGGCTGTCGGCAAGTTCGGACTGGTGGTTGGCGTTGAAGGACTCGAAGAGAGCCTGGTACAAGCAAGGCTGAGGGCGGACAGTGGCAGCGAGGGCGGTGTCGAACATGGCGCGAGCAGCGGGGAGGTCGTGCTGAACGCAGCCCTTGGCGTGAATCAAGGAGGCGTAGTGCACAGCCTCGGGCTGAAGTCCGGCGGCTGCCATGTCAGCAAGGACTGCCTCGGCGGCTTGCATGTCAACGGGTTCCAGGGTGGCGTGAGTGTCGATGAGAAGCTTGTAAGTGTGCAGCGTGGGCTCAATACTCTTGCTGCGCATACGCTCGTAGTAGGAGAGAACCTTGCTACGGTCACGCTTGGTGGTGAGGAAGTACTGCATCAAGCTGTGGTAGGGAGCAGGGCGGGGCTTGTAGTTGATGGCAGACTCCATCTCCTCGAAGATCTCCTCGGCGAACTTCTCGTCGCTGACACGGCAGAGTGCGTTGACGATGGTACCGTAAGTGACGCTAGTCGGGCGGACACCAAGGTTGCGCATCTCCGCGAAGTAGAACAAGCAGTCGTCGATGCGGCGAGCCTTACCAAGCTTGCCGATGAGAGCATTGTAGAGGAACGAAGAAGGCTCGACACCCTCCGCCTTGGCTTGGTGGAAGATCCTGACTGCCTCGGTAGCCTCGTCGAAGGTCTTAGTGTTCTCCTTGAGAGTGGTGATGTAGAGACCAAAAGTGTTTGCCGAAGGCGAGAAGCCGAGCTCAATCATGTCCTGGTGGTACCTGGCCGCAAGGTCGCGAAGGCCAAGGTTGAGGCAGCCGGCGACCATGTGATCGAGGATCTGCTGCCAACCGAAGCGAACGACGCGGTAGCGCGCATCGAAAGGCACATCTTGCTTGGCCATCTCGAGGATATCACGAGCCATGTCAAAGTTGTTCTCCTTGGCGGCGCCCTCGATGAGCTTGCCGTAGGTGAACATACGTGGGACACGACCGACACGGCGCATGTTGCGGAACTTGGTGAGAGCCTCGTTCATACGGCGACCGTGAGGACGCTCGAGCAACTCGTTGATCGCGTTGGAACCCTTGACGTCGGTCCTGGCAGCGTACGGGTCGAAAGACTCGTCAAACGCAGGCGCCTGGACAAGAGCTGGAGTGAAAGCCGGCGTGGGAGGGTAACGGTAGTTGTTCCATAGACGAGAAAGCTCAGCGTGGTCGATGTTGATCAGAGTCCTCTCAATCATGGTTTCGGTCTCAGGAGATGGCATGATCGCCTTCGCGACGATGTTCTCAAGGAGGCAGCCGAAGCGAGCAGGACCGGCGATGTCCGCAGTGGATTCACGGACAATCATGCCAGCCTGGATGCGGAGAAGCAGCTCAACATCAGCAGGGGTCAGTTGCGCAATCTGCTCAGGGCCGAGTCGGGCGACAGTGTGCTCCGCAATGTGGTCGACAAGTGCGCCGTTCTCGGTCATGAGGCGAAGGAGCTCCACGCTGCTTCCAGCAGGAAGCGCCGTCTTGCCGCTCAGCATGTATCTGCCGATGACTGCGATCGCCTCATCAACACGCTCAGCAGTCTTTGCTTGCGCGCTCTCGGGTTGAGCATCGCGGATGCGGGCAAACATGTGACGTGTTTGTCCAAGACCACGCTCAGACTGACCAGTGGCGATCATGGCGATTGCGCGCATGGTTGTCGGTTCGACGAGTGACATTGATGCGGGTGCTGACTCCAAGATGGTCCAGTATTGCTCAGCGGCTTCGACATTGGCGTTGCGGACGTGCATTGCGAGCATGGCCATGGCCGGGTTAGTGAGGTCAGGGGAAACCTTGGCAAGCGCATTGAAAGCCTGGGAACTCTGTGCCTCGAGGTTGCTGTCAGCTGCAGCAATGCAGATCTTGGACATCGCAGATGCGAATGCGTCTCCAGTAAGTGAGCGGCTAAGAGCGAAGGCATCCTGGTAGACACCCTCCTCAATAGCCAAGGGAAGGAGTGCCTGGAGCGCGACGATACCACGAAGCTTGTCAAGCTCGTTGGAGTCAGTAATATCGGCCTGGATAGCGGACAAGAACTTGAGTCCACCAGGGAGACGGTCTGCAGAGCCGTAAGCCTTGATCAGAGCAGCGTAGACTTCATAATCCACGCGGTCCATTTCATGGGTCTCGGCGCTGTTAGCGACAGCAAGATCCTTGTATTCGTCGTAGCAGTTCACGGCGCTCTTGAGGTCACCAGTGGTGCCGTAGGCAGCAATCACTGGTGGGAAGACGTTGGAGGCAACAGCCATAGAACGTGAAATCATGTGCTCGTAGACAGCGGACATGTCTTCGACGCGACCCTGTTCAGCACAGGCGCGAACAAGAGCGGAGCACACAGCGCTGGGAAGCATCTCAGAGCCATCTTGCAGCGCACGGTTGAACATCGTGAGCGCAATTGTGATGGAGCTGTCTTCAAGAAGCATGGTGTACTGTGATTCGTTGGAGCGGAACAGGAACTGGTCCTGTCCCTCAAGACCGCCATAACGAGTGAGGCGATCTTCCAAATCCTTGCGGGCAGTCACAGACTCCGAAGCGCGAGCTGCAAGCAGGTCGATCAAGATGCCGAAAGTGGCAACGCTGGGAGTCACTCTGCGCTTGAGCATGTCAGAGTAGACCTCCAGGGCCTTGGGCACTCTCTTCTGCTTGCTAAGGGTGAGTCCGAGAACAGATTCGAGGAGCGCATGGTATGCGGCAGGTGATGGCTTCTGCACGCCTGCGCGCAGCATCGCCTGGAAGGTTGTTGGAATCTCCGCATATTGCTTGCTCTGAGCGAGGTAGACAAGCTCTTCGGTGAAGACTTGGCTATCAGAAGCGATCAAGTCTTCGTGGCTCTCCACTGGCGTGTAGACGGTGGCCGGGCTGGAGGCACTTGGCTGCTCAGATACAGAGGGGTTCCTGACAGAGGCAAGATCCAGTGGTTGAGACTTGGGAGAGATTTCGAGGTCGTCCTTTGAGCGGAAGATCTCTTCAGCAATAGCATCGTTGACCTGCGCCCGCGCAGCCTCATCTTGCCCAAAAATCTTTCCGAAATCATTCAACGCGCTCGTAGTGTATGACCGCTTGAGAGGAGGCGCGGTAGAAGCGTCTCTGGCGATACCCTCGACATCTTCGTCAATGACAGCTGAACCTTCGACCGCCTTGCCTTCCGGCACAGTAGTCGGAGGCTGCCACTCGAGCCTCCTCGCGAACTGGAACTGCTGCCATTCCTTCTCCTTGATCTCATTCCTCTGGTACTTCTGCCATGCATCGAAGTACTTCTCCAAGCCGGAGTCGTTGTGACCGAGTTCGGGACGGGTGTTTGGGGCAGCGTGGGTTCCCGC
>Ga0265797_10007894_pt1 | contig 14373 bp, 18 predicted proteins | sample P2T30metagenome_FD_192433 | JGI IMG/M metagenome (GOLD analysis project Ga0265797, IMG submission 192433) | Plant litter microbial communities from East Loma Ridge, Irvine, California - P2 T30 | ecosystem: Environmental > Terrestrial > Plant litter > Unclassified | place: USA: California... | reverse complement strand
TGAGCCGGGCCGAAGTTCGAGCGGTCGTTCGTGCCGCCGTTCTCGGGGGCCACGATGTGCCCGACGTCCCATGCCTGGTCGGGCCGGACGATGCCGCCGTGTCGGCATCGGTTCACGCACGGGGCGGGCAGGGTCGCGGCGATGGACGGCCGGAACCGCTTTGAGTAGGTCGAGAATCGCGTCGCCTTGTGCCACTTGCTCATGTCAGTTACCCATCATCTGTCGTTCATATTCGGGGAAGGTGAGGCGGGGGTGGCGTCGCCACCACTCGCGCAGCTCGTGCGAGGCGTACAGCTCGGCGGTGTGCCGGTTCAGGTCCCAGAGGTCCATCGCGTCCATGCCCCGTGCGAGCCCCTGAGGGCCTAGCAGCTTGCCCCGGCACGCCTCGGCAGCCTGCCAGTAGAGCGCGGCCTTCACGTCGCTGAACTCGGCGCGCAGCTCGGCCTCGCGGGCGATGGCAGCGAGGACGGTCGAGCTGGTCACCAGATACGTCCGAAGGGGTCGCAGTGATGGCGATGAGGGTGAGGGTACGACCGAACGCATGGGCCGTAGACGCCCCGCTCGCCGACGTCGGGGCACGTCTCGACGGACGCGCCCGGTCGGCAGGGCAGCGCGGGGTCGTGCGGGATGTCGCATGAGCAACGGCGCTCGGCGACCGGCTCGCGCCGACGGCGACGTGACTCGTGGACGGCCTCGTCGGCGGCGTCGATGAGCCTTTGGCCTAGAAGGGCACTCTCGGCGGGCGTCAGCGTCACGGCAGCCTGAACGCCGCTCATCGTGTCGGACCCGACGAGCAGGTACACGTCGAGCTTGTCGGTCAGGTGCAGGCGGGCGCGGTGTTCGAGGGGGATGGTCATGTCGTGTCTCACTTTCGTTTGCGAAGGTCGCGAAGGGTGATGGCGGCGAGTGCCGACCATGCAAGAGCGGCAAGCAGTATCAGGACCGGAAGCGGCGTGATGTCCATGCGCCCTTACACCGCCTGCGCGTCGGCAAACGCCAGCGCTTCGGACCACGTCGGGAACCATGCGCCGTGTGCGTCGAGGTCGGGGGTGCCGCTGTAGGTGAACCATCCCGGGCCGTAGCCGCCCGTCAGCGACCCCGCTAGCTCGACGCGCCATCTACCCATGCCGGGACCGGCCGAAGGCCGCAGAGGGGCCGCAGCGCTCGCGCTGCTCGTAGTTGCACTCGTGATGGCGTAGCCCACGAGAGCTGCGCGGCGCTCTGCGTCGGCAGCAGCCTGGCGACGCCGGGCCTGCATGAACCGCTCGATGCTGTTCGTCATGTCTTATCCGTTCCGACCTCGGGACCTGACACAAGCTCTGTGGCAAGTCTCTGAAAGTCTTAGTAAGTAGTTCTCTTGTTCTGTTCTATGGATTGCCAGCAAGTGTCAGGTGCCGTGTCAGGTCCCGACCGCTGCTAACAGGGGGTGTGGATAACCCTGTCAGGTGTCGTCTCGGATGCCGCACTGGCACCATCCCGAGGACGGGTCGAAGCGGTGCGGCCCGCCGTTGTTCCGGGGGCACTGAGAGCGCACAGGGTCCGCTCGGAACGCCTCGAAGTCGTAGCCGAGCAGTTCCTCATCGACGAGCAGCGGCGTCATCGTCTGCGGCCCGGCGTGCATGTTGATGTCGTAGACGACGGGCCTGTTCCCGCCTCGCCAGTGCCCCACACGGGCCTGGTCGGCCGCTCGGCGCACGAGCTGCTGCGTCTCTAGCTCGGCGCGCCATCGGATGATCGAGCGGACGCTGACGCCTAGCTCGTTTGCCATCTTCGGGTCGAACTGCCACGCCCCTTTGCCTTCGCTGTCGGCGACGTTCGCGAGCTTGGAGAGGACCCGATATGCACCGTGGCCGCACACGTCGTAGGGCAGCGAGGCGACGGCTGCTGAGGCTTCCCAGCTCACGGCAGCCTCGGGAGGTCGGAGACGTCGAACACGTACGCGGCAATGCCGTCGGCCGGGCCAGCGAGCGGCACGACCTGCCCGGCCTCGATTCGACGGACGAGGGTCGAGCGGTTCACGCCGTACCTCTCGGCTGCTTGATTGATCCCGACGAGCGCGCCAGGCCACACGAGGCGCGGTTCCCAGGCGGGTCCTGCGGGGTTAGTTGATTCGGGCATCGGTCCACTTTCGGTAGAGGGTCGGCAGGTCGCCGACCCGAGGCATGTCGGGAAGGCCGGGCAGGGTCAGCTCGCGAGTGAACTCGCGGCACCATTCGTAGAACGTCATGCACTGATCATTGCACACGATTGGACAGATGCACTAATCAGCGCGTATGGTCTATCCATACGGTGAAACGATGATTACCCCGAGCAGGCAGGATGTCCCCAAGATGGCTAAGAACGAGTACGAGAACGCCGAATACGCCGCGATGGTCGGGCGCATGATCCGGGCCTACGGTCGTCGGGTTGCGGACGGCGATGAGGTTGACCTGACGATGCTCGCCAACATGCGCGGCGAACTCGACGCCGCCATCATCGAAGCGGTCCGGGGACAGAAGCGTCGCTGGTCGTGGGAGGTCATTGGCCGGGCGCTCGGCACGACCCGGGCGTCCGCCCAACAGCGTTACGGCAAGCGCCTGTAGGTAATCCACAAGCCGGCTGTGCCGATACCTACAAAGAGCCCCCCTCGACCCGAAGGTCAAGGGGGGCTCTTCTGCGTCCGACTGTCAGCCTCGCGCGTGACGCGGGGCCTCGTCGGCGTCGAGGTGGCTCGGCAGCCTCGCGGCGTCGCCGAGGATCTGCGCCCGCTCGCTGTCGGACAGGGGCTCGCCCCCGGTCGCCGCGTCGATGAGCCTCGTCGTGTTGCCATTCACGCTCTTACCGATGGCCTTCACCTGCTCGGCCGTCTTCTGCTGCTGGTATCCGAGGGCCGCGAATGTCAGCAGCGGTGTCAGGACGGACGACGCGAAGATGAGGTACGAGGCCGTCGGCCGGGCGGTCGCTTCGAGGACGACGAACCCGAGGATCAGGACGATACCGAAGAGGACCACGAGGGCCAGGGCGAGGGTTTTGAACTTGTCCATGCGAGGGTGCCTATCTGTTCGGAGATGGTGGGGAAGTGAGGTCAGCTTACGTGACCGGCAGCGTCCAGGCAGCCGCCCACGTCGACGGGCCGATCTTGCCGTCGATGAGCAGACCTTTCTCGGCCTGAAAGTCGAGGGCCACCTTCGCCGTCTGGTTCCCGTACAGGCCGTCTGCGTCGATGGTCCACCCTCGCTCGGCCATCCTGCGTTGCCAGCGCCGCAGGTCGTCGCGGTGCGAGTAGTACCCCGAGACGGACGCGGCCGGGCCGCTCTTCGGGCCGAAGTATGCGCCGAGGGGCAGCGGGAAGGCCGGGGCCGGGAGGGTCGGTGAGGGCGACGCGGGCGGCGTGACGGCCGCGCCGCCTCGGGCCGCAGCCAGCAGCTTGTCGATGTCGAGGCCACCCGGGCAGGCTGTGGGGTAGCTGGCCCGGTAGCCGGTCCAGAGTTCACGGTGCCCGAGGTGGTCCGAGCGGCTCAGGTCGATGCCGGGGTGACGCCGGTCGAGGTCGGCAGCGAGAGCGGCGCACGCGGCGTAAGCGGCCGCGCTGATCGTCCAGCCGTTCGCCGACTCGTTCTCTACCTCGACCGTGATGGACCGTCGGTCCCACGAGGCCCCCCTCCCGCCGTCGGTCGCGCTACCCGAGGTCCATGCGCGCTCTGCCTCGTCGACCACGCCGACCACCTCGCCCTCGTTCGTGACGACGTAGTTGGAGGACACCTGACGCGAGCCGGACGCCATCGCCGCGAGCACGCTCTCGCTGTTCGTGCCCGCCTGGTGGTGCCACAGGACCGTGTCGACGGTCGCCCCGTTCCTGCTGCTCTTCTGCCGCGTCTTGACGACGCGGGCGGCGAGAGGTGAGTAACCCATGATGATGCCTTTCGTTAGATGGTGAAGAGGCTTGATGCCAGTTCGTCGCGCTAGACCGACCGGACACTGAACGAAGTTCGGTCAAGGTCGATTTGCCCGGCCGCGTCAGCGTATACGTAGGGGCGGATAGTGTCACCCACTTTGAACGTGCCGACGTAGACGCTCGTCATGTTCTTGGGGCCGTCTTGGAAGGCGTACCTGTTTGCGGCGGCGTCGCCGTTAATCGTGATGAACGTCTGCCCCCCCGTGAGCCCTCCCGCGCTGCCCGCCGAGTGAACGACCATGTAGTCGCCCGCCGTCTTGATCGTGAGCAGGCTGCCGGACCAGCCCGCGAACCCCTGGTTTTGAAGCGGGGACGCGTAGTTGTCCATGATCGTGACCGAGTTGACCTGCTTGTGAACCCGACCGAGGGCGAGGAACTTGGCTACGCCCGTTTCGAGCTTGGCGGTGCGACCCATGACGGCCGCAATCTCGTCGCCTCGCTGGTTGTCATTCTCGAAGCCTTTGCGGCGGTCCTGCGCGTCGCTGTAGACGACCAATCCCGCTGCTGCCGCTGCGTCACCTATTGCCATGCTCTCGTCTCCTATGCGGTTTCCGAGGCCCACGAGGCCCCGATGGGTGATGCCGACCACGGAATGCCGGGGTCGAGGGTCGACCATGCGGTCGATATCGTTTCGACGAGGTCTTTAGCCGTGAGAGGCATGACGTCCTCGCCGAGGTCGAAGGTCACGGCGTCAAGATAGCCCGTCAAGAGAGTGCCGTCGGGCGTCTTGATGCTGATACCCATTCCGGGCGTAGCCGTCAAGTCGATAGCGGCCGTGACGGGCAGTTGGCGGCGGCGCAGGATGTACCTGCGAAGCAGGTACGTCGCCGCTCCCGCGCCCGGGAACGGCGTCTCGGGTCGTTCGACCAGATAAGGCTTCGAGAACCCGCTTGTCGTTGCGACGTCGTATCGCTCACGGTCGTTGCCGAGGTCGTCAATCCACGTGTATCGAATGATGACGGCGTCGATATACAGAGGAACACCCGACGACTGCTGCGCCGTCCTCGACATGAGGTCCGAACCTGCATACAGGTTCGTCCCCGAATGAGCCCTAATCGTCCCCGCAACGGTGTAGCTCGGCGTCGTGAGGTGCCACCTGCGCAGCTCGTCGCACCAAAGGCGCAGCCCGGCCGACTCAAGGATCGGTGATAGGAAGTCCCATGCGGTCTGCCCTGGCTTCCATATCAATATTTCGGGGGATCGGTTCAGGCGGGGGGTTCGGGTCGACGAGCTGAACCCGGGATCGCCGTCCCACGAATACGTGTACGCGACCGTCGGCGACGTGCTCCCGTCGAAGTAAGTCTCTAGCGTTCCGTCGGGCGCGATGCCGTCGCCCTCGATGACCAGGACGTCCCGGTACGAAACTGTGTTATTGGAGCTGCCCGTCGTCTGGCGAGTCCCGCCGCTATACAGCCGAATCGCGGCGGTACCCGTGTTGGACGGCATCGTGAACGTGATTCGGTAGTATGTCGCGCCCTGCTGATTCGGGGCGGCGGACGTCAGGGCGATAACCCTTTCCACGCCAGACTCGGTGACGAGGACGACTGCTCGACGGGCGTAGGCGTGCAAGCTGCCAACCTGCGCGATAGACAGGCCGATACGAAGTGACAGGGTGTAGGTCCTCCCCGGTGACAGCGAGAGCTGAACGTTTGCATAGCTGTCGTTCGTGCTCGTCTGCTGCGGCTGGACAGAGAATGAGCCCCCCAAGATCGGGGGTTGAACGATGGCGTTTACCCCGGGCATGAATTTGTCTGCGTCGGGCTGCGGGATGAACGGCCAAATGTTCTGCGTGCGGTAGAAGGTCGTGAAGTCGAAGTCACTTTCTTCGACTATTGACGTGACCCCCAGCGCCCGACTCATCACATACTGAATGACCTGTCGGACCGATTTTTGAAGAGGGCGGGTACCGAGGTCAGGGGTTAGACCTGTGTGGGCGAAGTCCTGCAAGATGGCCTCGTCGGATGCCAGGGAGACGCCCGTCGTGCCCGCCCCCAGCATGACCTGTCGAGCCATCACGCCGAGGTCGAACGAGCGGGACCCGCCCGGCGTAGAGGTGATGGTGAGCACGACGCGCGGGCGGGCGGACAGGTTGGACAGCCTCGCCAGCACTGCGGGCGGCGGGGTCTTGATGACGATGGACGCTTGCGCGTAGGGCGCCCACCCCTCGTCGAGCGTGACGGACGCGTCAGTCACCATGAGGGGCGCGGGGACCGCTGACCCGCCGCCCGTGAGGACCGCGCTGTAGGTCCGCTGATAGGTCGTCACGCCGTGACCTCCCGGTACCCGACCGAGACGAGCCACAAGGCGCGGTCGTCGTCCTGTTCGATTGCTACCGTCCCGCTGACTGCGAAGCGCATGGACACCGACGCGACGTCGGTATCGGCGACCGTGAAAACCGCCTGCCGGGCCAGCATGGCGAGTGCCGCCGCAGCGGCCGGCTCGGACGCGTAGAGCAGTCGCAAGACGCCCGAGCGCAGCGCAGCGGGGCGTAGGGTGACGTCCTGACCGCCGCCGAGGATGTCGTGAAATATGTTCTGCGCCTCTCGGCTGGCCTGATATCCCAGCATGTGCAGAGGGGACGTCTTGTCTGTCGAGGACGTGCTAGCGATGGTCGTGCTCACGGGACACCCATTCCATTACGGGCCGGGTTAGTGCCCGGCAGGTTCTCAATTCGGCTCACCCTAGCAATGATGCTGATGGATCGTTGTTTCTGTAGCTCTGCCGTGATCGCCGACATGTCGGGATACATCTTCACGTCGGAGGTATAAGTCGCGGCCGCGAGGTCGGCGTTCAGCTTCGACGAGAACGCCGTCGAGGACGTCTTCCCGATGGAATCCCAGTTAGCCGCGGTGCGCTGCTGCTGGTCGAGAGGTGCGTCGATGAACGCCTGCAAAGCCGGTGCAGAGTCGGGGCCGAGGGACTGGATATAGGCGAGGGCGTCCGCCGAAAGGGTCTGCGAGGCCGTCACAACATTCTGCTGGTAGTTATTGATCGCCTCGGCGCTAGCTTCCATCGCGGCGTTGTACCCGTCGAGGTCGAACCCGGCATCGGTTACGAAGTCGCTGACAGCCGCCCCCGCCTCGCCGTACGCCTCTTGCACCGCCTCGGTGTATTCGGCTTGCGCTTCGGCTCGTCGAGCGAGCCCGTCGTCCGCTTGCGCGTACAGCTCGACGGCCTCGGTTGCCTGATCCTGAACGCCCTTGACCTCGGCGAGCTTGTCGCGCAGCTCGAGCAAGGCGTCGCGCTGACGCTCGGTCGCGGTCGAGGCCCGGTTCAGCCCCCCGGCCCCGTCGTCGACCGATGTGAGCTGTTCCCCGGCCTTGTCGATGTGCTCGTCGGTTGAGCGAATCAGCTCGTCGAGGGCGTCGGCGTCGCCAGCGAAAGCGCGCGCGAGCTTGTCGAAAGGCAGCCCCGTCTTGTCCGCCCGCTCGGCGAGTGACCCAAGGTTCTCTTCGCCATCGCCTGTCGCCTCGGCAAGCGCGCGGATCGTGTCGGCAACGCCGGACATGCTTCGCTCGCCGACCGTGCCCGCCTCGATGTACTCGGCGACGAGCTCCGAGAGCTTGGCCTGTAGCTCTTCGGTCGCCTCTTGGTTTTTCTCGAACCCCGCCGACCCGAGGCCGATACCGGCCGCGAGGGCCGCCCCCGCGAGCAGACCGGCCGGACCGAACCCGACGAACGCTGAGGCGGCGAGCCCTTGGAACCCGTCAGCGATCGACTCGGCCGACCCGTCGAACGAGGCCGCGACCTCTTCGGCGTTTTGGCGAGACTCGTTTTTGAAGTCTTCGACGCCTTCGCTGGCGACCTTCGTGCCGCGCTTGACGTCGGACCCGAGGTCGTCCCCGATCTTGGACGACTCGCGCTTGGCTGCCTGCTGTAGGTCGGCAAACTTGCGCTCGAACTTGACCAGTTCTTTTCCGGCCTTGTCGGCCCCGTCCTCGATTCCGTCGGCGAGCTTGTCGCCCGCCTGGTCCGCTTCGCGGCCGACATCGGTGGCGAGGTCGTCGAACTTGCCCTCGAAGAGGACTAGCTCTTTCCCGGCACGGTCTGCGCCGTCCTCGATCCCGTCAGCGAGCTGGTCGCCCGCTTCGTCAGCCTCGCGCCCGACGGTCCGGGCGAGGTCGGCGACCGTGTCGTCGACCTGCTCGACGGCTCGCTCGGCGTCTTCTGCGCCGCCTCGGATGCCGTCAGCGAGGCTGTCGCCCGCCCTGGTAGCCGAGGCGTCACTCGCCGCTGCGAGGCCGTCCAACGAGCCAGAGACGCCCGCTAGGGCCTCTTCGACGTCGTCGACCCCCGCCATGAACTTGCGAGTGTTGGACGCGATGTCCAGTTCAAGAGCCATTGCTCTTCCCTTCCAGGGCTTCGGCGAAGACGCGGACGACCGTCTGCGTCCACAGTGAGGCGATACGCGGGACCATGTCGGCGACCGAGGGGCCGAAGACGTAGCCCGCTTTCTTGCGGGGCCGAAGCTGCCTTTTCGTATGCCGCTTCGGAATCTTGTAGGTCTTGCCTTTGCGAGACTTGCCCTCGACGGGGCGCACGTCCTCGCGGTCGCCGCCGTACTCGGCGACGTGGTATTGCGTCTTCGGGTCGAGGCCGCCCGAGAGCTTGCGCCCCTTCGAGGCGGACCGAAGCTTCACGTTCTGGTTCGAGACAAGGGCAGTCGCCGTGGCGACCAGCACCCGCGATTCGAGCAAGCTCTCGGAACGCTCGGCGACAGCCCTCTGCCACTCGGGGGCGACGACCTTTTTCGTCTGCTGCCGGATGGCTTTTGCTATCTCTTTCTTCGAGGCGCGCACCGCGAGGATGATGGCCTGCAACTCGGGCGAGTTGAGTACGTCAAGACGAACGACCACAGGCCATCACCCCCGGCCGGTTCAGCTTGCCGGGATGGCCGGGACGCTGTCGATCAGCGTCGGCCGCCCCTTGACCGGCATCGCCGAGGTGGCCTCGCCGGTCGCGTCGACCGCGCCGCCGTAAGCGCCGGGGACGATGGTCGCGACGACCGAGAACCCCTGCCCGCCCGTCTCGGGTGCGAACGTGAAGACGGCGTCCTCGCCCTCGTGCTCGAAGAGGAACCGGGAGAGGCCCGTCGCGGACCAGTCCTGCGCGAAGGCGAGGGCGAGTCCCCAGACCGACGACCCGACGAACTGGAAGACGGCCGACGGTTTCATGCCCTTCCAGGTCGAAGTCGACGACGTCGGCGTCGCGATGACGCTGCTGACGTGCTCGGAGAACCCTTCGGCGGGGTCCGCTCCGTCGAGGTCGATGGTGAGCTGCGCGTCGGTGATGTTGAACGGGTTCACTTTGTTTTCGGGCATGTGTTATACACCTCTCTTGTTAGTTGGCTTGGCCTTGTTGCCGATCATGGTCAGGTCGACGTCGTATGCGAGATACGCGCCGTGCCTGACCTTCGATGCCTCGGACCAGACAAACGCTGATCCGAGGTGTTCCAGCTCGAACAGTAGCTCGGAGACGGCATCTTCGAGGTCGTCTTCGCGCGTCTGCACGGCCGTGTTGGGGCAGATGAGCCGCAGCGTGAACGTCACGAGCTGCTTCCCCATCGGCGCGGAGCGGTGCCGACCGATGGTCTGCTGGGAGATGTAGAGCGACGTCTTTCCGATTTGCGCGTCGAGTTCGGGCTCGTGAGGGATCACGATCCAATCGGCGGGCAGAGCGGGCGTCAGGGCTGTGGCGAGCTGCTGCCGGGCCGAGGTCACGAGGACCGCCTCGCCTTCGGGTTGCGGGGGCGCAGGATGCCGCGAACGGTCCAGTCCATCGGGAAGGTCGGCACGGCGAACTCGCCCTCGGCCGACGGGTCGGCGTTCGCCCGCATGGACTGCCAGAGCGCCCGAGCTTGCATGAGCTGCGCCGTCCGGTAGTGCGTCGGGACGGGCAGGGGGACCTCGGCCCCGTCGAGGGTGACCGAGAGCCGGGGGGCGTAAGCGAGGCACTGGACGCGGGCCGAGTCGAGCAGCGTGAAGAGCTGAACGTCGGACGCTTGCCGGGCCTCGATCCACTCGGACCGGGCTGAGTCGAGGGTGTGCCATCCGTCGTCGGTCTGGACGACGAACGGGGCCGATGGGAGACGGCGACCGCCGACGACGGCGACGAGCTGCCAGACGCCGGGAAGGTCGAGGGTGAAGGCGGCGGGCCACGTCAGCCCGGCCCACTGGTCGTCGGCGTCGGGCTCGTCAGCGGGCGAGGTCACGCCGAACCCCGGGCGAGCGACGCCGTCGGGGTCGACGAGGAACGCGCCGATAGGGCCCTCGGGCAGCTCGACCACCGAAGCGTCGTCGCCGAGGAATTCGAGGGTGAGTGGGGCGGACGGGGTGTCCCCGGTCCAGTAGGGGCCGAGGTCTTCGACGAACGGGGCGAGCTTCACGGGCAGCCCTTCCTGCTAGGTGATGAGAGGTGGTGCCACCCGGGGCGGGCCGTCCATCCCGGCGTATGGGTGATCCATACACCGGAACGACGAGCCCGCCCCGGGTGGTGTGGCAGGGTCAGGCGGCGGAGCTGTTCACCTGAACGATGGCGTCGGCCTTGTGGGTGACGGCCCCGAAGTAGCCGAAGAGGCCGGTGTCGAGCCCGCCCTTCGTCAGGTCCTCGGCCTCGATCCGAAGCGGCACGCCGGGCAGCTCGTAGGGCGTGAACGCCTCACGAGCGCCGACCAGGACGCCGGTCTGTCCGACGCGGGGTCGGAGGGTGAACCCGCCGTCTTCGAGCGTGCCCGCCTTGAACCCGAGCGACGCGTTCAGGTAGCCGAGGACGTCGAGGTTCTGCGTTTTCAGCATCTGCTTCCAGAGGCGCGGTTCGAGGAACGCGAACGACGGGAGGGCGTTCGCCTCGACGACCGCGACGGCCCCGTCGATGAGCATGGACAGGCCGGCTGCCAGGCCGTCGGGGACGACGTCGGCGACGAGGGGCGTCGCGTCCTCGCGCAGGAGGTTCCACGCCTGCTCGTTCGACCAGTACGCGTAGGACTCGCGCATGGCCTCGTAGTAGCTCGTCCAGTACTCGGCGTTCGGGAAGTGCCGGTACTCGTTCGCGTGGTCGTGAGCGCCCGCGAAGTACGCGGCCGACGACTCGTAGCCGACGGCCTCGGGGGTGTTCGACGGCACGGCCGTCTTGTTCCCGAGCCAGGTGTCGCCCTTCGGCTTCACCTTCCAGCGCCATCCTGCGATCTTGTTCGAGGTCAGCGCCTTCGGGGTGCCGAAGACGTCGACCACGTCGCGTTCGAAGACGAGGCCGTCCCACAGCTCGCCGATCCACTGCGGGAACGGGTTGATGACCTTGCCGGGGCTGGTCGCCGTCTTGTCGAAGGTGATGTCGTTCAGGGCGGCGAAGACGGTCGAGGGGCCAGCGCCGCCCGAGTCGCGGAGCGAGGCGAGCAGGGTCGACGAGGCGCGACCCTCGCGGAGGTCGTTCAGACCGCGCATGACCTGCGCGAAGCTGAGGGCGTTCGGGGTCGCGGCGGGCTGTGCGGCGCGGCGGGCGGTCAGGGTGGTGGGCTTGCTGGCGTTCGGCACGTCGGTCACGTCCTCTTCTGCCGGGTCTTCCGGCTCGGTCTCTTCCACCGTCTCGACGGTCGTCGTGGTGGTCTTGCTGCCCGCTGTGACGGTCGTCACGTCTCGGGTGGTCTTGTAGGTGCCGAACTCGTCCGTCGTCTCGGAGACGTCAGTCGAGGTCGTGACGACGGCCTCAGGGTCGTCCTCGTCGGCGGGGTCCTCGGGGTCGTCCTCGCCGACGTCGGCAGCGAGCAGGGTTGCCGAGGGGAAGGCCCCCGCCTTGACGAACGCGCCGCCGAAGAGGCGACCCGACACGAGCTGACCGGCGCGGAGGACCACGTCGGCCAGCTCGACCGAGAGGGCTCGGCGGGCGTTCGGGTTGTTCGTGTCGGCGACCTCGGCGAGCAGGGTGTCGCCCTCGGGGCCGTCGGCGACGCGCCAGCTCGCGACGATCCCGGCCGGTGTCTCGGTCAGGGTGCGGGCCGTGGCGACGGGGTTCTCGCGCTGGTGGTCGAGGTTGGCGAGGACGGTCGACAGGTCGGTCGGCATGGTCACCTTGCCGGGTGGCACTGTGAACTTGCCGAGGTTCGTTCGGCCCTGCTCGCCGTACGGCAGCAGCATTCCCGAGACGAGCCTGTCGTCGCGGGACGCGGTCAGCGTCCCCGCGAAGAGTGTGGCGTCGGTCATGTGGTCAGTCCTTCGTTGTCTGGCCCGTGGGCGCTGGGGTGGTGGTGAAGAGGTCGGCGAAGTCGTAGCGGACGCGCTGGCCCTTCGGGACCATGTCGTCCTGCGAGAGGCGCTGCTGGATCGGCTGCCCCCAATACCCGATGACGGCGTCGGCCAGCTCGTCGCGGGCACCTTCCTGCGTCGAGTACGTCAGCGACGCCGTCGACAGCGAACCGTCGAGCGAGGCGGCGGGGAGGCCGAGGAAGTTGGCGACGTCAACTTTCGAGAAGTTGCGGGCTTCGATGGCCGGGTTCGGGGCGTCCGACCCGTGGGCGATGAGAGTCGCGCGGGCGGGGGTGTAGATGATGGCGTGATCCCCGGCCATGCTCTCCTGGTAGGCGAGGATCGTGTCGGCCTGCTCGTCGTCTGTAAGCTCGTCGGTAGGGTCGGTAGCGTGAATCTCGACGAGGGGGATCGGGTTGTTCGCCCGCTTGCGCCACGACTCTTCGAGGTCGGCCGCGCCGGACAGGGTGCGCTCGGCGTATTCGAGCAGCCCCTCGGCGGGGCCGGGGATGAGGCACACCATCGACTCGTCGATGGGGTGCGGGTCCTCGTCGACCGTGAGCTGAACCTGTAGCACGCCGTCCTCATCGAACGACCACAGCTCGATAGGGCAGCGGACGGCGTGACGGATGGCCCCGAGGGGCTGCTCGTCGGTCGGCTCGTCGCGGTCGAGCAGCCACAGCGACCAGCCGGAAAAGATCAGGTCATCGAGGGTCCAGGCCATGCGGTGCCAGGGGGACACCTGCCCTTCGGTCCGGTACAGCCATTCGGGCTGGGCGTCGTCGGCCAGGGGCTTGTCGCCTTCGAGGGCGACGAGGGGCGCCCCCGCAAGCTTCGAGATGATGATGCTGCGGCCTTTCATGACGGGCGGCAGCTTGACAGCGTCGCCGCGCGTGAACACTCGCGAGCGACCGCCGAAGATGGCCTGAATGATAGGCCGGTTCAGCTTGCGGTCGGCCAGGGGTGAGGCGACGGCCGGGACCGTCGGACGCGATGCCTCGGCCGTCTTGACGATGTCGAGGGCACGTAGAGCGCGAATCGGGGGCATGGCCGCGAAGCTAGCACATGCCCGCCGACACGGGGGTCAGGACGCCTGGCGCGCGGCGCGAAGAGCCCGGGCTCGCTCGGGCGACATCATGCGCCCCTCACCCTCGGCACGGCGCGTCGTGGTGTCGTAGACGCGCAGCGCTGTCGTCGCGGCGACAAGCGGCGTGATGTCCACGTCGACCGACTGACGACGCCCCCAGGCCCATGCGTTTTCGCCGAGGTCGCGCTTCACGACCTTCGCCGCTGCGGCGTCCAGCTCGGGCTGACCGAAGTGCCTGAGGCCACCGTCAAGCAGCTCTTTCATGAACGTCGCCGAGGCAGCGCCGACATCTTTGTAGCCGATGGGCTTGCGCTTCGGGGCGGGCCGGATACGGCCGAGGGCTTCGGCCTCGGCGAGGGCCGCGCCGACCGTGTCGTGACCGATGGTCACTCGGTACTTGCGCGACAGCTCGACGAGCTTCGGGACGAGCCACTGAGTCCCCTGCTGGTGGTCGACAATCTCGACGTACGCCTGCCCGTTCGCGCGCCACGCTGCGGCGATGGAAGCGCTCGAACCGTTCGGGTTCACGTCGAAGGCGAGGGCGAACTCGGTCGGCTTGGACTCGAAGTCCTGCCCAGCCTTGCGCCATGCCTTCGGGTCGATGGCCGAACGGGTGAAGTCCTCGGGCCAGATGCCCAGGTACTCGCGCATGAACTGCGGAATCGGCAGCTTCGCAAACCGGGCCTTGACCACGCCCAGCGTCGTCGTCGTGCCGATGCCGGGGTGCGCCGCGATGATGATGGCTCGGGCCTTGACCCAATCGCGCTGACCATGCTCGTCCGTCAGGTCGGCCGACGTGACGCTGCCCTCGGCGGCGGCGAACTCGACGATCCCCGTTCGGGTCATGTCGCCGTCGAGCTGCGCAGCTCGGCCGTCTTCGAGGGTGCGCCAGAAGAGCCCCGAGCGATGCTCGCCAGCCGTGCCCGCGACGACGAGCTGCGCGCCGGGCCGGGTGTCCATGACGGGCAGCACACCCGCCTCTAGTTCGGACGAGGCGGCGGCGTCATGCTCCTGTGCCTCGTCGAGGATGATCAGGTCGCCCGCGTCGCCTCGGAACGACTCTTGCTGAGGCGGCACGACCTGTAGGAATGCGCCGTTCTCGAACTCGATAGCCA
>Ga0265797_10007893_pt1 | contig 14373 bp, 12 predicted proteins | sample P2T30metagenome_FD_192433 | JGI IMG/M metagenome (GOLD analysis project Ga0265797, IMG submission 192433) | Plant litter microbial communities from East Loma Ridge, Irvine, California - P2 T30 | ecosystem: Environmental > Terrestrial > Plant litter > Unclassified | place: USA: California... | reverse complement strand
AGCAAGATAACGGCAAGCTTCCAATCCTTGCGCAGCTTGCACGCCGTATACAAGGGTCAAGGGTGTGTGTCGAGTAGGTCTGGAGGCGTGGGATGATGGCATCCTTGCAAGTAGTGGATGCATTTACATCATTATCGTCTCAGTCCACGACGACGACGACGACGACAACAACAATGAGGACCAGATCAGACGTTTGTTGAGGCGTGCTGCCGTTGCTGCGCCTCATGCCGGTGACACGTTCTGATTAGTTAGCTGATAAGCTATGATGGCACAGATGTATGGATTGGTGTTAGGGGTGAAGATCTCCCTCCCCCACGCTATGTCCCTATCTCATCTCATCATCAAGATCAAATCTGCGCAGAACAACTGCCAGTTCCAGAGCGTCGGGCAGATACGCACTGACGCTGTCAACACCGTGCCACACTGCTATTTGACACTTATACGACACTACCCCAAACGGCCCCAGACAAATAACCCCGGATGATCAAAGCGTTTGGGTCGGTCGGCATTTGACCGAGATGTCTAGTGTATCATGTCCTCGTCTCGAGCCATCATCACCTCTACCTGAATATCGCGCCGGATTTTCTTTCTCCCTCGCCGTTTAGGTTCAAACTTCGTACTTGGCCTCTCAGCGGCAAAGCAAGCGATACGGACACTGAAGCTTGACCGCGAGCCTCCCAACACCGGAACCTAATCCAGAAACACCCTAAATAATGCTACAGTACCTTCACGGACGCAAGATCTCCCCGCCTGCGCCCGCATACCTTGGCGATATCAGCCCGGGTGCGCAGAAATCATTAATGCAGTGATCGACAGCCAACTACGATTCATGGCATGGCCGCCCTGGAAATTCATCGGGGCTGGCGGAGATGGCGCCTAGAAGTTGACGACTCGACTGATCTCGCGGTCTAGATTCAAACTCCGTACTAGATGTAGCATCTCAGCGGCAAGATTGAGCATATAAAATATCTGCGCGTAACAATAACAGCGTGTTGAAGACTGAACAAACTTGCAACGCAGGATAGCATCTCAATATCAAGAACAGACATATCATAGTCTCAAAGGTCGATGGTAGTGGCGCACTGTAGACTATCGGGAAATGTGAGCGAACAAAGCATCTCAGCGGCAAAGCAATCAGTGCAGACTTTGAAGCTAGACTACGAGCTGATGTGCCTCCTACCTCAGGTCAGGTCTGGAGTCTTTCTCCACACTCAAGACGTCGGGGTGATCCACTTACGACCAAACATGTACGCGGCCAATGGCTCGGCAAAGTGGTTCTGTCCTTGAGCAGTGTATGATAGGGTCTCACGCTTGACTCACGGTAGTAGGATGAGGATGCGGGTACGCGTTGCCGTGGCTGTCACGTAGGCGGAGACATGAGGCAGCAGTTCCTGTCGACTCCAACGTAGGTGGTGAGTACTAATCCTGTTGCCTGTAACATCAGATTCTCTCGGCAGGCTGGGCTGTGTTCAGAAATGTCAACACTCAACAAATGGTGTATCTCACTGGCAAAACCTGGTTACATCACTCACCAATGCATCGGATACCAACAGACAGGCTTCCGGATGCACAGGAGAGCAAGCAAACCCTGCGAAAATCGAAGTTTCCTGAGTATCGACAGATCTGTGGAGGCACCCAAGCATTCAGCCTCGCCGTGTCCAAGCAAATGCTGAGCATTCCAGCGCCCTTTCCACTTTCCGCCAACCGGCGCCTTGCTCCCGGCGCATTCCCTGGCCTACCAACCATCTCACCCGATATCATCATGATTATTGACCGCCTAGAGCTTCATCTTACGTCTCCTGAGGCACCACCGGCGGAGGCACAATGCCAAACTGCTGCAACTCTCCGACGAAGTCCCTGAGCTCCTTGGCCTTGCCATCGTCGAATTTGCGCAGGTTGATGTTAACCTCTCCCAGCAGATACGCCATCTAAGCGCCACTCTCGTTCTCGTCTCTGGGTGTGGTGAGATAATTTTCTACCATCCTGTACCAATGGCGTCTGCCAACGAGATTGATGCTCCACTGACCCAGCACCTGAGCAGCGTCTTCCAGCCCATCTCGTTGGAGTATCACACATGTCGAAGCCAATCGCGCGGCGAAGTACGGATCTTCTGCTTGCGGCTGTCGTTCCACCTCGTCTAGTACTCGGAGCGACGTGAGGATATTCCACGGCGCCGGATATTCTCCTGTTTCGTCGTCCGTTGTAAAAGCATCCTCCTCCATCGAAGCTCTTGTCGTTTCTGCATGTTGCTTGCTCGGTACCATCTCATCATCAGTAGCCGCATCTGCATCATGCATCGGAACATTCATCAACTTCGTGTACCGCTGAGGTACGGCTCCAGCATCTCCATTCTCCAACAACTCCTCCCTCCCTCCAAGCCAACATCTCTCAGCAAAGTCCCGACTCGATATCACAGCGTCCTCCAGAGTAGAGTTATTATTCGACCAAGCAGCGACAGGACCATGGTACACAACTACCCTCGCTTTCGTCCTGTGTTTTGGCGTATACTCGATATCCAATCGGTCAAAGTGCCCAAAGCAAGATGTCGGCGTCTCGGCTGCGGCTGCTTTTGCTGGTGAGTGAGGAACAGGAGGAGATTTCCATTGTGAGTCGCGGCGGAGGTCGGTGCCGTCTTCGCTACTGCTTAAGTCGCTTCGGTCGGTGTCGCTAAAGGTGACTGGCTTTTGAGATATCGAGATCAGTTACAGTCCTCGTCAGCATGGAATATGGTGAGGGATACGTACTGCGATCGCAGCATGTCCGGCTGGTCTCTTGCGCACTGTTGGCTGTGCCATCCCTTTTGCTCTCCCGACTCCTTCTTGTAAGACAAAAATATGCTGTAGTAATGTCTGCTGCCGCTAAGAAGCTTTTGAATTGTTGTAGCACCGCTGTAAGGATACTGCATGCCTTGTTATAGCAACGTTGGTGTTGGCGACACGGCGCATTTCCCCAAGGTGTCGTTTTCCCATGGCACTCTTGCCATTATGCGAGTTTTGTAGCTTTTGTGTAAGTGCGACTCGTACTCGCCGCCGGCTGATGAATAGGCGTTGTTGGAAAGAGTGAGCGACGACTTACTTCGCGCGGCTGATGAAGCACCAAGACATCTCCACAGATTGCGAGGGCCTGGCAACTCGCTCCAGACAGCATCATGATTGAGTTGCCCTGTCGCTCACATACACCTTCATTGATCCATTGATCCATAATATCTCTCAGTGACATTCTGGCGAGAACCCTATCCGTCTTGCTCACACGAAGCCATTCCACTGCCCAGCTCCCCGAGGGCAGTGAAGCGCACCTAGCAAGCAAAGTAAGGTACTTAATGCGTGTTGCGTTCTCCATGTCATCAACAAATAAAAGTGGTGCTTTAGCCTAGCGGTTAACGCGCCACTGCTGCCAACCTCACGGGTTTTAATCCCCTTGGTAGCGCAACTCTGAAGGTATCTCGCGGATTCGCCGCGGTTACCAGAGTAAGGTTGCTCTGCCACGACATGAGAAGAAATCTTTTTTTTTGTTCTTTTGGTTCTTTACCACACAACTGCTCGTTAACTATCGATCTTTCGTGCAAAAGACTACTTCAGGATTCTCTAGCGATACACAAGTGTTCCTGGGTTCTCTTCTGTTCTCGGCCAGATGTTATGGCTGATCTTAGCTATCATGCAGAACAAGGTACCGAGTACTCCCATGATCGGGTGATAGATCTTGATGTCGCTGGTCCTTGGACCAAGGCATTGTTGAAAAAAGTGAGTGACTGACTGAGCGAGTGACAGCCTGAGAAGAATCCAATCGATGTCGCCGAGATCCAACCTGATAACGTGATTCTCACAGAACGGATCCTAACCGTTCTATGTAGACAGCACGAGTACACCGCCGTTCTCTCGCATCGCTCAATTGCGTTCTGGCTCGCGAGATGCAAACACCATCATGAATGATAGATACCCGCCTTCATCGATTCCTCACCTCACTCCACCTCACGGCACTGGCGTTCCAGTTCGCGCGATCCTGATGCGTCTTGCTCAAACGAAGTCACTGCCCGATTCTCAAAGTGATCAGCGCACCCAACAAAGGAAAGCAAGCTACTTAATGCGTGTAGCGCTCCCTATGTCATCAACAAATAAAAGTGGTCGCTCTAGCCTAGCGGTTAACGCGCCACTTTACCAAGGTTGCTCGACCAACCAACCTCACGGGTTATAGTCCCCTTGGCAGAGCAACTCCGAAGGTATGTTGCGCATTCGCGGTTACAAAGTAAGATTGCTCTGCCTTGACATGAGGAATGTCATTTTTTTGGTCTTCTTTCTGGTTCTTCAATTAGCCACACGGCTGATCCCTGGCTATGTAACTTCCATGCAAAACACTACTCACAAATTTTCGAGCGACAGACAAGTGTTGCTGGGTTCTCTTCTTTTTCTCACGCGCTGTGGCTGGCTATTGGCTGTCTTGTCATGCAGGATACTCGGTACTCATATAATCGAGCGATAGATGGTGCTGGTTCTTGGACCAAGGCGTTGTTGGAAAGAGTGATTGGGTGACCGAGCGAGTGACAGCCTGGGAGGAATCAATCAGCGTCGCTAAATCCAAACACTCGATTTTCATTGGACACTATCAGCACTACTGGGGATCTTTCTTTTTTCTTTGCTTTGGCCATTCATCAACGGCATATGGGCCGGCGAGCTGCTGTACGAGGGGTAGTACACTTTTTGAATAGCAGGATAGTCAGACATTACTGGTAATTAGATCAACGCGTAGGCTGCGGAGTACATCATCTGTCTACATGCTCCTTTTTGTTTACTTGCAGCGCTTCTCGACGATCTGCGCGCCATGCTCTGCATACTCTTCCTTGCTCACCCACATCTGGTGGAAGCTACCAAGACTGCCCAGCACACTGCCACCGACGAAAGCGCCATACTTGCGCTCCACGCTGTTTGCGTTGGCGAGGACACGCACTCTGGGGTTGGGGTACATGGCCTGAATATCCGCTTGCAGACGCTCGGGAAGCTTGTCGATGAGCGACCCTGCGCCTGTGAGGATGATGTTGTTGAGCAGGACCGGTCTAGCGTCGACGTCGACAGCCTGCAGTGCCTTGTTGACAACGGAGATGATGGTCTGCTCGCCGGTGGGCTTCTTGGTCTTGTCGTCGGAGTACGCGGCGTTGTGGTCAAACAGACCTTCGGCGACCTTGAAGCGCTCGAGGCCAAACACTGTGTTCCAGCCATCGGGCAATTCGAAGGGCTTGGGAGGCATGTTTTTGACGTAATCGCTGTTGGCAACGCCGCCTTGGCTCGCGGGTGACTCGAGGCGTCCGGGGCCTTGCCACACTTGGACGACGCTTTCTTTGAAGGATGTGAGTACACGCTCTTCCTCGAGCTTGCGGAAGGAGTCGGTGGGGGGCTTGTCGAATGTCACGTAGGTCGCGGAGCTGGGTGCGTTGGCATCGACTGGGGTCTTTGATTTGACCATGTAGTGTGGTACCAGAGGTACGGTCGGCTGGTTGTTGGCAAACATAATGCGGATTTGTTCGTTTAACCAGTTGCCGGCGAGAGGTGTATGTTGCAAGCCTTGAGATTAATTAGCATGATGTGATATGTGCAAAAGAACATGAAGCTAGAACGCATGAGCAACTTACTCTTTTGCAGCACCATACCATCCCACAGCGCGGTCACTGATGTGTTCAAAGCTCCAATGTCAACCACAAGAGCTGTAGCCTTGCTTTGTGAGTATCTGCAAGTCGTCAGCACGCGATGTCACCGATGAACATCTTACACAACCACATACGCTGCCAATTGACCGTTCTTAGCCAAGAAGAAGGCGGGTACACCCCAATCCTCCATTGCAATCTCAATGGTCTTCTGTCGCTCCTTTGCAGGATTCCATGCCGGCTCACTCATGAGGAGCGGGAACTCCTGCAATGGCTTCTCCTGCTCTTCCAGCTGCTCCATCCCCTCGTCCATGTTCGTATCTCCATTCTCGTCCTTCGTGTCGTTCAGTCCGTTTTTGCTGGGTGGGGTCTGTCGTGCGCCCGTAAGTCGTGATGTGATCGTGTACTCCCATAGCTTCGTCGCCGTCTCCCAGTCCTCCACGATTCCGTCCGAGTTGTAAGGGTTCTTGATCTCGAGGTCGGCTCTGGGTAGGTGGATTGCGTTTTCGCCAAAGAGGCGCTCGCCGGTGGGCAACACGCCGTAGCTGGTTGGGACTACAGACTTGGGCGTGTCTTCTCCAGCGAAGCCAGCGCGTGTGGAATGACTGCCAGGGTCGAGGATGAGGGCACCAATTTCATCTAAGAGCAAGAGTCAGACACATGTGTACATGGACAATTGAGCAATTTACTAGAAGCATACCTCCGGCGTATTCGGCGGTGCCAGGTGCCTGAGTGGGAGGGATGGTTGCCATGTCGGCGTCACGTGGTGATCGCGATGTGTGGTATAATCAGAAACTCCAGACTCCAGTGCCTTGAAAGAGGTGGTCGACGGTCACGTGCAATAGTGATGGTGGATATGGCAGAGCGCGGCGCAAAGATGTTGGTGGTGTGAATAAGGCGCGTTTCGCAAAGGGCCCAGTCGCGAAAGCGCAGCATTGCAGCCAGCACCAGCGGGCGCTAGCTACCTTAGCAACTCTATTTGGGGGCCCATCCCATGCCTGTCTCCACGACCGAGACCACGTCGACGTCAACTTCGACATCCAAAAACTCTCGACAACTCGTGCAAAATGGGCTTCCTCGGCTGCCTCTACAAGGCCGAGACGCTGGACACTAGATTCGCCCCCAAGACTGGCCAACGACTACCAGATGCTAAGCCGTCAAAATGGAACACTCCAGAGTATTACTTCTATTATCTGTGCTTTCTGATCATCCCCTTTTTCATGGTGAAATCGGTGTACGATGTTTCTGGACCATGGCACTCGAGCTACAAACACTACGAGGGCCTGTTGGAGCCTGGCTGGATACCCGGCCGTAAAGTCGACAACTCAGATGCTCAATACCGGGGTTTCCGTGAGAACATACCATATATGGCATTAGTCCTTGTACTGCATCCATTGTTGAGGAGAGCGTACGAAAGACTCACAGTAAGTCTTGCATGCCACAATAACTGTGCGCATATTCTGACTGTTGAGTTCAGAACACATCATCAATCCAGTCAGGTCCCGCTGCCGTAGAAGCACGCAAGGAGTCTCGCATCCGATTCGACGTTGGCTTTGCTGTGATATTCATCCTTGCGCTACATGGTGTCTCTGCTGCGAAGGTGTTCGCCATTCTATACGTCAACTATCAGGTCGCCACAGCACTTCCCCATCGATACGTCCCTGCTGCCACCTGGATCTTTAACATCTCGATTCTTTTTGCCAACGAGCTGTGCAATGGCTACAAATTTTCTGATGCCGTCTCACTACTCCTGCCCTCTCAGACTTCGAAAGCTGGCGATGCACCGACAGGAAACTGGGGCGAATGGGTCGATAGCTATGGCGGTCTGATACCTAGATGGGAGATTCTCTTCAACATCTGCGTGTTGCGACTTATCAGCTTCAACTTTGATTACTACTGGAGTCTTGATCGAAGAGCTGTGAGCCCCGTGGAAGTAAGATAACCACCATCACTGCAACACGAAACGAAACTAACGCACTTCAGAAGAAGAACATCGATCCCGCCAACTACTCCGAGCGCGAGAGAATCGACACCCCTCCCAGCCCACAAGACTTCAGCTACCGCAACTACATCGCCTACATCCTCTACTCACCCCTCTACCTCGCCGGCCCAATACTCACCTTCAACGACTACATCTCCCAACAACGCTACCAACTCCCCTCCATCAACCGCGAACGCACCGCCCTCTACGCCCTGCGCTTCCTCATCTGCCTCCTCACCATGGAGCTAGTCCTACACTACCTCTACGCCGTCGCCATCAGCAAATCCAACCCCGTCTGGAGCGTCTACACACCCTTCCAGCTCAGCATGCTGGGCTACTTCAACCTACACGTCATCTGGCTCAAACTGCTGCTCCCCTGGCGCTTCTTCCGCCTGTGGTCGCTCCTCGACGGCATCGACCCGCCGGAGAACATGGTGCGCTGCGTCAGCGACAACTACTCCGCGCTGGCCTTCTGGCGCGGCTGGCACCGCAGCTTCAACCGCTGGGTCACGCGCTACGTCTACATCCCGCTCGGCGGCAGCCGCGGCAGCAAAGTTCGCGCCGTGGCGAATTTCACCGCGGTGTTCACGTTCGTCGCGCTGTGGCACGATATCAACCTGCGCCTGCTGGTCTGGGGCTGGCTGATCGTGCTGTTCGTGCTGCCGGAAGTGCTCGCGACGCTGGCGTTCCCGGCCAAAAAATGGCAAGACAAGCCCGAGCTGCACCGCGTGCTGTGCGGGCTGGGCGCCGTGGGGAATATCTTGATGATGATGGCGGCGAACTTGGTGGGATTCGCGGTTGGGGTTGACGGGCTGAAGGGGTTGGTTGAGGGACTTGTGGACTCCTGGGGTGGGAGGGTGTTTTTGCTCGGGGCGTGCGCGACGTTGTTTGTGGGCGCGCAGGTGATGTTTGAGTGGCGTGAGGGGGAGAAGAGGAGGGGAGTGAATCTGAAGTGTTAAGGCGTGGTGAGTGGATGCATCTGGTGATTGTTGATTTGTAGGATATGCTTCGGCAGATTGTATGTGTCGTTGAAAATGGGAAAGGACATCGTTTTATTGACTGTGTATGGGTATGGCTGTGATTGCCGTCTTGTTCACTATGCTAACTTTTCCGGTTAGATCATGTGGCCAACTATCAAAACTATGTCTGGAAAGGATGAGTTATCAAAATGTGTGGATCTCGATTATATGGTTACAAGCGTCTTGCTATCTTCTCATCACCTCGCAAAGATCCCGTATACCCGCAACAACTTCAACGCCGATATGAGGCATTGCTTGAGCAGTGATTTCTTTTCACCTCCCTCCTTTCCCAGCCACCATGATTTCCCTTCCTCAATTCAACTCCGTCTTCCTGCTTCCAAAGACAAAAAAAAAACGAGATGTTTCCCCGGACGCCAACGCTTGTGATGTTAATAAATGCAGAATGCAAGTGCAATGCGATTGCATGTTTCAAATGAGGTCTCCGCCGTGGCCAATGGACCAGAATCGTTATGAGATGTAGAACGCCGGACATATGCAGTGGTGGTGTGCAATTTTTCGCTGCTCTTGATTAGAGAGCACGTGAACAATGACACCGTATGTGGTTTCGTAAGACGTGCTCAGTCCTCTCGCTTCTCATTCACAGTGCCAGCCAGCTTCTTGCCAACTTCGTAGCTGCTGATCATGATCGCGCACGCCGGCGCGACTTTCAGGCACCTAGCTGTCCATCCGCGGAAGAGACCGGACATGCCCTCCTTGCGGTAGATGTGCCACAGGAAACGGGGCATGGTACGGTTCTCAGGCAAATCCTTGGCTCGTGCAGAGCCGTCCTGTAGCACGGTCTGCTGACGTGTCTTGCCAACGTCGAAGGGTGTAGTGAAGAAGGCGGCAATACCGCCAGATGCAGCACCGGCGATGAATGAGTCTGCAAGAACTGTAGTGTGGGAGAGCTCGCTACGGCTGCGTGCCCGACCCAGCACTGAGTGTGGCTCGGAAGCTTCGCGTGCTTGGTGCAGGCGCTCGCGCCCGTATTCATAGCCCCACCAGTAGAACGCCGAGAAGGGAACATCACGCCAGAGAGTAAGGGTCAGACCTCGCCAGAGGGAGGAGTAACCATCTGCCGCGACGACATCACGCATGCCAATAAGTGTTGAACGCATAACACCCTTCTCTTGCGATTGAGTAGCCTGCATGCGGGTGCGGAGCATCTCAATCGGGCTGACGACAATAGCAGCTGCGATGCGTGCAACAGATCCTGCAGCGAGTGGAGCATAGTTGTCTGATATCCTGCCAGCCATAGGACTGTTAGGGCTTCCTCGTAGCCAGTCGTAGCCAGCAAAGTAGATAACGTTGGCAGGCACAGCCATCATGAGTGTCGGGGTGAGGCCTCTCCATAGGGTCAAGATGCCCTCGTTACGAGTAATCTTGCGCAGGCCGTCAATGGTGGAGTTTATGGTGCGACGCTGGGTCTCTTCTGCCGCACAGTCAGAGGCTGCGGCGGACATTGCCGGGCTTAAGGCGGCGGCGGAGGGTGAAGGCGCAGCAACGCAGAATTGAGACTGGTTTTGCACCCAGAAGACATCGCGACAGCAGGCACTCACGCCGAGGTCGGGAGGGAGCTGAACGAAGGAGGGCAGACGGATGGAGGGAGACGGACTTGGTTGGGCTTGCAGGCGCACGCGGACAACGTCAAGAGGTGTTACTGGGAGGGTGTGTTAGTGGCTGTTCAGACATGCTGAATATACCGGAGCACAAAGGGGTGTGTATGCGCTTGGTGGAGTGACATGCTACATACCCAATAATGAGGTCAGAAGGGAGCCTGTGGTGGCCGAGAGCATCTTCTGTGTGATTGAGGTGGTGACTTCGACCGGCTTGCCGATCAGGTTGGGCTCGGCGGGCATGTCGAGGGCGCCATTGCCAGACGGCGAGAGTATTCTGTCGTGCGGTTGTCCCTGTGTATGTAGCGACGCCATCTCGTGCCTATAAATCTTGATCTTGATCTTGATCTTGATCTTGTCCTCCTTTTGCTGTTCCGCGCCAGCCAACGCGGGGAGCTATCGTCTCGGTGCCCAGGTGGTAAGAGCGTGTCCGGTCCGGTATATAGTGTTGCAGATGTCGGTATAGTGGTATGAGAGCCGTGCGATATTGTGTATGCGATGGAATCGAGGTTGGTGGTGGTGGTAGTGGGTGAGTGTGTAGGGCGCAAAGACAGAGGGAGGCTCTCTCTGCAACAAAAGCCATGCCTGCGGCCAAACGCGGGCCAAAACTCATGAGCGTCACCCCAAAATCATAACTAGCGCATCGCCGTAGCGCATCTCTCTCCGCAATCGGAAGATGCTGAGAGATAAGGGCTGCACCCGAAAGAGGCATGAGCATGAATTGCCACTGCCACTGCAAGGCCATTCATTTCTCAGCAGCGTCGATTGGGTACAATAAATAATCAGCATCAGCACTGCTCATGTGGGTGGATCGGCCGCTCTTAGCTACACGAGGCTACTCGGAAGGTGGAAGAGCATTTATAACAAGTGTTCGTCTGATGTGAGACCTGATGTTGCATGCTGTCGAGATCGAGGCTAGAGCTCGGTGTCTTTCTATTTACCTTCCATCCATGGGGCGAGACTCGGCTATCACTTTTATCTGATCCGGCCCACGTTCTTGCGGTGTCGTCACCGAGAGACCGTAGGAGCGACCGCATGAGCCTCGCTCGACGACAGTCTTTGTTAAATTGATTGATAATGGCCTGCTGCATGCAATAGCCACCCTCACACACCCTGCGTACGAGACAAACATGACATCCACGTGACATCTAGGACATCCGCCAACCTAAACACAACCAACCCACACGATGAACAACGAGCCTGTCCCCGAAAACGCGGCTGAACTTGACGCCTTTCGACGCAGATGGCGAGAGGAAGTGCAGTCGCGTAATAGAGAGCCTCAAGCTCCTCAAGAACCATCATCACCCGAGCGACTGAGACCACAACAAAGGAGGAAGAGCACTGTACAGGTCCGACCGGCTGCATCTGGCTCAGCACCCACCAAGAAAGCAGACGAGTTCGAGAATGAGGAACTGGCTCCAAAACCATACCATGACTTGCCAGACAAAGAAGAGGCACTCAAGCTAGGCGCTGAAGGCCAGGAACACGAGAGAGCAAAGTTTTTCCAAGAGCCCAGCTCGGCCTTAGAACACTACGAGAAGGCCGTCGAGAAGGAAACCCATGGTCAGCTTGGTGATAGTCTGAAGCATTATCGAAAAGCCTTCAAAGTTGGTCTCACTCTCCTTTCATCCACACTTCCACTGTAGACATTATGCTGAGGTAAGTCGCAGCTCGACGATAATGTGCACGAGCACTATAAGAAGAAGCATTTCCCTGCGTCCATGTTTACAAAGCCCAAACCAGCTCCCACGGCATCAGCATCTACTTCTTCAAACCAGACCAAAGCATCAGCCTCACAGGAACCAGCTCCTCCTGTCATACCAGCAACCCTCAAGGAACTCGTCGATGACTTCTCACAACTCCGAATCGAGCCTGAGCCGCCCGAGACAGACTTCTCGCCGCAGAAGCCATGTCCACTAGCTGAGATCCCCGAGGAAATCCTCTCACACATCCTCCTCGATCTGGCCATCGCAGATGTCGCCTCCTTCGCCCGTATGGCACAAGTCTGCAAACGCATGGCCTACCTCGTCCTCACCGAAGAAAGCATCTGGAAGCGCGTAACTCTCGGAAACGAATGCGGCTTCGCAGCAATGCGCTACGACTACGCCACAACCATCGAAGGCCAGCCCCTGGAAGACGTCGACGATACAGTCCCTCGCTACCTAGGCTCCTACTCAGACGACGAAGTCGAAGATCTCGACAAAACCCCCATCGTCACCGACCCAGCCACCCGCTCCCTAACCCACACCCTCTCCCTCATCCCCAAACCCTACCCTTCCTGGCGCCAAATGTTCCGCTCGCGCCCACGCCTTCGCTTCAACGGCTGCTACATCAGCACCGTAAACTACAACCGCCCCGGCGCGCACTCCAGCAACAGCCTCGCCTGGGGCGCTCCGATCCTAGTGGTCACCTACTTCCGCTACCTGCGCTTCTTCCGCGACGGCACCGCCATCTCGCTGCTCACCACCGCCGAGCCCGTCGACGTCGTCCACCACCTGACCAAAGAGAACCTCGACCCCAAGACTCGCCCTACAGGCCTCCTCCCAGGCGCCGTAATGAAAGACGCGCTCAAAGGTCGATGGCGGCTTTCCGGCCCTGCAGCCCTTCGAGCCGCCAACGACAACGACAATGCCACTGGGGAAGACGTCGAAGCCGAGGGAACCGTGCACATCGACACGCAGGGCGTCGTGCCGCGCTACACGTACCGTTTGGAGCTGGGACTGAGCCACGCGGGCAAGAGCGCGCGCAACAACAAGCTGAGCTGGAAAGGCTTCTGGAGCTACAATCGCCTGAGCGACGACTGGGGCGAGTTTGCGCTGCGGAACGACAAGCCGTTTTATTGGAGTCGGGTGAGGAGTTATGGGGAGGGCTGGGACTGACGAAGATGTTCAAGGGGGAAGTGAGGTGGTAGGGGGCTGAATGCATGTAGTCAAACGAAAGGCTCGGGTACTTTACATCCCGTAAAATACGCAAGCCTTTCCATATCATTACTTTCTTATTGCTCCTTGAAGCTGTCAATGTCTGCAATTGTGCAAATGTTTGAGAATGCAGACTTTTGGTACTGTGCGTCGCGTTTGGGTGCCTCGGCTGTGCTTTGCCACGAATGCAGATTTCGTTCTTGTTGTCCCCTCACCACGACATGATCTCTTCATCGCGAAATTCTTGCGTATGGGCGCGTGCTTCATTGCCGTTAGTCCATCCGGCCAGGCGCTAGGATAAGTGTCTTGCTTCTGTTCTATGCCTTGAGATCGGCTCAATATTTCCTTTAGCCTTCAGCTGCTTGTCGTGATACACGCGGCTCGAGCAAGCGAGATACATGTACCCTTGATCTGCACATCGTTCGCTTACCTAGTTAGCGAGATGCTGCAAACGCTGGCCCGCTAGGCTGCCACATTGAAGCTGGTGCCTGGGGTGCATAGGCAGCTAGATCACCACCTCCGGGCGGATCGAATCAAGGCACACTTTAAGATTCTGTCGGCAGTTGGAGACATGGATGGAAGTGAGATGGAGGAAGGGCCACGGGCTGCAGTGGATGCCATGATGGGCAAGCGGAGGGGAAAGAAAAGTGCGGCCGCGATCGTTGAACCGGAGCCTACGTTTCATTCCGAGGCGCCACTGCTGCTGGAACCAGGAAGTCTAGGTGAGAATGCTGATTGCAACTCGCAGGGTTTCAAAACCGTCATCGAAGAGGAGGAGGAGGACATCAGTGAAGGCTCGTTCGAAGTGATGGCTCAGCCTGACTTTATCACCGAGAGTGGACCACTGTCATTGCTTCCAGCCAATAACTCCATTAGTGATGGGCTTACGAGATCTCCAAAGACTATCGACGAAGACAGCAGCAGTATCTGGCACACTCTATCAACGTGGTGGAAGAAAGACCCGAAAAAGAAGCACACTATCAACTGGGCCGATATCGAAATCGATGTATGCCCACCTCCACACTTCGTAGAAGAGCCGTGGCAGCTATCCTCCCCTGACTTCACAGAAGAGCCATGGCAAGACTCTCCTCCCGAGCACCACGAGCCTGAGCTCGAAGCACCACCAAGTCCTATCAACGACTACAGCAGCAGCGGCTGGTTCACTCTGACAACGTGGTGGAGCAAAGAAAAGAGGGAAAGGCAAACT
>Ga0265797_10007892_pt1 | contig 14373 bp, 16 predicted proteins | sample P2T30metagenome_FD_192433 | JGI IMG/M metagenome (GOLD analysis project Ga0265797, IMG submission 192433) | Plant litter microbial communities from East Loma Ridge, Irvine, California - P2 T30 | ecosystem: Environmental > Terrestrial > Plant litter > Unclassified | place: USA: California... | reverse complement strand
ACCGTTCCTACCAGTGTCGCTCTACGACGTAGCGTTCGATGGCTTGGACTTCAACACGCTAGAGCGTCTCATACTGGACGCAAAGAGATACAGTCCTTCATGAAACCATGTATCATACTTACTTCTCGAGTCAAGCAACAAATCATCTTCTGCTTGTATGTATCGTGGTCCGTAGCCCTTGTAATACGAAGAATACGAAAAAATTGAGTTGGTGGTATGTATGAAGAAATTCTTTTTCCATGACTTGTCGTCACCTTGTTGGCCCTCCGTCTATTCCTAGTAGCGTGTCAACCGTGTGTACATCAAACGAGATACAATCCGTTCAAAGGCACAACGGTCATACGTAGCGCATCTTTCCGCGAAGATGCACTTTACATTGCATCGATAGACTGCACTGCACACGCTACCGAAGGCCGAATTCTGGCTCGGCCGAAAAAAACGTATAGGAACTCGTGAGGATTCAACGGACTCGGGTTGCAGCACTATAATGCATTAAACGTGACTTCTTATCTGCCTTACGAAAGAAATTGTTGTACTTACAAGCCACCCCTTGCAGCTGCTATGCCGCCATGCATCGATCATGCGCCCAAACGACTCAGTCTGTTCGATGAGATACCCAGATGGCGAAGAGACAACGAACATCTGAGGTCTGGGTACACGTAAGTTGCCAAACTATTCTGGTACGATTGTGATACTGTCCTGACTTAGTGACAAGCCGTGTTTCCAACTCGGCCTCCACTTCCCTAGGTAGTCTACTCTACCTCAATAATCAGACCGTCAACGTGTACTCTCACGTTGCCGGTGCCGCCTATTTTCTCTCACTCCCGCACCGCCTGAGCAGGGATGCATCCACCCCCAAGCTTCCAGCTCAAGATTTCAGTTTGTCTATCTTGAAGATCTATTGCTACGGTGTCGCAATATGTTTCACTTGTTCGGCGACGTAAGTGCCGCCGTCCAGAACTGATAATCAGAAAGCTCATCAGGTACAGGTTCCACGTTTTTGAGAACCACAGCAAGTTGGTGTCCAGGAGCTGTAATTTGCTCGATTATCTCGGTATCGTTGTTCTTATGTGGGGGGCGGCTATTTCTACTGTGCATTTCAGCTTCCCCTGTGATCAAGAGCTGCGGGTGTTCTACTCTATAACAGTGCTTGAGCACCTATGCCTCCAATTTTGTTCCTAGCTAACGCGGCTATAGATCAGCGTAGCTGCAACATGCTGCGCCATCATGAGTTTCAGCACTGGCTTTGTCTCGCCTCATCTAAGACCCTGGCGAACGGCTATGTACGTCTGTTTCGGCGGAACCTCCCTCTCATTCGTTTGCCACGGTATTTTGCTATATGGGTGGTTGGTGCAGGAAAGTCGCATGTCACTTGTCCAGATGGGTTACATGGCGGTAGTCAATCTTACGGGAGCCGCGATATACTTAACGCGGGTGAGTCTTTCTTTTTTTCATGAGACTCAACCATTGATGCCGCTGACAGTTCCAGGTCCCGGAAAGGTGGTTCCCTTACAGATTCGATATATGGGGCTCTAGCCACCAGATCTTCCATATCTTGGTTGTGTTGGCTGCATGGCTACAACTACGCGGGCTTCTAGATGCCTGGTATGATATAGAAGCCTCCGTTTTGGCTTGTGAATTCTGAGTAAGTCGCTGAAGCTCTCACAGGCTTTCAGCTAATTACCAAGCGCTTGAGTTGGCTTCAGAGGAATATGGGAGATCATGAAAGCGAGAAGTCAAGCCACAGCAACGACAGATGTTGGCTTCCTGGAGATAGAATAAACCCAAGGAGGGATTGTGAAAGTGTAGCTCTGGCACGGCAATGGTACCGCAAACGTAACAAGACGATAAGAAATATGGTTTCTTAAAATGCTGTACTGCAACCTGTTTCAACGTCTCATGAGAAACAAGATTCCTGAAGAGCGAGTTCTGCGCGGAATATCACATAAGGTACCCATAAGTCCTAGCACGGGTCTGTGGCCTTCACTAAGCATTCAGAGGGGCGAGGCTCATCGTTGTACCGAAACGCGGCTCGCAGAAGCCAAGTGGCCAGGTATTTTCCAGGTACATTTATCCTTCTGTCAGTTCAAATTATCCCGAGCCTCGTAGAACCCCTCCATCCGCCACCTCCAACTCCTTAAATAAGGTGCCAATTCGGCGTCCTCGGGTGCCCACCACTTCTCGTGCAAACTCGCCACACCACCTTCCAAGTCCGCCCGAGATGGATAGTGCAGGTTCCACTGTGGGTCCAGGTGCCTCCATGGCATGTTACCTCCTTCGGCTTCGCTACGGTGCGCGTAGTTGAGGAGATTCTGTTCCGGGAATTCGGGCACAAAGCGGTTCGGAATGTTCAGAACGCTGAGATAATGATTCAGGATTTCCATCGAGGGCGCCATGACGAAAAAGCCTGCGTTGAGGTAGTGGATATTCGGATAGTCATGGTTGGCTTCGGAGGGCGGGTAGTGATGTTCGTGCTTCATCTCGGGCTGGCCGGCGAAGACGTAGGTGGGCGGGAGGGGAGCTTCATCCGGTTGCAGTTGGTCCGAGCGATTGAGGGTCTGGTGTAGGGCGGCGGCAGGGTCGAGGAACACATCGTCTAGTGGGCGATTGAGGACCGTGTCGCCGTCCATGAAGCAGATTCGGTCGAATTGCACTATCTCCCACAGGCGGAGTTTATCGAGCACTTGTTCCCATTTCGAGGCACCGCCTTTGACCCAGTCCGGTCTATCGACGCTTTCAACAGTGAGAACGATGGCGCCGTCGCGGCGAAGACGTTCGCGCTTGGCTTCTGCGACACGCTTGGTGGTAAGGACGATGAATGGAATGCCTTTGCTTCGTGTCTGTCGGGCGTGCAAGACTTGGTATGCTAGTATGCGGGTGGCGATAAAGTAGTCGTCGTGAAGGTTGCCTTGATCATCAGGGCGTACGGCATCAGATGCGAGGAAGGTTGCGAAAGCGTATCTTGACTTTGTCGATTTTAGAGCCGCTGGGTACTGTCGAGCGTCATCTACGATGGTAGTTGTTCCCCCTGCGGAATATTTAGTCATGGCATTCCTCCGGTGATCGGATGCCGTAGATGTCGTGGTGCCGTTGAAAATTATGAAAAGTGCCACCGCTGCCAGCACAAGGTATAGAGCCATGTGGCTTCGTCGGCCGCTCACTCTGCCCGCAAGTGACAGATTGCGCAAGCACGTAAACATTTGGAGCCGATATTAGAGCCCTGTCAGCGTGTCAAGCCCAGCGGTGTCTTCACCAATGTCGATCACGGATTGTCTGATCGTAATGGTTATTTGAATATTTGTTGTAGAGTGCCAGCGATGTGTAAGTCAGAGTAGGCAGGCAGGATAATAGGAAGGGTATGACAACTCTGGCTTCACCGTACAAGCCCTCTGGGAGGGAGGATGAGTCCCGCTTCTGGTGGGTGGCCGGGAACTGTAATTATGATGTCTTCTTGGCTTCGCTGCAATCACACCAGGGTACAAGCACGAAGCTGACTCTGCAAATTACTAACTTCTTATCGGAATGCCGATGTGCAACATACTTTCAGTCTGCCTCTTGACTCATCTCTCCGATTTCGTCTCGCATCGTTATACTCTGTCGAGCAGGTACCACGATCACCTGCTAGAAGGCAGTGTGCAAAACCTGGCACTTTCGGACAAGTGTGAAGCTTTTGGCCACCTAGTGGATTGGGATAAGCAAAAAGACCGTCCTATCAGAGTGACCAGCTGGCAAACACTTCCATGAATGTTGGAGGGATACAGTACTTCACGTCTGCTCAACGTACATTTCCAGGAGGATGCGGGGTCAGAGAACACCACTCAAGGGGAAAGAAGTTTTGTTACTATATCGATTTTGCGTGACAGTACTGTAACTAGTCGACGAGTGTATCTTAAAGAGTTGGTACAGCCGGCGATGATCATGCGCTAGTATCACATTGCCTCAGGGCATTTGTGCTGTCGTTTTTGCAGCGGTCGGAGCAGATGTCAATCTTCGTCTTCAACCATACAATGAGCCCGTCAAGGTCTGTATCACTTATATTTTGCATTCTGTTTCCCTTGACTTGCTCATAACGGCGTCTGTATTCTTCTTCCGCTACTCCGCTAAGCGCGCTGTATTCTTCATTCAACCATATCATCATCCCACGTTTGGGACGAGTGTCAGGATGACGCATACGCCTGTGTCTGTGGTGAACCCTGCAGAAAAATGTTTTTACCGAACGAAAATCCCAGTCCAATATATCTTTTTCGTATATTTCATATGTTTTCTGCTCTGCCCGACCAGGTGTGGTATCGAGGTAGCTTCTAGTGACGTGCATGATGCTCTAGTAAAGTGATGAGGTTTACGATGGGTCACAAATGGTAGGCACTGTGGTCATAGGATAAAATGGCATTCTCGGTAATGTATGCAATATGGGGTACTCTTATGTCAGTCGCAGGCAAGGATATTACTGACCACGGCTGACCCAATTCATGGGTGTTGAATATAGTCCGGATTCATCGGACATCCGCTACATTGGTCTAGGCTACTCATCGATTACATAATAGACATACGGAAACTTATATCGCAGATTGAGCTCGTTCTTGATACTCTTATGAGGCCATAGCGGGGCCAATAGGACGTCACGGTTGCATTCTCCGACGGATGACAACAAGCGAGACCGGTCAATGGAGAGAGTATGTGCGATGGGCCCGATGATGCAACCAGGGATATGTACTTCTATTCTCATACTGGCACACACTGTGCAGTCAGCAGAGCCGGCGTTCTGATCAGCGAGTTTGAACACATATGCCCGAGATCAATCCCTTTATATTTAGCTTGATTTTGCGAGTCATGTTTCGCGGAGCCGAGATTGCGCGCTGGATCCGTTCCATAGTCCGAATACAGGTACGAGCACACACCCCGACCGCGTGAGATACGTGACAACAGTAATTCTCCGGCAAAGCATTTTGTTTTGCCGGGATCTAGTCATCAATTTCGGGCTTGTGGCGCTAGTCTGTATGTAGCGAAAGTGATGTGGTCGACGGATACATCCAATAGGAGCTCACTCAATGGTACGCCGAGTTTATACGTATCATTCTCTTCTTGATCGAGTGTCGCAGCACGCTTTGTAGTAAAGCGCATTATCATATGCAGGGGGTCACGGTATCGATAAGGTGATTTACCGAGCTTTGGAGACTCACATGGGCGTCTCAGGACATTTTTACCCGGCTTGGGGATGCACGAATTGTTCATCTGCATACAAAACCTCCTCTTGAGCTCGATTTCCGGTAAGTACTAACCCAACCTACGGACTGGATGCGAGGAAATGGTCAGGGTCTGAACTGTTTACTAGGACGACTTTCCCGGGCCACAAAACTGTTGTCACAGTACGTCAAGGTACAACGTAGCGAACTGCACAGAGCGCGCATCTCAATACAATGGCACCTTGCCATCATCGTCAATCCAGACATGCACATTCCATCGACACTGTGTTGAACTCTATATGGAAGTTTCACATCACACAAGCTGGGAGAGAATGTACGGCCGCTACGTTATGCATTGCGTTTACCGTTCTTCACGGCGCCATGCTATTGCTATACTTCTTTTTCGCCCTGTTTGCGCCGCATCTGCTCAACTCACGAGGCTTATATCCGGAGAGAATGTGCGCTTCCCACCCGAGACTCATGGCCCCCATCTAACCTCTTGCAAGGGCTGACGACTACACTCTAGATCCATAGCATCATGTTGTATCTCCCTCCTTTTAGGAACTCTACTGCTCTTTCCATTACCATGTCTGGACAGTACGGGACAATTGCAGATGCTTTCGATATTTCTGGTTGTACAGGCTGCCATCAACACGTACGAGATTGTCTCGCATCCGCAAAAATGGGATAAAGACCGGGAATTCCTCTCAGCCGGATGGTCAGTAAATTACTCAGGCGCTTTCTTACAGCGCTGACGTTCCATATCTAGGTACTTCAACATCTTTTGCATCGCTAAGATCGGCTGCCACCTCTATTGGGATCTATCAAGCGGTCTCGCTTCTGAATACAACACTCGGAATTGGGTCGTTCTTTTGTTGGCGCTTTTGACGAACACTTTTTTTATAGTCAGAGACCGACACAGATTGCCGTCTGACAGGGCAGTCATAATAACGGAGGTAAAGAGAGATTGAAGCGATGATTGGCCTCGCGGTATGGTTGTTTCGGCTGTATCACAACGTATCTCTACGTATTGCCGCGCGGTTCTAACATCATCGGTATGGCTCTGGCGTCTGCACCTCGCTGGCCCGATGGCTTGACATACTGGTACTGGGAGTCGAAACCGAACCATCGCTCCAGCTTCCGGAAACAATAGGGTGGGGATCACTTCAACTGAGAAATGCTAAAAACGTCTATCTGCACCAAAAATTCAAGTGCCAGGCAATAGTTTCGCAATCTAAGCGCACAAGAAGGACATCGATGTCAATATGGCATCTTGCTAACGTCCCATCGTCTTACTTTCCTCACAAGCAATTAATTCTCATGGTGTCCAGATCACCTGGCACATGAATCTAATCTCATATGTGCAGGAGATAGTGATAGCAGGAACCAGTGTCGAGTCAAGACGATGCGTACGATATCCACGACGAAGTCCCCTATCCAACTTTCAATACACCCTCTTTTTCTTCAAGTGACCGCCTAGGAAAGTGGGTGGACGTAGTAGCGTTGATCAGGTCCGAAAGTCGTAAGAAGCTGTATTCACGTGATATTATATCTCACGAAAGCCTATGTGTATTTTGTTTCGGAGGCGAAAAAGTACACGATCAACATAGCATTATATTTCTGAGCTTTGTCAAGGATACTCCTCTGCCATGGTCGGGTGGTTTGGTGACGGGTGTAAATATTCTGACAAGATACAAGCATGGAAACTTTGCGACTCTGCTCTTCCTCTATTGCCCATCCTCCGATGTCTCGATCTGTATAGGCTTACGGAAGTCTCAATCTAGCGTTCCTCACTCCCGGAAGCGTCTGTAGAAGTCAAAGAAGCCTGACACGGAACGTAAAATGTTCTACAAATATAACAAGCTTGATCGCCAGATGCATAGTCCCTCGAGAATGCGAACGATGAATTGGGAGCTTCACCTAGTATTCCCTGTCTGCCTCCAACCCGGCTCTTGTCGTCATCTGACTATGGTCGACAGCGGCACACCATTTCCCGTCGATCTAGGTGTTCGAAAACTGTACTTCCAGGTTGCAACGACACTTGGCGCGGACGTCAACTTTGTCACTCGACATCTTCGCCAGGCGGAAAACAGTGGAAAAAAGCTCTTCGTGCCCCCTCGAGCTACAAGAGTAGGCCTTCGGTTGGCCTTGCCTTTCGTTGTTATCTGGCGGCTCGCTACCGTAAACACTGGCCGACCGTGTCTCGCGCGAATTTTGTTGCTCCGGTGGTAGCTGTGTGTACCCAGTGAATGATTGGGTCGCCGGTTGTGGACCAAGCAAGTAAGGCGGTACGCTGGAGTGGTCTACAGAACGATCAGCTCGGGCCAAGTACGGCATTGTCGTCGTCCGCAGTACGCACCAAAGATAGAATCGTATTGTGAATTATGGAAATTGGCATTTTGAAAGGCCATCTCCATGATGTATCGTGCGAAAGGCTCGGCTTTAGGCTTCGGATGGTGTGAATGTCTCGGTCTCGAAAGAAAATTGATACGCCTCCATCTGCACGACCAGCAGTCCTATATACACCCCAAAACCCTCACCCAACATCGTGATCTCGGCGCTTGCTTGCCTATTGAATTGGAACAGGGGCGTAGCAATTCCACTCAATTGCTGTGATTCGACAGACAAGCAAACCAACAGCATAGACAACTTCGGTTGGCTCAATCAACACTACTGTCTACCACCGCACCGGGACCACGGGGCTCTCTAGAGAAAAGGCGGATAAGAAAGTGAGGATGCGGCACAGTGTGATCTCGGATCCGAGCAAGAAAGAGAGACAAATGTGTCTGACCAGAAGCTGTGTAAAACTACCATTTCAAGAGACTAGGCGTCCGATCTTTCCTTAATGGAGAGTTCATCCATCTGCGTCGTCAACCCGGCGCGACTACGGAAAATCGCTTACGCTCCTGTCTTACACATTTTACCGCCCTCTCACGTCAGAAGTGGTAGCCATTTCCATCGGGCATGGAGATATTTCTCTCGCAACAAGACTCCAGCATTTACTTGCAATACACGGTATGAGATATGCCGCGCACATGACTGACTCGATGGCACACCAGATACGACGCCTTCATCCGATGTTTAACCGCGTCTAGGCATGGGGGTATAGTGGGTCGAATAGCGGGGCCATCTTTGGCAGAAGAAGGCCAGCCCCTCCGATCGGCTTTTGTGAACAGTCAATCTCCAGTCTCTAACCCTGCTCATCAACAGGCTAGAAAGGGCAATGTTGAGCGGTTCCCGGCACCGTTGTAGCACGCAATGGTGAGATCGACGTTGGCGACATGTCTATGGCTTCATGGCCTTACCGCGTTTACGATTGGTGGGATAAATTAGTATACCCTACGGCGACTGCGCCTCTTTAGCCCGATAAAGCCAGGTGAAAGCCCTGTTCCTCGAAGGCGCCGCTTTGTGAAATTGCTGTATCGCTTCGCGTAGCACTACGAATTACTCGGTTCTCCAAGGCTAAGATACAAGGTCGTCGACGGTCACCTGCTCTTCCATCATGGGCAATCTCGGCTGCGACTCGCAACCCACATTGTTTATTGCGGCGTTGTCTCAACGATCGTGGCAATGCTCGAAGGATCAACGCCACGCGGGATAAGTCTCGCATGCTTGAGCGCAAGCGTCAGAACAGACGGCATGCAGATCAGGGCTAGCCAATGACGGATCCACTGTTACTCGGCTTCTTGTCAGGGAATGGACTGTGCGCTTCATCGACCATCGCAAGGCATTCGTACGCAGGAGTCTGAATTGCCGTGGCGATCTCGTTGAAAGCTCGAACGGCACTATCATAGCCTATGACGGGTCGTTGATCGTATGTTGCAGGAAGATTGTAGCCGATGCAAAGTCCAAAACGGGTCAGCTTCGCCAATGTATGAGGGCCGTGCTTCCCCGTGTTACATTGAACCATGCGCTTCTTCACGCATAGACACATGAAAAGTCGGTCACATGACCTGTATTATCTTATGGCCGACATTCCAGTGAATTGTTCCATCAATAAGTCATGTTCGGTCCCATCGGAATATAGAAAAAAGAGAACGTGCATTTGAAACGCCAGTGCTTAGTTTGCCAGCTTGCGACATCTGCTTTATCCCACGGCTCGTCGGCATCGCAAGGCCTGTGCTCGGAAATTGATGGATTGACAACTCACCTGAAAGTGCACGGATATCAAGGGTCTAGACAGCGTCGGAGACGAATACCCGCTCGGCCGTGATGAAGCCGGTGAATGACTAGTGCGTTGTAGTATCTGCCAAGACGATGCTGCCGCATAGCACGAAGTGCTCATTGATTCAAGCCGTACAAACCACGTGGCTTGGAGTTGCAGCGATGATCACGTATTGGCATGGATCGAACCCCGCTTACCCCAACTGTTCTGTCGAAAGCGCATATGCATATCATTGCGGGTCGACTATCATCGCCGTTGTAAGATCTGTCCGCTTGCAACGTTCAATTGACAATCATGGGGCTGGAAGGTCTGAAGCCGCTGATACTCCCACCGCTGAAACTTCAGCCGCTGGGACCCCAAGTTTCTTTGGGAGATAAACCGGGCTCATCCAGAAAGAGAAAAAGACAAGGCCAACAACCGGAAGAAGGCGAGTATTCTCTGTACTCGGGCTGTCGCATTTCGCCCACTAATCGTACGAAGGTCATGTGTACCAAGTCCCTCCAACGCTAAGCACAAGCGTCCCGCGTGAGAGTGATGGAGGCTTCCCGAGTCTCGTGGCAGCAGAACCGGTCACGCCTCGGGTCAACAAGAAGGCACGGAAACCCAAAACGGGCCGAAAAATAACAGCATGTTTACTGTGCAGAAAGAGAAAAGTGAAGTGTGATAAGCAAATGCCTTGTGAGAGTACGTCTACCGCATAATCCCCTCTACGACAATTGGCTAATTTTCTTGCAAGATTGCAAGAACCATGGGGAGGAGGGCGCGGAATGCACTTATATCTGTCCATGAAGATAGCTCCAAGGGTCCGCCGAGTTTGCAAGCTCAGAGACGTACCGAAAAGGCTGGCCAGGGTTTTCTCTGTCATAATGTTATTTTCAAGCCAAAAGAATTCTACATCTTTTCCTTGAACGATCATTGCTTTGGATCTCCATGAAGTTTCGGTTTGCTGCCGTTTGTGTAAGTGGGTTCTGTCCCAGAGTGTGTCAGGAACTCAGGTGGAACCTGCAACGAAGACTCGAGAGAGTATCGCCGCATTCTGTATTCTCTGCATCAACATCCATCTTGACGATCAGCTTCTTTTCTTTTCTGATCTCTTCCCACACATAAGCTTCCATCCGAGAGCCATTGATACGCCGATACAATTCAGAAGAGGAAAAGGAGTCACGGAGGGCAAGCGCCCGGTGTGAGAATTGTGTTCTCAGCTTTTGCGCCTTCGTTATTCAATCCCGAGCTGGGTCACTGTGTGCACTGTGAACACATTCCAATACAGAACGACGTATGACGCATGTTCGTTTCAACGATCGCTTCGACCTGTCTGGAGGCTTCAGAAGGATTGTTGTCATCATCTACCGGGCACTACAAAAGACCAGAAATCACGCTCGTGTCGCACACCAAATTGTCCCCCGTGGGATATCTGCATAGTGGTCGGGTGACCTTTGGGACGTTATCTGGTGTACTCGAGAAGCTAGATATCTAGTCATCTATCCTGCCACGACTGACTATGCAACGCGATGCAATCCCGTGAGTGCTCTCGTGAAGATGCGTATGCGACCCAGTAGGAGTTCGTACACCTTCCAGCAAGATTTCTTCATTCCTTTCCAGAGAGCGGTTGTGGCTTTCCCTGCATCGTCGGCAAGAACGATTGTCCAGCCAGCTTCTTGCTCTGATAAAGGATTTGATCACATCGTCCCGGAGAAACTTCCCGTTCCTCCCAGCTCGGTAGTACCAAGATGTTCACTTTTGAACCTTCTTGAATATCTTTCAAGGTCAGATTTCTAGAATTGCATTGTTATCTCCGAGAGGGTGAGTGACGACCTTGGCCGGACAAGATCTCAGAGGCTGAACATCTGATCACTCTACGATGGATTCCGATTTTGCAACCTCCTCATTCTTTGTGCCACAGAAGGTAATATTTGGTCGGGTTCGGTAGAAACAAAATTGATTGACAAGTCTCGATAGAAAGATCGCTCGCCATTAAAGGTTCAAATGGAAGACGAAGGTATGCCAGGAATGGCTAGAAGTCTCTGACATATATCCTGACTTCTTCTGCTCTTGGGCGCATGGTCACTTCGTCGGCTGAACTCATCTCCAATTACACCCAGGAACTCGAGAGCGGAAACTACCAGTCAGGGCCCTTTCTATTTTCCGATGTTTCCTGGGAAGTTCCGGACTTCTGGCTATCAATCTCCACTTCTACTGTCTTCCATATCTTTCCCGCCTGAGTGATCGTCGGACCATGTCTCTGTTTCCTAAGAATTGCGACAGTGTCCGGGTAGGCAGCGTCCGAGTCGGCAGCATCCGAGTCGGCAGCATCCGAGACTTTTCTAGTACCACTGGTAGGATGTAGCTCAATCGGTTTGTTTGAGTGGCTGATGTGAGAGGTAGTCGTGCGAGATTGCGAGTTCATGGAACGAGTCGTGAATATCGGCTTGAGCGCAGGAAGACAGGTAAGTACAGTCTGGTCATAGTCATGTCAGCTTACTTCTTTATCTACAGCATTAGTGAGTTTGAGGAGCAACTCACGCCGATGTTCATCTCTATTGCACCCCAAAGAAGGAGCGTGGAATTGTTGCCATCTTTTTGCACTTGTTTGATCTGGAGCATTCGTATGATGGAACAGGCCACTGTGAAGTTCCCGGCCGCAAACAAGCTGATCAAAGTGAACTTGTCGCGAAATCCCATCTGCAATTGGACAAACATCGGTATCGGTATGAAAAAGGTGACGATGTCGCATGCGATGGTAATCGATGCGGTGGCCTTGCAGAGTCAGCTGCGAAAAGTGAATGTATGATGATGTCTCCCTTACATTCCAAGTTGGATAGTTAGCCAAGCAGTGGCCATCGATCCACGGTCTCCAGCTCTTCTTGACAGGCTGACACTGAAACATGATAACCATGATTGTTGCCAAATGCGCGAGGACGACGACATATGCGAAGCAATGGACGAATTTTTTCGTCCAGGCAATACCCGTTGCACCATGCGTACCACGAAGCACTCTGAGGTAACCAAGGCACGCACAAAGCTTGTAGAGGCAGACTGCGAACTGGTATAAAGGTCTACCCACATAGTTCAGCTTTCGTGAGGTATCGTCAGCATGATCTTCTCGCTCTATGGGCGATGTGAGCGAACTTACTATCGAGTATTGCGCAACGTCTTCTTGCGGGCGCAAATGGACAGGCAATCCGAGACCCAACCGGGTCTGCTCGGCTCCAATGATATTGTAGATCAGGACGACCAACTATGGAAGTAAGTCGTCAGGTTCACACGCGTAGCAGGCCCGTTGCGTTCGATGTCGCATCAAGACTTACAGCTAGAATCAACACACAAGCATCATCCCACCCAAGCTTTCCTATCATCTTGACTCTTGTGTATATTCGCGAAGATACCATGAAGAGTGTGAACAAGGTGAGCGATCCGCAGACTCCGAGTATAGTTGGATAATTTGACATCGCTTCGACTTCGGGCGTGACATGCCTAACCCAACGCATGTTCGCGATAGATCTTGAATAGTTCGAATGGATCCTGGTGAGTTTTTTTGGATTGTCACAAGGTTCGGAGAGATGTTAAATGATGTACGCTGAAGTATTGTGTCGCGAAAAATTGAAGTGTCGGCTGCTATTCTGTGACTGAAATAAACATCAACATCTTGCTGGAAGACCTTGCTTCCTTCCAAACGATCTTGTAGCATTACGCGAACTTCAGGGGATCATCATGGCCTCTGGCACGGGTGCAGTCAATTCGGTGCTTTGGATGCGAGTCGACCCTGACGTGTCACATCAACCTGACATTCAAGCGACGCCCGATGGTGCACAGCAGCGCATCCATGTTCGCGGCAACACGACGTTTCGTGCGAGATTTCGGCTAATGCGGCGTTCTTGAAAAAACCCTGTTTGCTCGTTCAAGTCATCTATACTGACCGGGATTCAACAACGCGGCAATACACGGCTTGTACATCCAACATCGCGAGGAGCGGAAGGATGCGCTAAGGTATGCCGTGCCCGGGAATGACTTCCGGCAGCGGGTCCTGCATGTGTGGGGTTCGGGATGAGAGATCCTGGCAAGCCACACGGCAGACTATCTGCTTCGCCACCAATGACAAAAGCTGTGGTATCGAGGCATGTATATTACATTTCTGTGGGTCCGTCACATGGGAATGGTGGGCTGTTATCTGTCCCTAGCGAGCCGACGTATGTGTCGCGCGCGATTCCTGATCTTGCAAGTATTTCAACAGGGATTCGCGGGAACTTGGCCGTGATGCATGGTTGATCTACGCAAAGGGACTACGTCCACATCATCTTCACGCGTACCTGATCTCATCTTCACGGCCTGCTCTGAGCTCACCAAGGATAGCTAGACCGATATGGCTATTACGCCGAGACGAAGGAAGCGCTAACGTGGGAAAAGTCATTCGGCACCAACACCCCATCATCTATGCGCGAGCGTCGATCTGGCTTGTTCTGCGAGACCTCAACGATACCCATCGCTTGCGAGGTTTTCGGATAGGTTGATAGTAGCGGCTCGGAGTCGTGGTGGTTGGGGGCTTAGGCTGTCTGCAGAACCACAGGGGGATAAATGATTAGGGCGTGCAGCACGAGCATGGGACATGGAGCCTGTTCGCTTACACATCGCCTGCGCATGAACACCTTGGAAGGACTGCCATGCCGGGTAATTTGAAACCGAGGGTATTTTCCTTGCCCAGGGGGCTCCTTGAAATCCAAACCTGCCTATCGACCAAACTTCCATCTCTACAGACATCACTTAGTCACATACGTCCACTCTCATGGAGGACGTACATCAGTCACCTTCAATGGAACACCAAGACGGCCCACAATTCAGGAAAACCATTTCCAGTCCAGATTCTGAGCAGCAGAGAAAGACCGCCCCGCAGACGTGTGAGGCGGAATGTGTCACTTCTCTCAAGAGGCTGAGGCGCAAGGCTGATTGGCATATCGTCCCACTCACCTTTCTCTGTTATCTCCTAAACCTCATCGACAAGGTCGCCTACAACGTAAGTGAGCACATCAC